>Ga0247771_1000282_pt1 | contig 17503 bp, 15 predicted proteins | sample UWRJL197509C6_FD_179948 | JGI IMG/M metagenome (GOLD analysis project Ga0247771, IMG submission 179948) | Plant litter microbial communities from Arlington Agricultural Research Station in Wisconsin, United States - UWRJ-L197-509C-6 | ecosystem: Environmental > Terrestrial > Plant litter >...
TCGGATTTCGGGGTGGTCCGATCGCCCATTCGCCGAAAGACTTGTCGCATAAATGACTGACGCGCATCGAATGGGCTTGAATTTTTGGCTCCACCTTTTGTTTCAAGACAAAAGCGTGGAAAAAGAATAACCGACGGGGGAAGCGACCATCGAATGAGGAAAGATTGCAAAGATCGTAACAGAGGACACGATGGATAGATAAAATTGCACTAACACTTCCATTGGGATTTCCTTCATACTGTATTAATACAGTTACACTACATAGTTTGTGGATAGCGAATGCAAAGTGCCCAACTGCTTTATACGCCATAGCTTACCAAAGGAGGGCTGCGTCCGCCGTAGCCTTGGCGAAGGCGGCTAAACTAAAATAAAGGCATCTACTTCTTTCGACGAATACGGATGGCGGCGCTTTTTTCGAGGTTGCTGGAGAGACGGACCTCGTAGCGCTTCTTGCCGTCCCAGATGAGCATGAGGGCCGTGTTGGGCGGAATGGCGCCGAGGTTGTTGGCGAACATCGAAACCTGGTTGACCTCCTTGGTGGAATCGAGCCTGATGTTGAGATGAACGGATTGTGTGCTTAGCTTCAGGTTAGCGCCCAGCAGCTGGTCGTTGAAGAAAACCGAGATGGAGTCGCCGTCCACTTCGCCGTTGTCGTAAAAATCCACCTGCAAAGAATCAGAGCTGACCTCGATCTCGTTCTGCACGTCAACGCTGCGCTCCTTGTATTCCCTGTTCAGAACGATATTCTGCACCGGCCGCTGGATGACCGTGGCCGCTACGTTCGTGTCGCGGGCCGAGGGCGTCCACAGCTGGTAGGTTTCCTTGAAATTGCGGAGAGCCAGCAGCACAGAGTCCTGGTTGCCCGCGTCCTTATTGAGCTTCAGGTCGAAGGAGATGTCGGGACAGGTATTGTGATAGCCCTCGCGGCCGGTGAAGCGGCCTGTGAGGTTGGAGCCGGCCTTGGCTACGCGGTGCGTCGCTATGAAATCCATCTGGCAATCGACCGTCATCGCATCGGTGGAGCCGAAGTAGGGGACGGGAATGTTGAAGAGCGAGAGCTCGCGCGTGAGCGAGTTGTACACGCCGTTGAGCTGTATGCTGCGGTAGGTATTGCGGAAATAATAATTGAGGACGGCCTGCACGGCGGTCTTGTTCTGCTTCAGGATCAGCTCTACGAGATAGTTGTTGGTCGTGCGGGCGCTGGCGATGCTGGCGGTGCCGTACCAGTAGCCGACCACGTCCTGGGCGCCGGCGCGCAAGGTGGCCGTAACCAGGAGGAGGAGCAGGATCTTTTTCATGTACAGATGGGGCTTGATGGTGATTATTTGATGTAACGCTTGATCTCGCGGTCGGTGTCCCTTTGCTTGATGGTCTCGCGCTTGTCGTGCAGCTTCTTGCCCTTGCCCAGGCCTATGTCCATCTTCGCCAGGTTCTTCTCGTTGAAGTAGAGCCGCAGCGGAACGATGGTATAGCCTTTTTCCTTTATGCGGGCTTCGAGCTTTTTCAGTTCACGGCGGTTCAATAGCAACTTTCGTTCCCGAATCGGGTCGTGGTTGTTAACGGTTCCATGCGAGTATTCGGAAATATGAAATGACCTGATCCACAGCTCGCCCTTCTGAAAGATGCAGTAGCTGTCGTTGAAATTGGCCTTGCCCTCGCGCAGGGATTTTACTTCGGTGCCGGTCAGCATGATGCCCGCCGTAAACTTGTCGTCGATGAAATATTCGAAATAGGCCGAGCGGTTCTTGATTTCCATGCTTTGTTTTCCTCTATCCTTTGATCACTTAGTTGTTGAACAGCGTCAGCACCGTCGACAGCTTTTGCTTCAGCTCCTTGCGGTCCACGATAAAATCGAGGAAGCCATGCTCGAGAATGAACTCGCTGCGCTGGAAGCCGGGCGGCAGGTCCTTCTTGATCGTTTCCTTGATGACGCGCGGACCCGCAAAGCCGATGAGGGCGCCGGGTTCGGCGATATTGAGGTCGCCGAGCATGCCGAAGGAAGCCGAGATGCCGCCGAAGGTCGGGTCGGTAAGGAGCGATATGTAGGGGAGGGCCGCATCCGATAATTGCGAGAGCTTGCCGCTGGTCTTGGCCAGCTGCATCAGCGAGAAGGCGCTTTCCATCATGCGGGCGCCACCGCTCTTGCTGATCACCATGTAGGGCAGGCGGTGCTCGATGCAGTAGTCTACGGCCCGGCTGAATTTCTCACCCATCACGCTGCCCAGTGAGCCGCCGATGAACTCAAAGTCCATGCAGGCGATCACGAGGCCTTGGCCGTTCACCTGGCCCACCGCTACGCGCATCGAGTCCTTAAGGTCGGTCTTGGACCAGGTTTCTTCGAGGCGCTTCTGGTACGACTTAAGGTCGGTGAAGCCGAGAAAGTCCTTGGAGCGTATGTTGTCGAACAGCTCGGTATATTGGTTGCCGTCGAAAATGATCTCGTAATATTCGGCGCTGCCGATGCGGTGGTGGTAGTTGCACTTGGGGCATACGAACAGGGCCTCGCGCAGGTCGGTGACGGTGCAGATATAGTTGCACTCGGGGCATTTGGTCCACAAACCCTCGGGCGCTTCCTTTTTTTCGGAAGACGGCGTGGTGATGCCCTTCTTCAGGCGCTTGAACCAGCTCGTCTTCGATTCTTCGGTCTTGCCTTCCTCGCCGGCGAGGTTGGCGTCAAAATCTTCGTATTGGCGATCCATCTGCTAATCGTTGATTAGCCACAAATATAGGAAGTTGACGTGTTCCAAGGCAGGAGAGAGGAGAAGGAGAAACAGAAAGAGAGTGGGCAAAGGCGGCTGACGATCGGCTATGCTCCGTTGGCATGGTTGTTGGATAGATATAAACGATCTTGATAAGTTAGTATGACTTTTAGTTAGTAGAATTTTTCAAGCATCGACTTCATTTACACGTACAACTACATGTAATTGAAAACCAGGGTCCCGCTTCGGCGGGATTCTTTATTTTCACTATCGTCTTCCTTTTTATGCTCAACAGAATCGTATTGGTATTGGTATATGTGGCGGCGGGGATCAACCACTTCGTACATCCGCAATTCTATGTAGACATCATGCCGCCCTACTTGCCCGCGCCGGCCGCGCTGGTGGCGGTTTCCGGGGTGTTCGAGATCGTGCTGGGATTACTGCTGCTGCCGGTGCGTACGCGCCGCTGGGCTGCCTACGGCATCGCGCTGATGCTGGTGGCCTTTCTGCCGGTTCATGTCTATATGCTGCAGCCTTCGTACCGCGAGCTGCATCCGAACATCACGCCGCTCCTGGCCTGGCTTCGCCTCTTGCTGCAGCCGGTATTGATCTTTTGGGTGCTGACGCAGACGCGTGCGCCGAGGCGTGTCGCCTAGCAGCGGGCCATTTTCTTTTTCTTACCGATCGTTCCGCGGTCGATGGATTTCTTTATGTAGTCGGGTGAGTAGGGCACCTTGCAGGCCGTCCCGTTCATGTTGACCGTTACCTTGCCGATGTCTTTGCCGAGGGCCACGGCCTCGTCGGTGAGGGCGGACACGTAGGTGCCGGTGCTGATGACAAAGCCGTTCATGGTATATGCCACGCGGTCGGGCGATTTGTGGAGTGTGTCCTTCACGCGTTTCAGCAGAGCTTTTATGTTTTTAAGATCGAGCTCTTCGTCGGGGACGAGGGCGACGACGTTGGAGAGGGTCGACCAGCCGGTAGCCTGCAGGTTTTCTTCGGGCGAATCGATCCATTCCAGTGCGAGGGCATAGCCATGGCCGCTTTCGGCCGCTATCCACGGAACGGTGTATTCGGAAACCATGGCGCCGCGGGCTTCGCGGGCCCACTGCTGCAGGTCGGTAGGAGTGATCTGCTTTTCATCGGCGATCAGCCCGGCAAGGTACTGGGCATCGGCAATGCCTGAGCGATACAGCCCGAGCGAGAGCGTATGATCTTTCCTGATCTTTTTCTGGATCTTCTTCAGCTCTTCGATCTTGACGCCATAGACCGGCTCTTTCACTCCGTGCTTCAGAAACAGGCTTCTGACCTGTTCGCTGCCGAGGGCGCGCAGGTCGGCGAGTAGCTTTTTCACTGTCATAGGTGAAAGATAAACAGAAAGAGAAAGAGAGAAAACGGGCCGCTCCCTTTCTCTTTCCCCTTACTTCTTTTCCTTGCGGGCGCCTTTGGCGTTGTTGTGGACGTCCTTGCGGTTGTGGGTCACGTCATCACCCTTGTCGTCCTGCTCTTCGTTGGAGCGGCTGTCTAGGTTGTCCCTGATCTCGGGTCTGGGCTGATGGCCGACGGACTGCTTGCTCTGCTGGTTGTTTTGTGATCTGCTTCCTTTCATAACCTCAGTTTCGGAAAAAAGGGAAAAATTCGTACCAGTCTTCTATGGCCGCGCCCGCATTTTAGGAAATCTTTGTACGAGATCCGTCTTCGCAAAGCCGAGGCTGTGCCGTACTTTTGAGGCTTCGTGCTGCATTCCAAGAAATACTTGTCCCCCCTTCTCGCTGTATTCTTTTGGCTACTGACATTCGCCGCTGCCGGTCAATCCAGGATACTTATCGGCCAGGTCCGCGACCAGCATAGCGCCGAAGCCGTGCCCTTCGCCTCGATACAGTTCCGCAGCTCGGGCGCCGGCAGGCAGGCCGATTCCTCCGGCGGCTTCATCCTCCGCATCCCCGCCGGCACCGACACGCTCGACATCACTTCCGTAGGCTACCAGGATTACAGCATGCCGCTCTCTGCCCTCGAGGGCCGCGGCGATACGGTGCGCATGACCTTCAACCTCGTGCCGGGCAAGCTCACCGACGTGGTGATTGTAAAAAGCAAGATCAACCGCGGCCTTCTCATGTGGCGGCGCATCGTGGCGCATAAGCCCCTCAACGACCGCTACCGCTTCCGTAACTTTTCGTATGAGCTCTATAACAAGCTCGAGCTCGACCTCAAGAATATCAACCGCGACAAGCTCTCGCAAATGAAGCTGCTGCGGCCTTTCAATTTTATACTGAACAGCGTCGATACCGCGGAGGGTGTGAGCTTTCTGCCGGCCTATCTCACCGAATCCATCTCGCACTACTACTACCAGAAAAGCCCGCTGAAGCGGCGCGAGGAATTCCAGGCCGTGAAGACCCTCGGCATCAACAATGAGAGCATAGCCAAGCTTACCGGCGGCATGGACCAGAACGTGAACATCTACAATAATTTCATCCCCGTCTTCGACAAGGAATTTGTCAGCCCGATCAGCGATAACGGCGATGCTTATTATAATTACAAGATTGCCGATACGCAGTATGTGGGCGGCCGCCGGCTCATCCACTTTCTTTTCTTTCCGCGGCGCAAGGGCGAGAACGTATTCGAGGGCGATTGCTGGGTGCACGATACGACCTATGCCATCCAGAAGATGAACCTGCGCCTCGGCCGCGATGCCAACGTGAATTTCATGGACCGCCTCAGCCTCATACAGGAGTACCAGCTGATCAACGACAGCACCTGGTTCCTGTCGAAGGATAAGTTTGTGGTAGACCTGAACCCCGTGGGCAAATCGAGCATAGCCTTTATCGGCCGCAAGACCACGACCTACCGCAACGTGGTGGTGAACGATTCATCGGTGCTCTTTGCCCTGCGGAAAAATAAAAAGCTGGAAGAGACGATCATGCCCGCCGATGCCACAAAGAAGACGGATGACTACTGGTCGCTTTCGCGCCACGAGGATCTGAGCTCGACCGAGAAGGGCATCTATAAAATGGTGGACACGCTGCTCAACCTGCCGGCCTTCAAACGATATACGCGCACCATCAACTTCATCAGCACCGGCTACCTGCGCACGGGCAGTTATCTAATTGGCCCCTGGCAGAACTGGGTAACGAGCAATTCCGTCGAGGGTCTGCGCCTCCGTTTCGACCTCGGCACCAACAGCCGCTTCGACAAAAAGATCATCCTGCACGGCTATGGTGCCTACGGCTTCGGCGATCATAAGTGGAAGGGCGAGGGCGACGTGCTCTGGCTGCTCAGCCGCAAGCCCCGCATGTATTTATACGGTGAGTATGTAAACGACTTCGACCGCGGCCAGGCCTATTTCGATGAGATCAGCTCGGACAACATATTTGCGCTGGCGGTACGCAAGCATAATGTGCCGATAAAATATCTGCGCCTCCGCCAGGAAAAGCTGGAATGGTTCAAGGAATGGAACTCGGGCCTGTCGCTGCTCTTCACCTCGCAGCACAAGGAGTACAACCCCGTAAGGAACCTGCCCGCCAAGGAAAACTTCGACCCCGTGAGCGGTGAGCCGCTCAATACATTCGAGACCTCGGTGCGGCTGCGCTTTGCCTACCTCGAGAAATTTCTGGAAAATACTTTTTACCGCACGAGCCTCGGTAGCCCTTACCCGATCGCGGAGGTGAAATTCACGCGCGGCATTTCGGGTGTGCTCAGGAGCAGCTATAACTACAGCAAGATCTCGGGCAGCATCAGCAACGTAAGCAAGGTGCCGCCCTACGGTACGATCAGCTTCAACGTCTTTGCAGGCCGCACCTTCGGCACGCTTCCCTATCTCTTCCTGGACGTGGCGCCGGGCAATGAAATATATTATTATAACAAATATGCGTTCAACATGATGAACCGCTTCGAGTTCATCCATGATCGCTATGCCGGCGTCAATTTCGAGCACAATTTCGGCAACGGTCTTTTCCGCTTCATACCGCTTACGCGCAAGCTCAAGTTCCGCCAGTTCTGGACGGCCAAGGCGCTCTGGGGCAGCCTCTCGCCGGAGAACTACCAGCTTAACGCCAATAGCGGCCTTAACTTCCGCTCGCTCGACGGCCGGACCTATCTCGAGCTGGGCACTGGCGTCGATAATATCTTCAAGGTGCTGCGTGTGGACTTCATCTGGCGCGTGCTGCCCGGCAGCGACGGCAATATCGCCGTTCCCAGCCCGCACTTCGGCGTGTTCGGCTCGTTCCGCTTTACTTTTTAAAAGAAGCGACGAGGTTATAGGCCGCATCGCGGCCGGTGACGAAGCCGGCATTGACGGTGCCGATCTCGGGTCCTTCGTAAAGGCCTTCCCCTGCAAAGAACAAGGTATCTTCTACTGGTTGCTTCAGCGCTTGGATGGCTTCCGCGCCACCGACAACCTCATAAGAATAAGCGCCGCAACTGTAGGGGTCGTCGAGCCAGTTGGCCACGTGCCAGCCGCGGAGGCGGTAGTGCAGCTCGGCCTCGTCGATGCTGAAGATGCGGCTAAGCGAGTCGATGGCGGCATCCCGTATTTCTACGTTGGTGCGGCCGCTTAGGTCGCGGGCGTGCGGCCCGGCCGACCAGCCCGTAAGCATGGCCGATTGTTTTGGACGGTAGGTCCACCACGTAGGTACAAGGGCTTGCGAAAAAATGAAACCCGCTTTGCGGAGGTCCTGTCCCTGCGTATACTCCTTTTTTTCCCAGAAGGGCTCGTCGAACTGGAGAATGGTTTTTATGACCGGCCCGAAACCCAGGCGGCGCGCGGCTTCCAGCCGGTCCGGTAGTGTGGGGGTGAAACGGATCTTCTCCTGTTGCAAAACGCCCACCGGCACGGTGATCATTGCTTTCGAAGCCCTGAAGCGCTTGCCGGCCGACAGTATTTCTACGGTTCCACTGCTCCATGAAACTTCTTCCACGGGTTGCGCGAAAAAGAACGTTACGCCGTGGCGGGTGCATTCGCTTTCGATATAGTCGAAGAGCTTTACGTAGCCGCCTTCGATGCGGTATTGCTCGTGCTCGCCCTCGGTCAGTTCCTGTCGGAGGGCGAAGGTGCTGGCGCGGCCCGCATCGGCGGCGTAGTAGCCTTCCACATAATTGCGGAGGGTGAAGCGCAACTCGTCGAAGCCGGGATCCTGGAGGTGGCGGTCGATGAAATCGGCCACGCTGATATCTTCCTTTACTTCGCCGAACTTTTTTTCGAGGGCGCTGAAGTCTTCGATCATGTCGTCCTGTTCCTGCAGTTTGCCGTCCTTGTTCTGCCAGCTTTCGCCGCCGACGGGATAGTATTTGATGCCGGCCTTGTCGAGGAGGGTGAGGGTGGGCTCGAGCCGGCCGTGAATGAATTCGGCGCCCAGTTCTACGGGCAGGTCGAAGGCGGGATCGGTGATGGTGTGGGTGCGGCCGCCGGCGCGGGCGCGGGCTTCAAGAACGGCTACGGTGCGGCCGGTGCGGGCGATCTCCCAGGCGGCCATGAGTCCTGCGGCGCCGGCGCCGATAACGATGACGTCGAAAGTTTTTTCCTGCATGGATCAACTCCTGCAAATAGCGTGCAACGCCTCAGCTCATCATCAGTACGTTCACGCTGCGCTGCAGGATGTTGAAGGCGATTTCGGCCATGAGGTTTTCCTTGTCGAGGGTGGGGTTGACCTCGGTGATCTCGAAGCAGCAGACCTTGCGGTTTTGCATCAGCTTGCTGACGAGGTCTTCGGCCTCGCGCTCGCGCAGACCGTTGCTGACAGGTGTGCCCGTACCCTTGCTGATGGAGGAGTCCAGGCAATCCACGTCGAAGGATACGTAGATGTCGGTGCAGTCGCTGAAGTAGCGGGTGAGGGCGCGCACGATGTTCTCGGGTCCCTTGCTGCGCACTTCCTTGGTGGTGATGACCTTCATGCCGTATTTGTCGATCAGGTTTTTTTCTTCCTTTTCGAAATCGCGGAGCGAGATGTAGACTACGTCCTCGGGCAGGACCTTGGGGTTGATCTTGCCGATATTCTTGAGGTAGTTCCAGTGCTGGGCGGTCTCGGGGTCGAGCTCGTGCACGGCGCTTTCCTCGTTGTCCTCGCCGATGGCTGCGGCCACGGGCATGCCGTGCATATTGCCGGAGGGCGTGGTGTAGGGTGTGTGGAGGTCGGCATGGGCGTCGATCCAGATCACACCCAGCTTGCTTTTGGGCCGTGCGATCTTGATGCCCGCGATGGTGGCGCCGGAGGTGGAGTGGTCGCCGCTGAGCACGACGGGAAAGAAATTATTTTTAAGGGAATCGGCCACGGCCTTGCTCACCTTGTCGTACATGGACACGACGCCCTTGATGCGCTTGGCATAGGGCGATTCTATGGGTTCGTAGAGGAGCTTGTTCTCCACGGGTATGCGCTCGGAGGGGAAATGAATAAAAAAATTACTCATGTAGTCGAGGGCGGCGATCTTGATGGCTTCGATGCCCAGGCTGGCGCCACGGGTGCCCGCGCCGATCTCGGAGGGAACCTCTATCAGCTTAATATTCTTCATATTCGTATAGCAATCTTTTCCGCCTTCGCCAAGGCTACGGCGGACGCTGTCCACCTTCGCTAAGGCTTCGGCGGTCGCAGCCTGCCTTCGCTGAAGCTACGGCAAACGCAGCCTGCCTCCGCTGAAGCTACGGCAAACGCAGCCTGCCTCCGCTGAAGCTACGGCAAACGCAGCCTGCCTCCGCTGAAGCTGCGGCAGACGCAGCCTGGCTTCGCCAAAGCTACGGCGGTCGCAGCAGTTTTCAGTCAGCAGTTGATGCATCAAAGTAATAAATATATTATAATAGCAATCAGCCAATGTTGATCCTAATTGATCCTGAATGACTCCAACTGCGAACTGCAGCGCCTGCCGTAGCTTTAGCGAAGGCAGACAGCACCTGCCGGAGCCTTGCCAATTGCTTGTCCGCCGTAGCCTTGGCGAAGGCAGACTAACTTATTCATGTGCGGCGAGGATCGGAATAGCGCTTTCGTAGACCAGGCGTTTGGTATTGCTGGTCTTGAACATGCTTCCGAAGAAAGAGTGGTTGCGCGGAACGGTGATGAGCATGTCGATATTCTTGTCGGCCACGAACTGCTGCACGGTCTCGTGGAGGTCGTAGGTGCCGATAAAATAAAACTCGGGGTTGAACTCGGTGAACATCTCGAGCAGGCGGCTTCTTTCCTTCATGAAATCGGTGGTCAGCGATACGTAGTGGTCGCTGTTCACGTTGATGATGTGGAGGGCGGGATGGAAGATGCCCAGCACGTTCTTGATGGGCACGAAGGGCATGGTACCCTGCACGTCCTTGAAATCGGAGAGGAGGGTAACGTTCCTTACTTCCTTGAACTGGGCGGAGGGCGGGATGATGAGCACGGGGCAGACGTTGCGCTCGACCATCTTCAGCGTGTTGCTGCCGAGGAAGACCTTTTCCAGGCGCGACTTGCCGGTGATGCCCATGACGATGAGGTTGACGCCGCTGTGGCGGGCCTGCTTCTCGAGGCAGTCGATCGGGTCGCCGCCTTCCTCGAGGCAGCATTCGATGCGGGCGCTGTTGTCGGTCTGGAGCTCGGCTTTCAGCTTGTCGAGCTGGGCTTCGGCCTCGCTTCGCTCGGCCTCTTTCTCATAAACATGGTAGAGGATAACATGGGTATCGGTAGCGCCCTTGATCATGCGGGCGGCATAGCGGGCGGCGTTGTTTGCGACCTGGGAAAAGTCGGTAGGTACCAGTATAGTCATAGTGACGTTGGGTTTTAAATTGGCGGCAAAGATAGCACAATTCCGGGGGGCGAGGTAGAGCCGGGCCCGGATCCTGTGTACAAAATGGGAATAAACTGCCCCGCACGCTCCGTCACCCTACAGGGAGTATTGCTGCATTCGATTATCTTTGCCGGTCAATAAAATCTGAAGAGTGCGACTAAAATCTCTGGAAATCAAGGGTTTTAAGAGTTTTGCGGACAAGACCCTTGTAAACTTCGATGAAAACATCACCGGTATTGTCGGCCCCAACGGCTGCGGCAAGAGCAATATCGTGGACAGCATACGCTGGGTGATCGGCGAGCAGAAGATCTCCCACCTGCGCTCCGAAAACCTCGAGAGCCTGGTTTTCAACGGCTCCAAGACCCGCAGCGCCAGCGGACTGGCCGAGGTCAGCCTCACCTTTGAAAATACCAAGAACCTCCTGCCGACGGAGTTCAACATGATCACCATCACCCGTAAGTTCTACAAGAACGGGGAAAGCGAATACCGCCTCAACGACGTGCAGTGCCGCCTGAAGGACATCCAGAACCTCTTCATGGACACGGGCGTCTCCACCGACAGCTACGCCATCATCGAGCTGGGCATGGTCGATGACCTCATCAAGGACAAGGACAACAGCCGCCGCCGCATGCTGGAACAGGCCGCCGGCATATCCATCTACAAGACCCGCAAGAAAGAAGCAAAACAAAAGCTCGACGCTACCGAGCAGGACCTCGCCCGTATCGAAGACCTGCTTTTCGAAATCAACAACCAGCTTAAAACTTTAGAGAACCAGGCCAAGAAGGCCCAGAAATATTACGAGATCAAGAAGGACTACCGCGAGGTGAGCATCGAGCTGGTGAAGGCCGCGCTCGAAGGCTTCAACATCACCTTCAAGGACCTGAACGAACAGCACGAGCGCGAGACCGACAAGCGCATCGCCCTCGAAGCGGCCGTGGCCGGCGAGGAAGCGGCGCTCGAGCAGGAGCGCGTAGGCTTTATCGAAAAGGAAAAGCAGCTCCATACCTTGCAGCAGGGCTTTAACGAGCTGGTTCAGACGGTGCGCACCCGCGAGAACGAAAAGAACCTGGCCGCCCAGCGCCTCGAATACCTGCGCGAACGCGAGGCCAGCCTCACCCAGTTCCTCAACCGCGCCGAAGGACAGATCAACGGCATCGACGAAAGCATAGCCTTCACCCGCCGCCAGATCGAGGAGGAAGAGGAAACCCTCGACGCCCTCACCGGCCAGCTCGAAGAGCTGCGCGCCCAGGTGGATGAGAAGCGCGTAGTGCTCGACGAGCGCCGCGTGGCCCTCAACACCCTGCGCGGTACGTATCAGCAGATCCAGCGCAGCCAGTTCGACGCGGAGAAAAAAGTGGCCGTGGCCGATACGTCGATACAGAACCTGCAGCGCACCATCTTTCACCTGGAAGAGGAAAGGGCCGGCCGCGCCGACCAGATCGCGCAGGTGGACAGCGACAAGAAGCAGAAGACCGAAGAGCTGCAGCTCCGCCAGACCGACCTCGAACAATTGCAGCAGCACCACAACCGTACGAAAGAACAGATATTCGAAACGCAGGGCGTGCTCGAAACCCTGCGCGGCCGCCTCGCCGAGGAGAACCGCAAGCTCGACGCCAAGAAGAACGAGCACGACCTCCTCAAAAGCCTCATCGACTCGATGGAAGGCTACCCCGACAGCGTGAAGTTCCTGCATAAGAATCCGGCCTGGAACCATACGGCGCCCATTCTCTCCGACATCATCTATGTAAAGGAAGAGTACCGCGCGGCCGTGGAAAATGTGCTCGAGCCCTATCTTAATTATTATGTCGTAAATAATCTGCAGGAAGGCCTGCAGGCCGTGCACCTGCTCGATGCCAATAAAAAAGGCAAGGCCAATTTCTTCCTCCTCGACCAGGTGAACGACGCCGAGATCCCTCATGCCGATCATCACCCCAATGGCACCATCGCCGCCCTCGACGTGATCGAGGTGGACGGCCGCTACCGCAAGCTCGCCGAGCAATTGCTGGGACAGGTTTTTATCGCCAGCGACGACTCGGCGCTCGAGAACAGCAACGGCTTCATCGTGCTCGAGAAGCACGGCAAATATGTAAGGGGCCGCTATACGCTCACGGGCGGCAGCGTGGGCCTGTTCGAAGGCCGCAAGATCGGCCGGGCCAAGAACCTCGAGAAATTGCAGGAGCAGATCAGGACGCAGCAGCAAGTGGTGAACGATCTGTCATCGCAGATACAGGCAAGGCATAACGAGGTGATCGCCTTCAATGCCGACCTGAAGGAAGGCCAGATCCGCCAGACCGAGCAGGCTATCCAGCAACTCAACAACCAGGTATACGGACTGCAAAATAAACTGGAGAACCTGCACTATACCCAGGGCCAGTCGCAGAACCGCATCGAAGATTTGCAAGGTCAGCTCGATGCCACGCATTCCTCCATCGAAACCGTTCGCGAGGAGCTGGGCCAGCTGAACGACCAGCTCTCGAGCTATGTGCGCCAGCTGCAGGAAGCCGAAGCCGCGTATCAGGACATCGAGATACAGTATAACGAGATCAACACGCAGTACAATAACCTCAACCTGCAAACCACGCGCGAGCAAAGCAAGATCAATGCACTCAAGCAGGAGCTGCAGTTCAAAAGCAACCAGCTGAACGACCTGAAGAACCAGGTGGAAACCAACACCACGCAGCTGAAGGAAACGACCGGCAACATCAGCGGTTCGGAAGAAAGCCTGCGCGGGATCGAGGAAGGACTGTACGAGCTGCTGCGCCGCCGCGAGCAGGAAGAACATACGCTCAACGAAGCCGACCAATATTATTACAACCTCCGCAACCAGCTCAATGCAAAGGAAAGCGAGCTGCGTCACAAGGTGAAGGAAAAGGAACAGATCGAGCACCTGCTGGCCGCTATCAAGGACAAGCTGACGGACGTGAAGCTCCAGCTGGCGGGCATGAAGGAACGACTGAACGTTGAATTCAAGATCGTGCTTGAGGACATTCTCGACGAGCCCCGCAACAGCGACACGCCCACCGAGGAGCTCCAGGAAAAAGCCGACCGCATGAAGAAGCGCCTTGAAAATCTCGGCGAGGTGAACCCCACCGCCATCGAGGCTTTCGAGGAAATGAAAAAGCGCTACGAGTTCATCGTGGAGCAGAAGGACGACCTGGTGAATGCAAAGACCAGCCTTATGCAAACCATTGCCGAGGTGGAGACGACCGCCAACCAGAAATTCCTCGAGACCTTCAACCAGGTGCGCGAGAATTTCCACAAGGTGTTCAAGACCCTCTTCACGGAAGACGATCAGTGCGACCTTATCCTCGAGAACCCCGACAACCTTGCGGAGACGGGCATCGACATCATGGCTAAGCCCAAGGGCAAGCGTCCCAGCAGCATCGGCCAGCTCAGTGGCGGCGAGCGCACGCTGACGGCCACGGCCCTGCTGTTCGCCATCTACCTGATCAAGCCCGCGCCGTTCTGTATCCTCGATGAGGTGGACGCCCCGCTCGACGATGCTAACGTAGGCAAGTTCACCAACATGATCCGCGAGTTCAGCAACAACTCCCAGTTCATCATCGTTACCCACAACAAAACGACCATGAGCACCGTGGACGTGATCTATGGCGTAACGATGCAGGAGCCGGGCGTGAGCAAGCTCGTACCCGTCGACTTCCGGAGCCTCAACTAGCCCTGGCGGTCGGCCTTATTCTTGCAAGGAACACTACCATGCTGCGTACGATCCTCTTACTGACCGCCTCCAATATATTCATGACTACGGCCTGGTACTACCACCTGCGCCATACGGGCTGGCCGTTGTGGAAGGCCATTCTTCTGAGCTGGCTCATTGCGGTGTTCGAATACTGCCTGATGGTGCCGGCGAACCGGATCGGTTATGAGAACGGCTTCAGCGCCTTCCAGCTCAAGATTACACAGGAGGTGATCACGCTCATCGTGTTTGCCTTTTTTGCGGTGTTCGTGCTGAAGGAAGCTTTCCACCCGCGGTATCTTATCAGCTTCGCCCTGTTGCTGGCGGCCGTGTATGTAATGTTCAAGAAGTAGACAGGGCAACGGTTTGAGGCCTTACCGTATAAATACGGGTGCGCTTTTTTCTTCCGGCTGCAGCAGCTCAATACTTTTCGAATGAGCGGATCATGTAAAAAGATATTCCAAGGATTGCAATAGGGATTATCGTATAAAATTCACGTTGCACGCTCTCATCCGGAAAGGATTTTTTTAAGCTGAAGTCTTGAAATAGAAGTGGCACCGGGATTTAGCGGGACCATAAAAGATCATTATCTTGATCCTTATTTTCTGTCATCATGAAAAACTTCTGCCTGCTCATCGCCCTCAGCCTATCCCTGGCCGTTACGGCCCAGCAAAAGATCACGCCCTCCGTTCAGGTACTGACCTCCGGCACCAACACTTCCCTCCGCGGCCTCAGCGTGGTAAGCGACGAAGTGCTTTGGGTGAGCGGCTCGCGCGGCACCGTAGGCCGCAGCACCGACGGCGGCAAGAACTGGAAATGGCTGCTCGTAAAGGGTTTTGAAAAGACCGACTTCCGCGACATCGAAGCCTTCGACGCCACCACCGCCGTCATCATGGCCGTGGGCGATCCCGCCTATATCCTCCGCACCGTAGACGGCGGCGATACCTGGCGCGTAGTATATGAGAACAAAACTAAAGGCATGTTCCTCGACGCCCTCGAGTTCTGGAACGAGGAAGCCGGCATCGTCATCGGCGACCCGATAGACGGCCGCTTCTTCATCGCCCGCACCTTCGACGGCGGCAACACCTGGAAGGAAGTGCCCGAGGCCAACCGCCCCCGCGCAGATACGGGCGAGGCCTGCTTCGCGGCCAGCGGCACCAACCTCCGCGCCCTCGACAACGACGAAGCCGTTTTTGTTTCCGGCGGCACCGCATCGAGCCTCTTCATCCGCGATCATAAGACCCGGCTGCCCATCGTGCAGGGACGCGAAAGCACGGGCGCCAACTCCATCGCCGTCTGGAACCGCTACCACCGCAAAGGCGGCAACCAGCTCGTCGTCGTGGGCGGCGACTTCAGCGCCGACAGCTCTACCAACCGCAATTGCTTCTACAGCCTCAACCGCGGCAAGACCTGGCAGGTCCCCAAAGTGCCGCCGCACGGCTATCGCAGCTGCGTGGAATATCTCGACAAGAAAATACTGGTTAGCTGTGGCCTCAACGGCGTGGATTATTCGCGTGATAACGCCAACACCTGGAAGCTCATATCGGGCGAAGGCTTTCACGTATGCCGCATCGCCAAGATCGGCACGACCATCTATCTCGCAGGCGGCAACGGCAAGGTGGGCCGCCTCGTTTATGCGGACGACGACCGCGACTAGGCGGGCATTTGCACTAAATTAAATCGTAGATCAGGGAATGTTGGCAAGGATCTCCTTCACCGATACGCGCTTCTTGTAATCCTGCTCGAAGAAACGGAAGACCACCGAGCCTTCGGTATTGACGATGTACACGGCGGGGACGGGCAGGTAGGCCTGCTTCTTCTGGTTGTTAGTCTGCAGCAGGTCGATGCCGGCATTCTTGTAGCGCGCAATCGTGCGCTCGTCCACCTGGAAAGTTACGTGGTAGTTGTTGGCGATCTTCATGTCCTCGTCATAAAGGATGGGGAAGGTAGCGCCGGTCTTTGCGATGGTGGAATCGATGCCTTCGGAGGCTTCGGGCGTGATGGCCACGACCTGCGCGCCCTTGGCGGTGATGAGGGAGAGCGAATCCTGGAAGCGGCGCAGCTCGCGGTTGCAGAAGGGACACCAGTTGCCGCGGTAGAACACGATGACGACGGGTCCTTTCTTGCGCAGGTCCTTCAGGCTTACGTCGTGGCCGGATTGATCCTTGGCCTTGAAATCGTAAGCTTTGGAATTGATGAAGAGACCTTCGGGTTTTTCCTGCGCGCGAACGGCAAAGGAAAAAGAAAAGAGGAGGGCGGCAACCAGCAGTTTTTTCATGTGGAGATGTTTGTCGGACGTTTATTGGCTCTTGAGCTTTTGGGCGAATACCTTCTGGAATTTTTCCAGCTTGGGGCGGATCACTACCGAGCAGTAGGGATTCGTGTTTTTGTTATTGTCGTAGTATTCCTGGTGATAATCCTCGGCCGGGTAGAACTTGCTGGCGGGGCTGATCTCGGTCACGATCGGCTTGTTGTAGGCGCCGGATTTGTCGAGCTCGTTCTTGTAATATTCGGCCTTGTCCTTTTGTTCGGGCGAAGTGTAGAAGATAGCGCTGCGGTACTGCGTGCCCACGTCGGCGCCCTGACGGTTGAGGCTCGTAGGGTCATGCACTTCGAAGAACACTTCGAGAAGCTCGTCGTAGGAGATCTTGTCGGGTTCGTAAACGACCTGCACGCATTCGGCATGGCCGGTCTCGCCGGTGCAGATCTGCTTGTAGGTAGGGTTGTTCACCTTGCCGCCGGAATAGCCGGAAGTAACCTTCAGTACGCCGTTGAGCTCCTGGAAGATCGCTTCGGTACACCAGAAGCAACCGGTGGCAAACGTGGCGGTGTCGGTCTTTTCGCCGCTGTTCACATTGATCAGGGAAGAACTCATCGTCTTGTATTTTTTCTCGGAATTGCAGGCGAGTAGCGTGCAGAAGCTAAGCGTTGCTATGAATGCTTTGATGATCATAAATTGGACTGGTCAACAAAATTGGGCCTGAATTTAGAAAATGAAAAGCCAACAAAAAAGTTTTAACACCCTCTTGGCACCCGAATGTCCCTCATTTTAATGCCTTTCGTCGTCTAACTTTGGAAAAATTTCCCAGCATTCCTACATGAAGATATACCCAGAGTCGGCGACGGTGCAACTGGAGTTCGACAAGATCAAGAGCCTGCTGACCGAAAAGTGCAGGACCGAATACGCCAAGGAGAAGGCCGGCGACCTGCGCGTGCATACCCGCCTCGAGTACATCGAGCGCGAGCTGAAGCAATCGCACGAGTACCGCCAGCTGCTGCAGAACGGCCTTTATTTTCCCAACGACTATGTGCTCAACCTCGCCCGCGAGCTGAAGCTCCTCACTATCGAAGGCGCCCTGCTGTCGGGCGAGCA
>Ga0247771_1000283_pt1 | contig 17502 bp, 16 predicted proteins | sample UWRJL197509C6_FD_179948 | JGI IMG/M metagenome (GOLD analysis project Ga0247771, IMG submission 179948) | Plant litter microbial communities from Arlington Agricultural Research Station in Wisconsin, United States - UWRJ-L197-509C-6 | ecosystem: Environmental > Terrestrial > Plant litter >...
CGCGTAGGCGGTCCAGGAGGTGAGTCAGTGTTGGGGTGATCTCGGTGCGGTCGGGGGTACCGAAGTCGGGGATGGGGAGTGAGTGGAACTCGATACCTGCCGTTCGGGCGGCGGCTGGTTCGGTGGTGAGGTTCAGGCTGATTTGTTCCGGTGGGGTCAGGGCGGAGACGAGGATGTCGGTTCCCTGGGACCGGAGGTGGGTCAGGGCGGTCGCCAGGTCTGGGTCGCCTGGTGGATGGGCCATCGTGCTGAGGCGGCCGGGGAAAGTGTGGGTGATGGGGAACGTGGATGGGTTCTGCATGATTTGCCCCTCGTTTCACGTGAAACGGGACCGATCTTGTCACCCGGCTTGGCGTGTCGGCGGGTCTATCCGTCATCATGGACGGCGGCAGTTTTCGCGGATTCTGCGGACGCCCCTTTACCTACCCATCCACCCGGTCGCCCTCGTGTGCCGCGTGGTTTCACGTGAAACGTCACGGATGGAGACATGGTCGGAGACATGGAAGACCGCGCGAAGCGAGTCTTCGGCGACCACCTTGACCGCGCGATCGCGTTCGCTCAACTACTGGCCGACCACGGGGTCGAGCGCGGGTTGATCGGGCCTCGTGAGGTCGAGCGCCTGTGGGAACGTCATCTGCTCAACTCCGCGGTGATCGCGGAGATTCTTCCTCAGAATTGTCGGGTGGTGGACGTAGGCTCTGGCGCAGGCCTGCCGGGCATCCCGCTGGCGATCGCCCGACCTGATCTGAACCTGACCCTGCTGGAGCCGATGGCCCGTCGGGTGGCTTGGCTGGATGAGGTCGTGGAGACGCTGGGGTTGTCGTCCGTGACGGTGGTCCGCGGTCGAGCTGAGGAGGCGTCCGTGCGCGAGAAGCTGTCCGACGTCGATGTCGTGACGGCGCGCGCGGTGGCTCCGCTGGAGCGGTTGGCGCGTTGGTGCCTGCCCCTCCTGAAGCCCGGCGGCCAACTGGTGGCTCTCAAGGGCGAGAGCGCGTTGGAGGAGATGGAGCGCGACGCCGAGGCGGTGCGCCGTGCCGGGGGTTCCCGGCAGCGCGTCGTGTCGTGCGGTGCGGATGTACTCGAAGTGCCGACCACGGTGGTGCTCGTGGAACGTTCCGAGCCGAGTGGTCGTCGTGACGGAGCACGTCGACGAAGGAAGGATCGGTGAGCGTGTATCCGGATCCGGTACCCCGACCCGGCAACCCGGCTCTCCAGCCGTTGTTCCAGACGGCTGATGTTCCACGTGAAACAGAGCGCCCGAGCGAACGTCCCCCGAACAACTCGCACACTGCAACGGCAGGAGACAGCGCCGTGTGGACACCGATCGCCGAAGAGGCCGCCCGCGCAACCCGCGTGCTGCACCCCGACAACCTCAAGCTCCCCCGCCCCACACGCCGCCGCATCCTGACCGTCGCCAACCAGAAGGGCGGCGTCGGCAAGACGACGAGCACGGTCAACCTCGCCGCCGGTCTGGCCATCGCGGGGCTCAAGGTGCTCGTGATCGACCTCGACCCCCAGGGCAACGCGAGCACCGCGCTGGCCATCGAGCACCGGTCCGGCACCCCCTCCGTGTACGAGGTGCTGATCGGGGAGATCTCGGTCGCCGAGGCCGCTCAGGTCAGCAACCAGTCCCCCAACCTCTACTGCGTGCCCGCCACGATCGACCTCGCGGGCGCCGAGATCGAGCTCGTCTCGATGGTGGCGCGCGAGTCGCGGCTCAAGGAGGCGCTCAGCTCCGAGGCGCTCGCCGAGATCGACCCGGACTACGTCTTCATCGACTGCCCGCCGTCGCTCGGCCTGCTGACCGTCAACGCGATGGTCGCCGCGCAGGAGGTGCTGATCCCGATCCAGTGCGAGTACTACGCGCTGGAGGGGCTCGGGCAGTTGCTGCGGAACATCGAGCTGGTGCAGGCGCACCTGAACCCGACGCTCAACGTCTCCACGATCCTGCTCACGATGTACGACGGTCGGACCAAGCTGGCCGACCAGGTGACCAGCGAGGTGCGCGGCCACTTCGGCGACACGGTTCTCCGCACGGTGATCCCGCGCAGCGTGAAGGTGTCCGAGGCACCAGGATTCGCACAAACGGTGCTGACCTACGATCCGGGCTCACGGGGCGCGATGAGCTACCTGGACGCAGCACGCGAGATCGCCGAGTTCGGCGCGAGGATGGGGTTGGCATGACGGAGCAGCGCAGGGGTGGACTTGGCCGAGGGCTGGCCGCCTTGATCCCGAGCGGCCCGCCTCCGGGTTCGACCCCGGTTCGCCCGCCGACTTCGAACGGGAACGGGTCCGCCCCTGCGCGCTCCGACTCGGTGGAGATCGGCGGTGAGGTCGCGGGCGCGGTGTACCGGGAGCTCCCGGTCAACTCGATCCGGACGAACCCGAAGCAGCCGCGGCACGTCTTCGACGAGGAAGCGCTCAACGAGCTCGAGCACTCGATCCGCGAGTTCGGGCTCATGCAGCCGATCGTCGTGCGCGAGTTGGGGAACGACAACTACGAACTGGTCATGGGTGAGCGCCGCTGGCGGGCCACCCAGCAGGCCGGGTTGAAGACGATCCCGGCGATCGTGCGGCACACGCACGACGACGTGATGCTGCGCGACGCCCTGTTGGAGAACATCCACCGGGTGCAGTTGAACCCGCTCGAAGAGGCGGCGGCGTACCAGCAGCTGCTCCAGGAGTTCGGCGTCACGCACGAGGAGCTGGCCGACAAGATCGGTCGCAGCCGCCCGGTCGTGACGAACACGATCCGGTTGTTGAAGCTCCCCCTCCCCGTGCAGCGGCGGGTCGCGGCGGGGATCCTCTCGGCGGGTCACGCGCGCGCGTTGCTCAGCTTGGACGACGCGGACGCCCAGGAGGACCTGGCGAAGAAGATCGTCGCGGAGGGCATGTCGGTCCGCGCGACGGAGGAGGCGGTGACCCTCGCGAAGAGCGCCGAGCCCGCCAAGGCGAAGGTGGTCCGCAAGAAGGCGATCCATGCGCCGGGTCTTCAGGATCTGGCCGAGCGCCTCTCGGACAACTTCGACACCCGCGTGAAGGTCGAGCTCGGTCAGCGAAAAGGCCGAATCGTCGTCGAATTCGGGTCCGTTGACGATCTTGAACGGATCATCCAGCTGATGGCGCCGGAAGCGACAAATCGGACATCGTTGGAGGCCTAGGGAACCCCACCAGGCCGCTTTGTCACGGTGACGATTGCCCTCCGCATCCGAATGGACACGGAGGGCAATCTAATGTTTCACGTGAATCAGTGGATGTTCACCGTGAAACAGCGCGCTCGATGAGCCCCGCGTAGATCTCCCCGAGCGACTCCCCGGCCGCTTCGAGCGCCATCGGCAGCAGCGAGGTCTCGGTCAGGCCGGGCGACACGTTCACTTCGAGGAACTGGACCGTCCCGTCGGGCGCCACGATCGCGTCCGTCCGCGACACGTCGCGCAGACCGAGCAGCCGGTGCGCGGCGACGGCCAACTCCCCCACCGACTTGGCTGCGGCGGCGTCGAGCCTCGCGGGCGCGTGGAAGTCGGTGAGCCCAGCGGTGTACCGCGACGTGTAGTCGTAGATGCCGCCGCCCTCCGGCTCGATCTCCACGGCGGGCAGCGCGTACGGACCGTCGGGTCCGTCGATCACCGCGACGGCGACCTCGATCCCCTCGACGAACCGCTCGGCCAACACGGTCTCCCCGTACGCCAGGCACCCGACCATCGCGGTCGGCAGCTCGGACGCGTCCCGGACGACCTGAGCCCCCAGCGCGGACCCGCCCTGGTCCGGCTTGAGCATCAGCGGCAGCCCGAGGCTCTCGACCATCGCGTCGAGCACCGGCTGCGCGCCCAGTTCGCGGAACGTCGCGTGCGGCAGCACGACCCACTCCGGCGTCGACAGACCGGCCCGCGCCAGCTCCGCCTTCGCGAGCGGCTTGTCCCACGCCCGGCGGCACGCCCGCGAGTCCGTGCCGACGTACGGCACGCCGGACATCTCCAGGATCGTCTGCACCGACCCGTTCTCGCCCTCGCCGCCGTGCAGCGCGACGACGACGGCATCCGGCCGGTGGTCCTTCAACCGGGCCAGCAGGCCGCGGTCGGTGTCCCACTCCTCCACGGTCACGCCGACCGAGCGCAGCGCGGCCGACAGGCGGCGGCCGGACCGCAGCGACACCTCGCGCTCGTGCGACAGCCCACCGGCGAGTACCGCTACCCAGCGTTCCGACACGACTTATCTCCCCAACATCGACGGTGAAAACGGAGAAGCCACCCACCCACGGGTGTGGGTGGGTGGCCCCCAAGGCGTTAAAGGATCAGGCGGTGTCCGGCGACGGGTTCTGCGGCCCGGACAGCTCGCGGCTGGTGGTCGGCCCGAACGTGGCGTGCAGCTGGGCCTCGTCCTCCAGGACGTTCGCCAGCCGTCGCACGCCCTCGCGGATGCGTTCCGGCGTCGGGTAGCAGTAGGAGATCCGGAGCTGCCTGCTGCCGAGCTTGTCCGCGTAGAACCCGGTGCCCGACGCGTACGCCACCCGTTGGGTGATCGCGCGCGGCAGCATCGCCTTGGTGTCGATGCCCTCCGGCACGGTCAGCCACACGTAGAACCCGCCGTCCGGCCGGTTCCACGAGCACCCGGCGGGCATGTGCTGCTCCAGCGCCGAGATCGCCGCGTCGCGCCGTTCCCGGTACGCCTCGCGGTAGATCTTGATCTGGCCCTTCCAGTCGTGCGTCGACAGGTAGCGCGACACGATCATCTGGTTGAGCGTCGGCGGGCACAGCGTGGCCGACTCGGCGGCCAGGACCAGCTTCTCGCGCACGGCGTGCGGCGCGAGCACCCAGCCGACGCGCAGGCCGGGGGCGAACGTCTTGGAGAACGACCCGAGGTACACGACGTTGTCCGGGTCGGTCGACCGCAGCGCCGGGTACGTCTGGCCGTCGAACCCGAGCAGGCCGTACGGGTTGTCCTCGACCACGAGGACGCCCGCCTGGCGGCAGATCTCCAGGACCTCGGCGCGGCGGGCGATGGACAGCGTCACGCCGGCGGGGTTGTGGAAGTTCGGGATCGTGTACAGGAACTTGACCCGGCGGCCGGACCGCTCGACGGCGGCCAGCGCCTCGCGCAGCGCCTGCGGGATCAACCCGTCCGCGTCCATGGCCACGTGCACGACCTGCGCCTGGTAGGCGGCGAACGAGCCGAGCGCGCCCACGTACGACGGCCCCTCGGCCAGCACGACGTCACCGGGGTCGACGAAGATCCGGGTGACCATGTCCAGGCCCATCTGGGAGCCGACCGTCACCACCACGTCGTCCGGGTGCCCGTGGATGCCCTCGAGGGCCATCACGTCGCAGATCTGCTCGCGCAGCTCGGGCGTGCCGTTCGCGGACGCGTACTGGAGCGCCGCCAGGCCGTCGGTGGCGATCAGCTCGCCGACCTCGCGCGCCAGGCCCTCCAGCGGCAGTGCCGCGAGGTGCGGCATCCCACCCGCGAGGGACACCACCTCCGGCCGGCTCGCCACCGCGAACAGCGCCCGGATCTCCGATGCCGTCATCCCCGCTGTGCGCGCCGCGTAGCGCCGCAGATGGGGGTCGAGGCTTCGGTTGCCCTGCTTGGCGGGCTGTCCGGGAGTGGTCACGGTGGACTCCTGCGGTCGCGCTGGGAGTGATTATTACCGGCGGGTTGGTACCGGCCGAGTGTAACCGTCGTCCCGTTAGTGGCATCCGCCTTCCGGCAGCCGTCACATCCGCCTATCCTCGGGGAGGTTCTTCTTCTTTTATCCGGGCTTTTTTGGAGGTACAGGGTGTCGCGACGCGTTGTGGGCGTCACTCTGGACAACCTGGAGCACCTCTCCAAGCACAGCCGGACGTGCGTGTTCTGGGAGCTGGCCCCCCACCTGAAGTCCCAGGCCGAGGAGTACGGCGACACGGAGTTCGAGAAGGAGGCCTGGGTTTCCAGCGTCCTGCTCGAGTGGGGGTCGTGCGGCCGGATCATCTACTGCGACGGCATCCCGGCCGGGTCGGCGTTCTACGCCCCGCCCGCCGCTGTGCCGCGCTCGCTCGCCTTCCCGACGTCACCGGTCAGCGCGGACGCCGTGCTGATGACCTCGTTGGAGGTGCTGCCGGAGTTCCGCGGCGGCGGCCTCGGCCGGGTCCTCGTGCAGTCGGTGGCCAAGGACCTGACCAAGCGCGGCGTGAAGGCCATCGAGGCCTTCGGCGACGCCCAGCCGGACGACGACCAGCCCGGCTGCGTCATCCCGGCGAACTTCCTCCTCGGCGTCGGCTTCAAGACCGTCCGCCCCCACCACCGCTGGCCCCGCCTCAGGCTCGAGCTGCGGACCGCGTTGGGCTGGAAGGAAGACGTGGAGGCGGCACTGGAGCGCCTGCTGAACACCGTGACGGTGTCGACGGCCGAACCGAGCTTCCGCCCCGCGTCCGCGAAGATCTAGGCCTTCCCGCCCGTGTGGCGGTGGACGTAGGCGTCGACCAAGGCCTGCTTCTGCTCGTTCGTGGCGCGTTCGAGTTCGATGGTGTCGCCGTCGATGGTCACGGAGATCTTGTGCCGCGCCGACTGGCGGCCCAGCCAGCCGCGCAGGGTGTCGATGAGCGCGGTGAACACGCCCCCGGACGCGCTCAGCGCCACGACCACCGCGCCCAAGGTCACGACGTCCGCGCCCTTCGCCCCGTCGGGCGCGGTGCCGCCCTCGTCCAGCCTGGCCGACTCGACGTCCAGCTCGGCGATCTCGGCCCGCAGCCGGCGGGTGAGCCGGTCCGCGTCCTCCGGATGCACTTCGGCGTCGAACTCCACGACCAGTCGCAGATCCAGCACGCCCGTTCCCCCGTCCACGCCGATGGGTCCCTGCTTGGGAGTCGCGGGCGGTCGCCGGGCGTTACGGGGAAACCGGTGATCCCCGTGGCGGAGAACAGCGCTCCAGCACGGGGATCACGGGGTCGAGAAGGTCAGAACTTGGAGAGCTCGCGCTTCATCAGGTCGTCCATGGTGAACGTCCCGGTGGGCTGGTCGTCCTTGCCCAGCAGGTACAGGCGTTTCACCGCGACCAGGATGCCCTCCGCGACGACGTCGCGGAACGCGGGATCGGCCAGCCTGCGGCGGTCCTGCTCGTTGGTCAGGTAGCCGACCTCGACGCGGACGGCCGTGCACCGGGTCATCCGCAGCACGTCCCACGACTTGGGGTGGGTGCCGCAGTCCGGCATGCCCGTCCTGGCCGTGATCTCGCGCTGGATGAAGCCCGCGAGGGCCTCGCCGACCGTGGAACTGGTGCCGTTGCCGGTGCCGTAGTGGAAGCTCGCCACGCCCGAGGCCCTCGGTGAGGAGTTGCCGTCGGCGTGCAGGGACAGGATGAGGTCCGCGCCCGCCTCGTTGGCGAACTTGGCCCTGGCGGCCTCGTCCGGGCAGTTGTCGGGGCCGCGCGTGAGCAGCGCCTCCATGCCGGTCGCGGCCATCTTGCCCTCGAGCCTGCGGGCCAGGTCCAGCATCAGCCTGGCCTCGTTCAGGTGCTCGACCACCACACCCTGGTCATCGCCACCGTGACCCGGATCGATGATGATGCGCTTGCCGGACAGCCTCGGACCGGCCTTGCGGACACGCTCCTGCTCGCGCAGGAACACCGGACGGCCACCGCGGACCTTCGGCTGCAACTGGCGGAGCGCGCGGACCGTGTTCGGGCCGCACATGCCGTCGATGGTCAAGCCGTAGTCGCGTTGGAAGCTGCGCAGCGCCTGCTCGGTCTGCTGCCCGAACTCGCCGTTGGCGCGGCCCGCGTCGTAGCCCATCTCCAGCAACCGCTCCTGGAGGGCGAAGACGTCGTCACCGGTCACCGGCTGGGCGATCAGGTACGCCAACGGCCGGTCGCCGAGGCGGAAGGTGGCGTCGCGCAGCGCCCGGTAGGTGGCCGGGCCGACGATGCCGTCCGTGATGAGGCCCCGCTGCTGCTGGAAGGCACGCACGGCGTGCTCGACGGAGAGGTCGAACACCGGTGATGCCTGCGGATCCGACAGCAGACCGATCTTGGTCAGTGTGGACCTGATGTCGGCAACGTCCGGCCCGACATCCCCGCGGCGGAGTAGCAGCATGCACCCCTCGCTCGACTAGGGCGCCGACCGAGGTCGACGCTGACGTGAAGCCCCTATTGTGCCCTGCCGCGCCAGTAGCTCCACGCAGGGCTACTGAGTGTGGCCGCGCGACCACCAAGCCGTGAAGGGGTTCCTCCGAACGGACGTGGCTCGTCCGTCTTATCGAATGACGGACGAGCCACGTTAGGCGTTGCAGCGATATTTCAGGAAAGAACCTCGGAGAGGTCGTTCAGCAGCGCGGCCTTGGGCTTCGCGCCGACGATCTGCTTCACCGGCTTGCCGCCCTGGAACAGGATCAGCGTGGGCACCGACATGATCTGGTAGTCACGGGCGATGCCGGGGTTCGCGTCGATGTCCAGCTTCGCGACGGTGATCTTCTCGGCGTGCTCGGCCGCGATCTCCTCCAGCACCGGGGCGACCATCTTGCACGGGCCGCACCAGGTCGCCCAGAAGTCGACCAGAACCGGCTTCTCGCTGGTCAGAACGTCGTCGGCGAAGCTCTTGTCGGTCACGACCACAGTGTTGCCGGCCATCTGGCTACTCCCTAACTCAGGTCGAACGTCGTACGTGGATGTGGATCAGCTGGTGGTGACGGCCTGCGCGGCGTACCCGCCGCCGACCTGCTCCGACGCCGAGGCGGCGTGCGCCTCGCCGTGCTCGGCGAGCCAGCGCTCGGCGTCGATCGCGGCGGCGCAGCCGGAGCCGGAGGCCGTGATGGCCTGGCGGTAGGTGTGGTCGACGAGGTCGCCCGCGGCGAACACGCCGTCCAACTTCGTGTAGGTGGACGGAGCCTTGACCTGCACGTACCCGGCGTCGTCCACGTCGACCTGGCCGCGGACCAGCGCGCTGCGCGGGTCGTGGCCGATCGCCATGAAGACACCCGTGAAGGGCAGCTCCGAGGTCTCGCCGGTGATGGTGGAGGCCACCTTGACGCCGCTGACGGTGCCCTCGCCCAGCACTTCGAGGACCTCGGTGTTCAGCAGCCACTTGATCTTCTCGTTGGCGCGGGCGCGCTCCAGCATGATCCGCGAGGCGCGGAACTCCTCACGCCGGTGGATGATCGTCACGGACTTGGCGAACTTCGTCAGGAACGTCGCCTCCTCCATGGCCGAGTCGCCACCGCCGACGACCGCGATGTCGTGGTCGCGGAAGAAGAACCCGTCGCACGTCGCGCACGCCGACACCCCGCGCCCGAGCATCTCCTGCTCGCCCGGCACGTTGAGGTAGCGGGCCGCCGCGCCCATCGCCAGCACGACGGCCTTCGCCGCGTACCGGACGCCGTTGGCGGTCACGTACTTCACGTCACCGGTCAGCTCGACGGCGTCGACGTCCTCGGAGCGCAGCTCCGCGCCGAAGCGCTTCGCCTGCTCCCGCATCTGCTCCATGAGCTCGGGGCCCATGATGCCGTCGCGGAAACCGGGGTAGTTCTCGACCTCGGTCGTGGTCATCAGGGCGCCGCCGTACTGGCTGCCCTCGAACACGAGCGGTTCGAGCTGAGCCCGTGCCGCGTACACCGCGGCGGTGTACCCGGCGGGCCCGGATCCCACGATGATCAGGTTCCGAACGTCCGACACCCTCGACCTCCGATACGTCGCGACGGGCCGGGAATGAGTCCCGGCCGCGCACTCAGCTGTAACGCGATCGTAGGCGTCCGGAATTCCGGGCCCGCGCAGTGAGGTTCGCTACGTCGGCGGCGGCCGGTTCTAGCCCGCCATCACCGTGTCGGCCAGTACGCCGTTCGGGTTGTCCGGCCCGCACGTGTCCGGGTCGAGCACCACGATGCGGAACGACCCCGGTCCCCTGCCGCCCGCCAGGATCGCCATCACGGCGGACTGGTCGTCGAGCTGGATCGGGCTCACCCCGAGCGGCTTCGAGGCCTGGATGTTGCCGCCCTTGAGGCACCCGTCGAGCGTCTCCTGGTTGTCCAGCGGCCCGTAGTTCTGCATCTTCAGGACGTCGCCGATGATCGGGCCGAAGTTCTGGCCCTTCACCGTCAGTCCGGGCTTCTCGTCCGCCGGTGCCTGGGTGGCGGCCGGGGGCTGCGCGCTCCGGGACTGGGTGGGCTGCGGGAACGCCGACTGCGCGCCCTCGGTGTGGTTGCTCATGTTCGGTATCACCACCGCGAACACCCCCACGGCCGCCGCGGCGGCCACCAGCACGCTCGCACCCCACCCGACGCGCTTGTACTTCCGCTGCCGCGCGCTGTTCAGGCTGACGACCGGTGCGGGCACCCCCTGCGCCTCGGCGGCCAGCGCCGCGTCGATCCGCAGCGCCACGTCGCGCGGCATCGGGATCGGCGGCAGCGCCGACAGGTCGGCCAGGGTGGCGTCCAGCGCCTCCAGGACCGCACGCGCGTCCGGGTCCGCTTCCACGCGCGGGCGGAGCAGAGCGTCCGTCTCGGCGTCGAGCACACCGGCGTGCAGGTCGGCCAGCAGATCCACGGACCACGGCGGATCGATAGGCGTCCCCTGACGCCCCTCACTGCCGCTCATCGCGCCTCCCGCTGACGTTGCTGTTGCACATTCACACCGTCAACTGGGACGTTCGCATCTGCACTTCGGTTCCGGAGGTGTCCGAGGCTTTTCGCCAGCTTGGCCCGACCGCGGGCGCACCTGCTCTTCACCGTGCCTTCGGCGATGCCCAGCATCTGGGCCGTTTCCGCCACCGAGTACCCCTCGACGTCGACCAGCACGATGGGCGCGCGCTGCTCCTCGGGCAACTCCGCGAGTGCCGCGGCGACCACCAGCCTGGTCTCCCGCTCGGCCATGTGGTCGCGCGGGGCCACGGGCTCGCCGGGGCCCGCCTCTGGTAACGGCACGGTGGGTTTGGTCTGCCGTCGTCTCATCCGGTCGAGGCAGGCGTTGACGACGATGCGGTGGAGCCACGTCGTCACCTGCGACTCGGCCCGGAACGACCCGGCTGCCCGGAAGGCCGAGATGAAGGCCTCCTGGAGGGCGTCGGCGGCTTCCTCCGGGTCCCGCAGCGTCCGCAACGCGACCGCCCACAGGCGATCCCGGTGCCGTCTGACGATCTCCGGGAAGGCGTGCGGGTCACCTGCGGCGTGCGCCGAGATGAGGTCTGCGTCCGAACTGGCTGCGGCCGTCACCCGAAGAGGGTATCCAGGTGACCACCACTGCTCACCAGGGTGTCTCTACTTAATTGTGTTCGTGGTTACTGCGCGCGCGTATAGACGAGTTCGCCTATCTCCGTCTGGTTGTCCTTGCCGCTGCCTGCCAGCTTGGTGATCCAGAGCAGGACGTGGGCGCTGGCCTCGTAGTCGGGGAGCTGGATCTGGGTTTGCCCAGCTGACAGGGTCGCGGTGGCGATGACCTTGGTCTCCTCGATCGGCGCGTCGTCCGAAGCGGCGACGCGGATCTCCACGATCGTGCCCGCGCTCTTGGACGTGACCGTGAGCGAGGCGAGCTTCACCGGCTCGGCGAACGACGCCATCAGGCCGATGCCCGGCTTGAGCGTCGGGAACGGCTGGAAGTAGTTGTCGGTGTTCCACGCGGTGTCGGGGTTGTTGTCGACGGCCCGGTTGGCGCGGTTGGCGTTGTCCGGGTTGTTGGTGACGTCGTAGACGCCGACCGAGCCCGGCTGGATCGGACCCGCGGGCACGGGGGCCGTCGGGGTCTCGCTCGCGCCGGGGGACGCGGACTGGCCGATCACCACGGTCGGGCCGCCGCCCTTGGACGGGTCGTCGCTGAAGAAGCTGACGATCTGGATGCCGAGCCACGCGATGACCGAGAGCGTCGCGATGGCCAGCACGGCGACGGCGATCAGCAGCTTGCGCCGGTGACCGCGACCGCCGGCGGGCTTCTGGGTGGTCCACACCGCGCCGCCGTCGTCGTCCTCGTCGCCGGTGACCGGCTCGATGAGCGCGGTCGCGGCCTCCTCGTCGGCGATCTGGTCCAGCACCTGGAGGATCGCGGCCGACGTGCGGATGCCGCCGACGCTGGTGTCCTCGAGGCTGCGGACCGCGACCGACGACAGCTCGTGCGGTACGTAGGGCTGCAACGCCTTGGGCGCGACGACCGCGCCGTCCGGCCCGGTCGGGGCCACGGGCACGCCCGCGGGACCGCCCGGCAGCGCCCACCGGCCGGTGAGCAGCAGGTACAGGATCGCGCCGAGCCCCTTGACGTCGTCGCGCGCGATGGCCTCCGGGCGGGCGCCGGGGAACGCGAGCCGCAACCGGCCGTCCGGGGTGACCCGGATGCGCTGGGGGTGGTCCGCGCCGAGCACGAGGCCCGCGTGGTGAGCGCCCTCGATGGCCGCGCCCAGCGGTTCGAGCAGCTTGGTCGCCGCCCCCGCGGGCAGCGGGCCCTCGGTGATCAGGTCCAGCAGGTCGGTGCCCTGGGTCCACTCGGCAACGACGACGCCGAGCACACCCTCCTCCATGCGCAGCCCGCTGCCGGGCGTGAGCACGTCGATCACCCTGGACACGCCGGGGTGGGTGAAGCTCGACGCGTGCATCGCGCGTTCGGTGGTGCGCCTCGCCCGACCGGCGGCCTGCATGTCGCTGAGGTCGCCGACCAGGATCGTCAGCGCAACATCGCGGTTGAGCTGCCCGTCCCTGGCGCGCCAGAGCTGCGCGGCGCCCCGGTCGTCGGATCCGGACTGGGCGAGCAGCCGGTAGCGGCCGTCACCTATCACCCCGCCGGGTACCAGCGAGGCGTTGTTCGCGCCGGGGTTGTTCCCCAGCTTCGGCCCGCTACTCAAGCGACCTTCCCCTGTCCGATCCCCCCAAGGCGATTCCCTCAAGTCTGCGACCGAGGGTACGGGACCGAGCTAGCCCTCAGTGGTCATCGACGCCGCACCAGACGGATGATCTTGTCGACCGCCGGCTTCATCTCGGGTACCCGGAACAGCGCGAGCAAACCAAAACTGAGCGGCAATCCGATCACGGTCTGGCAGACGATCTCCACCCACGAGTTGACCCGCACCGACTCGAACCCGAAGAGCTTCACCAGCAGCGTCGACAGGGCGAACGCGACCGCGCAGCCGATGGCCGACGCCACCACGGTCAGGCACACCGTCCACAGCGTGTACCCGGTGCGGAGCCTGCCGAGGCGGATCCGCAGCCACACCTGGCCGACGATCGCGCCGACGACGAAGCTCAGCGACATCGCGATGGACACGCCCACCGCGAGCTTGTCCGGCGGGGAGATCGCCAGGAACGCGTAGAGCAGGCCGATCCGGAACACGACGATGATCGCCTGGATCACCGTGGGCGTCCTGGCGTCCTTCATCGCGTAGAAGACCCGCAGCTGCAGGAGCGTGATCGCGTACGGCACGAGCCCGAACGCGGACAGCGCCAGCGCCATGCCGATCCGGGTGCCGCCCTCGACGCCCGACGCGCCGAACGAGAACACGCCGAGCCCGATCGCGAGGCCCGCGACGGTGAGCATCGCGCTGAACGGCATCAGCAGGATCGTGGACATCCGGTTGCCGAACGACAGGTCGCCGACGAGGCCGTCGATGTCCTTCGCGGCCGCGGCCCGGCTCATCTTCGGCATCAGCGCGGTCAGCAGCGAGACGCCCAGCACGCCGTACGGCATCTGGGAGACGAGCCACTGGTAGTTGTAGGCGACCAGCGCGCCCTCGCCGTTGAGCGCGACCCGCGTGAGGATGAAGATGCTGAACAGGCCGAGGCCGACGTAGAGCAGCACCCAGAAGCCGAGCGTGCCGAAGTCGGCGAGCCGCTTGTCCCACCCCCAGCGCCACTTGAACACGAAGCCCGAGCGCTTCATCGCGGGCACCATGACCAGGGCTTGCAGCACGACGCCGAGCATCGTGCCGATGCCGAGGACCAGGAGCTTCGGGCTGCCCATCTCGACCGGGTTCAGCGAGATGTCGCCCGGCAGGATCCAGTAGACCGCCAGCGTGACGATGACGACGACGTTGTTGAGCACCGGGGCCCACGTCGGCAGGCCGAAGACGCCCTTGGTGTTCAGGATCGCGCCGATCAGCGCGGACATGCCGTAGAAGATGATGCCCGGCAGCACGAGGTAGGCGAACGCGGTCACGAGCGCCGGGTTGGCGTCCTTGGAACCGCTGGTGAGCGCCGAGGTGAGCAGCGGGGCGCAGAGGACGGCGACGACCGTGCCGACGCCCAGCAGGACGGCCGACATCGTCACCAGCCACTGCGAGTACGACGCGCCGCCGTCCGGGTCCTCCTTCTCGGCCCGGACCAGCAGCGGGATCGCCACGCTGGTCAGCACGCCGCCCAGCAGCAGCTCGTTGATCATCGTCGGCAGCGTCGTCGCCGCCTGGTACGAGTCGTTGAGCACGCCCGAACCGATGATCACGATCAGCATCAGCTTGGACAGCAGCCCCGACGCCCGGCTCACGATGGTGGCGATCGCCATCGACCCGCTGGCCTTCGCGACCGACGGGGTGTTCGACACCGGTTCGATGACCACGGTGGCAGTGTCGCTCAACTCGTACTCGACTTCTCTGGTGTGACGCTGCTGGCGTCTTCGGGTACCTCGACCTTGGCGCGCGACGCCCTGATCCGCCGGTAGATCCTCCGGGCGGACAGGAGCACCAGCGCGGCCGCGGCCGTGGCGGTGATGACAATGGTGATGGTTCCGTAGGCGGAAGACGAGACCTCGAGCCTCACGGTATCGCCCAGCGCGACACCCGTGGGCGTCGTGAGCTGGACGTTCACGCTGAACCGGCCGGACCTCAGCACCTCGACGGGCACCCGCACCAGGCGGTCGCCGCGCGCGGGCAGGACGAGGTCGGCCAGCTGGTTGGCCTTGATGCCCGGCTTGTCGTCCACGACGATCCGGACGTTGATCCGCACGTCGAGGCGGTTCTTGATGGTGACCGGGATCGGGCTGTCGCCGGAGCCGAGCAGGATCGGGCTGTTGGGCTCGATCACCGTCACCTGGCTCTGCAACGCGGTGATGCCGTCCTCGCCGATCGCGATCGACCCGCGGGCGGCGGCCTCGTTGCCGCGCCACGCGCTGGAGACGCCGCGCAGCAGTTCCAGCCGCAGCGGGTCGACCAGGTCGGCGGGCTTGGAGGACGTGCTGTCCTCCTGGCTCATCGACTCGAACATCGCCTGGAGCGTCGCCCACGAGGAGCCGACGGCGGCCGTGACGGGCGGCGGGACTTCCCGGCCACCCGCCTCGACGGGGTAGGAGAGGCCGCCGACGGTCTCCGGCACGGTCGTCCCGGACACCAGGGTGTCCAGCCCGACCGGCGCCAGGAACCCGCCGCCGACCAGCGTCTTCACCGTCTCCAGGAACACCTGCATCTCGCCGACCGGGGCGTTCCACCGGCGCGGCGGGGCGACGACCACGTTCTGGCCGTTGCCCTGGAAGCCCGCCCGGAACGCCAGCGCGGCCAGCGCGTTCTGCACCGACACGGGCTTGGTCTCGGTCGGCGTGCTCACGCCGGTCAGGCCGCCGGAGCCGTCCGACCCGCCGTGCAGCGCGTCGGACACCATCGAGTCGATCCGCACCGCCGTGACCGGGGCCGCGTCGCCGGACTCCAGCCGCACGGGCTGCGTGCCCGGCGCGTTGGCGACACCGGACTGGTCGAGCACGACCGACCGCACGCCCTGCGCCGTGAGGTCGGCCAGCGTCTGCTGGTCGAGCATCCCGTCCTCGGGCCACACCACGCCGGGCAGCGCCTGGACGGACGGCAGCACGTCCTGCACGACCTCAGCGCCCTTGACCGCGAGCGCCTCCAGGTCGACGAGCTTGGCGCGGGCCAGCGCGACCAGGTCGGCGTCGGCGTACGGCACCGCGAGCACGCAGCGGCCCGCCGTCAGCCTGCGGATCTGGTCGAGCCAGAGCTTGGCCTCGTTCTTGCCGCGCCCCTCGCCCTTGTCGCGGACCTGGTAGCCCTCGCTCATCGCGTCCACGGTCCGCAGCAGGTCGGGGTCGACCGCCACGCACACCGAGGACGCGAGACCGCTGGTCACGGCGTAGTCGTAGGCCTTGAGGAGGCTGTGCAGCCTGCCGCCGAGGGACAGCGACTCCGCGAGGTCGTCGTCGGTGAGCACCGACTGCCCCTCGGGACCGGTGCTGACCAGCCTGGGGCGGTCCACCAGCGGCCACAGCACGGTGATCTTCGCGGGGTTGGCGGGCGCGCCGACGCCGTCGCCGCCGGGCACGGCCATGACCGGCAGCAACGTGCTCAGCGCGGCCAACCGCGCCCGGCCGCCGTAGTCCGGCGTGCCGTTCACGTTGGCCAGGATCGGGTAGATGCCGGGCTGGGTGATCTGCAACGACGTGCGGTCGTCGCCGCTCAGCGGCACCGTCAGGTCGAACGACTGGGTCTGGCCGGGGTCGAGCGACTCGCTGATCGGCGTGAACTGCGGCTGGACCAGCTCGGACGGCACGGGCTCGCGCAACGCGCCCCGCACCTCGTCCTCGGTGGTCAGCGGCTTGCCGCGTTCGAGCCGGAGGTCGATGTCGGTGATCTTGCGATCGGTGCTGACGTTCGTGATCTTGCCGGTGACCCGCACGGAGTTCGGCATCCCCGCCGTGATCGCGCGCGGTATGAGCTGGTCGACCTCCATGCGCAGCCACACCGGCGACGTGGAGCCGGGCTGCGACAGCTGTCGCGTCGCCCACACCTGGGTCGCCGGAGCGGGTTTGACGGGCAGTCGGCCGCCGTCGGTCGGGGCGGCCACGGCGGGAGACCCCGACAGGACCACCATCCCGGCCGCCGCGAGTGCGGACAGCAGCCTTTTCACGCCGACTCCACTCCGTCCGGGTTCAACAAACCCGGCGAAGGGGTTGGCTCGGCGAGCAGTTCGGCGGCTCGGCGGACCAGTCGGCGCTCGTCCGCGTAGGCGAGCTTGCCGTCCAATTCGCCAAGGGGCACCCACGCCACCTCGGTGACCTCCACGTCCTCATCGGAAAGCTCCCCGCCCAACGCTTCGAGAAGGAAGTGGTGAACGGTCTTGTGAACTCGGCGGTCCTCGGCGACGAACCAGTAATCGATCGCTCCGAGCGGCCGCAACACCCTGCTATGAATACCGGTCTCCTCGGCCACTTCCCGCACCGCGGTCTGCTCGGCCGTCTCACCAGCCTCGATGTGCCCCTTGGGCAGCGACCAGAGCAGACGACCACGCCGATCCAGACGACCGATCACCGCAGCATTCCGGTGGTCGGCGTCCAGCACCAGACCACCAGCCGAGGTTTCGTCGACAGTTTTGAGCCTGCGGCCCCGGCGTCTGTTCCGGCGCCCCGGCTTGGTACCGCCGGAACGACCGGACGACGGGGGCATGGTGCCGATGGTAGTGGCGAGTGCGCATTACGGGACGTTGCCCGGCAAATGCGGTGCGTGATCAACTCCGGGTGCCTATACCCTGGCTCCTCGTGCCCCGACCGCTCGCGAACGACAACACGCCCGTCACCCAGGACAATGCGGTGGTGGAACTCCCGAACGTCTCCCCGGTGGTCGACGAACTGGCCGC
>Ga0247771_1000284_pt1 | contig 17472 bp, 16 predicted proteins | sample UWRJL197509C6_FD_179948 | JGI IMG/M metagenome (GOLD analysis project Ga0247771, IMG submission 179948) | Plant litter microbial communities from Arlington Agricultural Research Station in Wisconsin, United States - UWRJ-L197-509C-6 | ecosystem: Environmental > Terrestrial > Plant litter >...
GCGCGGCGACCACGGACCAGGTCCACAGCTCGCGCATCCTCTCGGCCTGCGGCGTGACGGCCACGGGCCATCCGAAGCGCAGGACCTCTTCCGTGGAGCAACCGGTGGCCCCGATGCCGACCAGGCCGACTAGCCCGGCGACCTTGGCCGTCCGTGCTGCCCTGGTGCCCTCCTTCAGGCCCACTGCTCGCGCCTCCTCAAAGACGGTGCACGGCCCGCGGTGGTGGTCTGCGGGCCGGTGAAAAACACGCTGTCCGACCAAGAGGAAGTCCTGGCCGGGATCATGCGGGAGCGTAGCCCAGCACGGTGAGCGCCACCCCTCGGGGGCAGTGCGCCGTAGTGCAGTTTCGGTCACACCGAGCCACCCCGGCATACTGGTGGCCTTCCTTACGCGACACGAGAGGTGCCGATCGCTGTGTGCGGCTTCGTGGGACTGGTCAGCCCTGACAAGAGCCAAGCGGAGCACGCGCGCCCCGCGGTGGCGGCGGCCCTGCGCTGCCAGCGGCACCGCGGGCCCGACGAGAGCGGGACCTGGCAGGGCGACGAGGTGGTCTGGGGCTTCAACCGCCTGTCGATCATCGACGTCGAGCACTCCCACCAGCCCATGCCGTGGGGACCGCCGGAGGAGCCGGGTCGGTACACGATCCTGTTCAACGGCGAGATCTACAACTACCTGGAGCTGCGCGCGGAGCTGACCGGCAAGTACGGCGCCCGCTTCGCCACCGACGGCGACACCGAGACCATCGTCGCGGCCTACCACTACCTCGGCCCGGCCGCCGTGGCCCGGTTGCGCGGCATGTTCGCGTTCCTCATCTGGGACTCCCAGCGCAAGGTCGTCTTCGGCGCCAGGGACCCGTTCGGCATCAAGCCGCTGTACTACGCGGTCGGCCCGCACGGCGTCGCCCTCTCCAGCGAGAAGAAGAGCGTGCTCGCCCTCGCGCCGACCATCGGCATCCGGCCGACGCTCGACCGCAAGGCGCTCCAGCACTACCTGATCCTCCAGTACGTGCCCGAGCCCGAGTCGCTGCACGACGAGATCAGGCGCATCGAGTCCGGCACCTCCTTCACCATCCGCCCCGGCGGCAAGCCGGTCACCGAGCGGTACTTCCCCGCGACGTTCCGCCCGCGCGCCGTGCGCGGCGAGTCGGACGAGAACCGCCTGTACGACGAGATCACCGAGGCGCTGCGCGACTCCGTCGCCAAGCACATGCGCGCCGACGTGACGGTCGGCTCCTTCCTGTCGGGCGGCATCGACTCCACCGTCATCGCCGCGCTGGCCAAGGAGCACAACCCGGACCTGATCACCTTCACGACCGGCTTCGAGCGCTCCGGCTTCTCCGAGGTCGACGTCGCCGCCGAGTCGGCCGCCGCCATCGGCGTGAAGCACGTGGTCCGCACGGTGAGCGCCCAGGAGATGATGGACTCCCTGCCGCTCATCACCTGGTACCTGGACGACCCGGTGGCCGACCCGGCACTGGTGCCGCTGTGGTTCATCGCCCGCGAGGCCCGCAAGCACGTCAAGGTCGTGCTCTCGGGCGAAGGCGCGGACGAGCTGTTCGGCGGCTACACCATCTACCGCGAACCGCTCTCCCTCGCCCCGTTCGAGAAGGTCCCCGGCGCCCTGCGCAAGGCCATGGGCAAGGTCTCCACGAAGATCCCGCAGGGCGTCCGAGGCAAGGACCTCCTGCGCCGCGGCGCGCTCACGCTGGAGGAGCGCTACTACGGCAACGCCCGCATCTTCATGGACGACCAGGTCCGCGCGGTCCTGCGCACGTACGACCCGTCCGTGACCCACATGGACGCCACCGCCCAGGCCTACCGCGAGTCGGCGAACTGGGACCCGGTGACCCGCATGCAGCACGTGGACCTCTTCACGTGGCTACGCGGCGACATCCTGGTCAAGGCCGACAAGGTCACCATGGCCAACTCGCTGGAGCTGCGCGTCCCCTTCCTGGACCCCGAGGTCTTCAAGATCGCCTCGCAGATCCCGTCCGATTTGAAGATCACCAAGGACACGACGAAGTTCGCCCTGCGCAAGGCGATCCGCGACATCATCCCGCCCCACGTCCTCAACCGCCGCAAACTCGGCTTCCCCGTCCCGATCCGCCACTGGCTGAAGGACGAGATGCACGACTGGTCGCTCCAGATCGTCGCCGACTCGCAGACGGACCAGTACATCGACAAGGCGGCGGTGCGCCGCTTCATCGAAGAGCACCGCACCAACGTGCAGGACCACAGCCGCCGCATCTGGGCCCTGCTGGTCTTCATGCTGTGGCACGGCATCTTCGTGGAAGGCCGCATCTCCCCCGTCGTCCCGGAACCGCACTACCCGGTCAAGCTCTGACCCCAGCCCCCGGAGACCCCCGACCACCGCATACCGCGCGCGTCGGGGGTCTCCGTGCGTTGGGCCGCGTTCGGCGATGCGACCCAACGCAGGCCTCAGGCGACCGTCCGCAACCACGGTGAGGTGACGGACAGCGCCAGCAGGCAACCACCGCTGACCAATCCCGCGGTCTCGCCCCCCAGCCATGGCCAGCCCGCTCACCTCAACTGCTCCGCTCGGGAGGCAGCTGAAGTAAGAGGTCAGCCATGACCTGTGCGGTCACCCCACGGTCGAGAACCAGTGACCCTTGGCCGGGATCGTGGTGACCGGTCGGGTGAGCTGGTGGACCGGGCGGCCCGGAGGCGGAACGCCAGCTCGGCTGGGTGGTGTCGCGGTGTTGGGGCATGCCGTCGGCCGGACCGGACTACCTGCGGCGTCTGGCCGCACCGGATGCCTGGGACATGTAGCTGGACTGGTGCCTGAAGCGTCCGGCGATACCGGTTACCCGAGGCTCCAGGCAGTACAGCGAGTCCGGCGATGCCGAGGCCCGAGCATGCGGCTGGACCGGTTACCTGAAGCCTCCAGCAGCACCGGATACCCCAGACTCCTGGCAGTACGGGTGCCTGGCGATGCCGGAAGCCCGAGCGTGCGGCTGGACCGGTTACCTGAAGCCTCCAGCAGCACCGGATGCCCCAGGCTCCTGGCAGTACGGGTGCCTGGCGATGCCGGGAGCCCGAGCGTGCGGCTGGACCGGTTACCTAAAGCATCTGGCAGTACCGGATACCCGAGGCTCCAGGCGGTACAGGGTGTCTGTAGGTGCCGGGTGCCTGAGCATGTGGCTGGACCGGACTACCTGCGACGACTGCCCGCATCTGATGCCTGGGGCACGTGACTGGCCTGGGTGCCTGATGGTGACTGGCAGTGCCGGGTACCTCCCGTGCAACTGGACCTGTGCCTGGGTGCTCGGCTGGCGCCGAGTGCCTGAGCCTGTGGCTGGACCACTGCCTGAAGTGCCCGGCGGCGCTGGGTGCCTGGGCGGGTGGCTGGACCGGTGCCCAGGCTCCCTGGCGATGCCGCGTGCCTGGGGGTGTGGCTGGACCGGTGCCTGGCGGTGCCGAGTGCCTGGGCGGGTGGTGAACCGGGTGCTTGGGCGTGGTGTGCTCGGGTGGTCAGGCTGGGATCGGTAGGGCTGTTCGGTCGAGGATTTGGGTCATCACCTCCTCCAAGGTGTTTTCGGGGTCGGGGTTGGTTGTGGTGGCTCGCCAGGCCACGAAGCCGTCCGGGCGGACCAGGAGAGCACCGTGGGTGCCTACGCCTGCGGCGGTTGGCCAGGTGGTGTGCTCGTCCGAGGCGTCTCCGTCTGGTGCTAGGCGGAAGGTGCGGATGAGGATGCCGGTTCTGGCGGAGACGGCTTTCGCCGCCGTGCACCACTCCCCCGCCTCCGGTCCCGCGAGCAGGGTGAAGGTGCCTGCCGCGAGGTCGACCGTGGACACCTGGTCGCCTTGGTGGCGCAGCCACACGTGGGGGACGCGGCTGCCCGGTGAGCCGTCGAGGTCCTGGTCCACGTGTTCGGCGGACGGGAGATCCGGTCTGGGGTCGACCACGGCCGTCGATCGGTACTGGTAGCCGAAGGTGGTGACGAGCAGGGCTGTCATGCCCACCGCGGCTCGGTCCGCGGCTCTCTCCGGCCTCAGATCCCAGTGGAGCTCGCGGTGGCGGCCGCGGAGCAACGCCTGGTCCATTGTGGAGTGGGCAACGGGTTGGCGTTCGGCCTCGTAGGTGTCGAGCAGGGCGGGACCCGCCTGTCCGTCGAGGACGGCCGCGAGCTTCCAGGCGAGGTTGTGTGCGTCCGCCAAGCCCGTGTCCAGGCCGAAACCGCCGGTGGGCGGCACCACGTGCGCGGCGTCGCCGACCAGCAGCACACGGCCGTCGCGGAACCTGGTCGCCACGCGCGCGGTCGACTGCCACGGGAGCGCGCCGAGGATCTCCACCTCCACTTCGGACGACCCGATCGCGGCCGACACCAGCTCGCGGCAGCGGTCGTGGGTGAAGTCGGCCGGTGTGACGCCGTCGGACGCGGCGTACGGGATGTGGAAGATCCAGCGGTCGACGTTGTCGACCGGCATGAGGATGCCCGCCGATCTCGGGTTGTCGATGGTGCACAGGGCGAACCGGAGGTCGCCGACCACAGTGGACAGGTCGGCCCGGAACAGGACGTTGACCATGTGGCCGCCCAGCTCGCCCGGACCGGTGCTGGGGATGCCCAGCAGTCTTCGCACCGTGCTGGACGAGCCGTCCGCGGCCACCACGTACCGGGCTCTGATCTCGCCCGGCTCACCAGCGACCTCGACCACGACACCGGACTCGTCCTGGCGCAGCGCGCGCACCCTGCTGCCGAACTCGACGCTCGCCCCGTGGGCGCGCGCCTCCGACAGCAGCACCGGGTCGATCAGGTCCTGCGGGCACGGGCCCAGCGTTGCCGGGCTGATCCGGCCAACCTCCGACCGCAGGTCGGCCGTATCGCCCCTGCTGGTCACGGTCGCCTGGTCCACCTGCGCCAACGTCGGCGCGGACAGCACCCCCTGGTTGTGCGCCAGTGCCGCCGACAGCTCCGCGAGACGGCCTTCCACGCCGACCTCGCGGAACAGCTCCGCGCTGCGGCCGTTCACCGCGAACGCCCTCGGGTGGCGCGCGGGCCCCGGATGTCGTTCGACCACGAGCGCGCGAACCCCCTGCCTGGCGAGGAACAGCGCGCTCGCCAACCCCACCGTCCCGGCCCCCACCACCAGAACGTCCACCTCACGCATGGCATCCCCCTTCGTTGGGAACAGTGTTCCCGCTCATGGGAACACTGTAGCCGGGGAGTTACCATGGGCGCCACTCCAAATTCCTAGGGAGCAGCGTGAAGATCGACAGGCCCCGCTCGTTCGACCTGGTGTGGACCCGTTCCAGCGTCGAGAACCAGCGGTCGAAGCCCACGATGAGCAGCGTCCGGATCGTGGAGGCGGCCCTGCGGATCGCCGACCAGGAAGGGGTCCAGGCGCTGTCGATGCGGCGGCTCGCGACCGAGTTGAGCACAGGGACGACGTCGCTGTACCGGCACGTCGCGGGCAGGGACGACCTGATCGACCTCATGGTCGACTCGGCTTACGGCGAGATCGACCTGCCCGAGCAACCGAGCGGGTTGTGGCGGGACGACCTCAAGCTCGTGGCGCGGTCGTCGCGGACGATGATGCGGCGGCACCCGTGGCTCGCGACCGAGGTCGCCAGCCGTCCGGCCATCGGCCCGAACGCGCTGCGGCACCTCGACTTCGCGCTCACCGCGGCCGGTGGCGTGAGCCGGGACATCACCCTGGCGTCCGGGCTGCTCGGGGCCGTCGGGAACTACGTGCTGGGGGCGGTCGTCAACGAACTCGCCGAGCAGGAGGCCCGCCGTCGCACGGGGCTCACCGAGGAGGAGTGGCGCTCGGCCGTGTCGCCGTACATCGAGGACGTGGTCTCGGGCGGGCTCTACCCCGAGGTCAACCGGCGGATCCGGGACGCGGACGACCTGGACCACGACGCGCAGTTCGAACTGGGACTCGACTGCCTGCTGGACGGGATCGCGGCGCGGGTGGGGTGAGCCACCCGGTCGGAGACTACCGTTTGGTAGGGCTATCGCAGGTCAGAGCCAGCGTCCTACGGTCGAGGGGTGACTACACCCGAAGCTGCGACCATGACGGAACTGATCGAGGACTGCGCCGGGATCCCGCGCTCGATCACACACGCGGAACGCCCGCTGCCCGCACCCCGCGCCGCCGCCGAGTGGCAGGTCGACGAGACGACGGCGCGGCGGTTCGAGGGGCTCAACGACTACGGCGTCTGACGCCGGGGCACGACCTGTAGGGCGGCCTGGGTGGCCCCCCGAGATCAACGCTAGCGATGGGGTCCGACATTTTCGCGGGCCTTCGTGGGCGGACGGTCGGGGGTGCGCTCGATCGGGTGACGGCCGGGTGGACGCCGACTGCCCAGGGCGAGGGATCGCGGGACAAGGGTCCGGGTACGCGAAAGGCGGCCGACCCCGGTGGGGTGGCCGCCTTTCGCGGTGGGGCTAGTGGAACGAGTCGCCGCAGGCGCAGGAGCCGCCCGCGTTCGGGTTCTCGATCGTGAAGCCCTGCTTCTCGATGGTGTCGACGAAGTCGATGACCGCGCCCTCGACGTACGGCGCGCTCATGCGGTCGACGGCGACCTTCATGCCGCCGAAGTCGCGGACGGCGTCGCCGTCCAGGCTGCGCTCGTCGAAGAACAGCTGGTAGCGGAGACCCGCGCAACCGCCGGGCTGGACGGCGATGCGCAGGTGCATGTCGTCGCGGCCCTCCTGGTCGAGGAGCGCCTTCGCCTTCGCGGCCGCCTGGTCGGTGAGCGTCACGCCGTGCGTGGGCGCTTCAGGAGCCGGTGCGGCAGCTTCGGTGGAGGCGGCTGCGTCCTGAGCGGTGGTCATAGCTCTCCCTCAGAGGTCGAAACGGGCGGTCAGCCCTGACAACACGGGCGGTACCCGCTTTGTTCCTTCCACCCATGGTGGCACAGGACGCCGACAAGTCGGGCGTCACCGTGACCACTGTCCCGCCACCTGGGCCGCGAGCGCGCCGAGCGTGCCCGCGGGGTCGGCCATGGCTGCCTCGACGGAACCCGCGTGGTCGGCCACGGCGTAGGAGTCGGTAATGCCTGCTGAGCCCGCTTCCCGGCGGCCCACGCTCACCTGTCCCGCCAGCACCAGGCACGGGATGCCGCGGGTCGAGGCGCCGGACGCGACGGCGGTGACGAGTTTTCCCCGAAGGGACTGCCAGTCGAAGCTGCCCTCACCGGTGATGGCCAGGTCGGCGACGGCCAGGGCGTCGTCCAGACCGGTGAGCCCGCGGACCAGTCCGGCACCCGACTGGACGGTCGCGCCCAGTGCGAGCAGGGCGGCTCCCAGGCCACCGGCGGCACCGGCTCCGGGCAGGTCACGGACGTCGCGGAGGCGGTCCATGGCCGCGAGCCGGGCCTCCAGGCGGGCCACGGCCTCCGGTGACGCGCCCTTCTGCGGGCCGAACGTGGCCGCGGCGCCGTGCGGGCCGAGCAGCGGGTTCTCGACGTCGGACGCGGCGATCAAGCGGACCGTGACGTCCGTCACCACCGACAGAAGGCCCTCGCCGCCGTCGGTCGTGCCCGAGCCGCCGAGGCCGACCACGATCGTGTGAGCGCCCGCCGACGACGCGGCCAGCACGAGATCGCCGACGCCGCGCGTGGTGGCGCGCTCGCACCACTCGGCGCGCTGGTCGCGCGGCACGAGGTGTAGACCGCACGCCTCCGCGGACTCGACGTAGGCGGTGCCGTCGTGCAGCAGCCACCTGGCGGTCACGGGCGTGCCGAGCGGGCCGGTGACCTCGGTGGAGCGCAGGTCACCGCCCAGCGCGGCGTGCAGGACGTCGACGAATCCGGGGCCGCCGTCGGCCAGCGGCCGCAGCAGGAGTTCGTCGCCGGGCGCGGTCGAACGCCAGCCGAGGGCGATCGCCTCGGCCGCCTCGCCCGCCGTCAAGGTCCCGCCGAAGCAGTCGGGAGCTACCAGTACGCGCACCTCGCGCAGGGTACGGAAGGCATTGTCATACCCTTGTCGGGTGAGGTTCCTGCGCCGCAGCTCCGACGAGACCACCGCCACCGTTGACGACACCGTGCCGGAGGTGGCCGCCGACGACGTGGACAAGAGCCGCACGCCGGGCAAGGGACGTCCCACCCCGAAGCGCCGCGAGGCGCAGGGCAGGCGGACCGGCCCCGTGCCGCCGCCTCCCCGCACGCAGCGCGAGGCGCTCAAGCGCGCCCGCAGCACCAAGAGCACGCAGACCAAGGAAGAGCGCCGCGCCGCCTCGGCCGACCGCCGGGCGAAGATGCTCGCGGGCGACGAGAAGTACCTGCTGCCGCGCGACCGCGGTCCGGTGAAGGCCTACATCCGTGACCTCGTGGACGCGCGCCGCAACCTCATGGGCCTGTTCATGCCGTTGGCGATCATCGTGTTCGTGGCGCTGCTGACGCCGCTGGTCGTCGTGCAGCAGTACGCGACGCTGGTGACGACGTTCATGCTGCTGGCGATGGTGCTGGAGGGCATCGTGCTCGGACGCATCGTCACGAAGAAGGTGCGCGCGAAGTTCCCGACCGAGCCGATCCGCGGCCTGTCGATCGGCTGGTACTCGTTCATCCGGGCCAGCCAGCTGCGGAAGCTGCGCGTCCCGAAGCCCCGCGTCTCGCCTGGTGACACGATCAAGTAACCCTTAGCAAGACAAACGATGCGGTACTAGGCTCGGAACCATGGAGTTCCGACGCCTCGGCCGCAGCGGCCTGAACATCAGTGAGATCTCGTACGGCAACTGGCTCACTCACGGGTCCCAGGTCGAGGAGGAGCAGGCGCACGCGTGCGTTCGTGCTGCCCTGGACGCCGGGATCACGACGTTCGACACCGCCGACGTCTACGCCAACACCAAGGCGGAGTCGGTGCTGGGGCGCGCGCTCGCGGGTGAGCGCCGCGAGTCGCTGGAGATCTTCACCAAGGTCTTCTGGCCGACCGGGCCCGGCGGGCCGAACGACCGGGGCCTGGGGCGCAAGCACATCATCGAGTCGGCGAACGCCTCGCTGAAGCGGCTCCAGACCGACTACGTGGACCTCTACCAGGCGCACCGGTTCGACCGGTCCGTGCCGCTGGAGGAGACCATGCTGGCGTTCGCGGAGCTCGTGCGGCAGGGCAAGGCGCTCTACATCGGCGTGTCGGAGTGGAACGCCGAGCAGATCACCCGCGGCGCCGCGCTGGCCCGTGAGCTGAACGTGCCGTTCATCTCGAACCAGCCGCAGTACTCGATGCTGTGGCGGGTCATCGAGTCGCAGGTCGTACCCGCGTCCGAGCGCGAGGGCCTGAGCCAGATCGTGTTCTCGCCGATCGCTCAGGGCGTCCTGACCGGCAAGTACACGCCGGGTGGCGAGCTGCCCGCCGGGTCGCGGGCCACGGACGACCGCGGGTCGCAGATGATCTCGCGCTGGATGCGGGACGACGTGCTCACGAAGGTGCAGGAGCTCAAGCCCCTCGCCGACGAGGCCGGTCTCACGCTGTCGCAGCTCGCCGTGGCGTGGGTGCTGCAGAACCCGAACGTCGCGAGCGCGATCACCGGCGCTTCCCGGCCGGAGCAGGTGCACGAGAACGTGAAGGCCGCGGGCGTGAAGCTCGAGGCCGAACTGCTGGAGAAGATCGACAAGGTCCTCGAGGGCGTGGCGGAGACCGACCCGCGGCTCACCGTGGTGGCGTAGGTGGACGGGCCCCGCGTGACGCGGGGCCCTCTACTCCGCGGGCGCCAACGACATCGGCCCGTAGACCTCGGCCTCGCTGCGCAGCAGCGTCACCGACGTGATGCCCGCCTCGGACAGCTCCTGCCACTGCGCGCTGAACCAGTCCTCGGCGTCGTTCTGGTCGGCGAAGGTCTCGGCCGGACCGTCGACCTCGCGGCCCTGCGCGTCCTGGTAGCGCCACCGGTAGTCCACGACGGCCTCCTCGGGATGTCCTCCGGGTAACGTTCCAGGTCAGGCTAAGCGATCGGCGGACGGAGATCGGTGTGACGCGGCGGACACTCGTGCTCGGCGGCACCCGTTCCGGGAAGTCGGCGCACGCCGAGGGCCTGCTCGCGGAGGCCGCCGTGACGTACGTGGCGACTGCTCGCCGTTATCCGGGCGACGACGACTGGGACCGGCGGATCGCCCGGCACGTCGAGCGCAGGCCCCGCACGTGGACCACGGTCGAGACGCCGGACCTGCCGCTGCTCCTCGGCACCGCCGAGGCCACCGATCCCCCGCTGCTCGTCGACGACGTCGCCACGTGGCTCACGGGCGTGCTGGACGACGCGGGCGCGTGGGAGGGCGAAGGCGCGGACGACGTCGAACTCGCGTGCAGGGAGCTGGTCATCGCGACGAGGCTGTGCCGGGCGCGGCTGGTGCTGGTGTCGGCCGAGGTCGGCCTCGGCGTCGTGCCGTCCACCCGCTCTGGCAGGCTCTTCCGCGATCACCTCGGTTCGCTCAACGCGCGGCTGGCCGAGGTGTGCGACGAGGTGCTGCTGCTCGTCGCGGGAATCCCACTGACACTGCGCGAAGCCGGAGGTACTGGGCCGTGAGCACCACCGAGGACGAGGACCCGGACTTCATCTTCCCGCCCGTGGACGCCCCTCGCGAGCAGGTGCTGCTCCAGGCGCTGGCCCGGCTGGACCAGCTCACGAAGCCGGTCGGCTCGCTCGGCAAGCTGGAGGGCGTCGCCGCGTGGGTGGCGTCGTGCCAGGGCGTCTGCCCGCCGCGGCCGTTCACCCGGCCGCGGGTCGTGGTGTTCGCGGGTGACCACGGGATCGCCAAGCACGGCGTGTCGGCCTACCCCAGCGAGGTCACCGCGCAGATGGTCGCGAACTTCCTGGCCGGTGGCGCGGCGGTGAACGTGCTGGCCACGGCCGCGGGCGCGACCGTGCGGGTGGTCGACATGGCCGTCGACGGCGACACCGCGGACGTCGTGAGCGCGTTCAAGGTGCGCAAGGGCTCCGGGTCGATCGACCGCGAGGACGCGCTGACCCGCGAGGAGGCCATCGCGGCGATCACCGCGGGCATGACGATCGCCGACGAGGAGGTCGACGGCGGCGCGGACCTGCTGATCGCGGGCGACATGGGCATCGGCAACACGACGCCTGCGGCGGTGCTGATCGCGTCGCTCACCGGGTCGGAGCCGGTGAGCGTGGTCGGCCGAGGAACGGGCATCGACGACGCGACCTGGATGCGCAAGACGGCCGCGATCCGCGACGCGATGCGCCGGGCCCGCAAGCAGATCAGCGACCCGGTGGCGCTGCTGGCGACCGCGGGCGGCGCGGACATCGCCGCCATGGTCGGCTTCCTCGCGCAGGCCTCGTTCCGCGGGATCCCGGTCGTCCTGGACGGTGTGGTGGTCGGCGCGGCGGCGATCGTGGCCGAGGAGATGGCTCCGGGCGCCCGCGAGTGGTGGAAGGCCGGGCACCGCTCGGCCGAGCCGTCGCACGCGCTGGCGCTGGGCCACCTCGGGCTGGAGCCGCTGCTGGAGTTCGACATGCGGCTCGGCGAGGGCACCGGAGCGGTGACCGCGCTGCCGCTGGTGATGATGGCCACGAGGGTGCTCGCGGAGATGGCGACCTTCGACAGCGCGGGCGTCTCGGGCCGGGAGTAGTGCACGGCGTCCGGCTGGCCCTCTCCTGGCTCACGGTGCTGCCGGTGCGGTCCGACGTGGTCGACGCGCGGGTCGCGAAGCAGGCCATCGCGCTGGCCCCGCTGGTGGGCGTGCTCCTGGGCGGTGTCACGGCCGCGGTGCTCCACGGCCTGGCGTGGCTGCACGCGCCGCCGATGCTGGCCGGGCTGCTGGCCGTGGGCCTGCTGGCCGTGGGCACGCGCGGCATGCACCTGGACGGGTTGGCGGACACCGCCGACGGGCTGGGCTGCTACGGACCGCCGGAGCGGGCGCTGGCCGTGATGAAGGACGGCGGCGCGGGCCCGTTCGCGGTGGTCACGCTCATCGTGGTGCTGGGCGCGCAGGCGTCGGCGTTCGGCGCGGTGCCGTGGGGCGCGGTGGTCGTGGCGCTCGCGGCGGGGCGGGCGGCGTTCGCCGTGTGCTGCCTCAGGGGAGTGCCCGCGGCCCGGCCGGAAGGGCTCGGCGCTCTGGTCGCGGGCAGCCAGTCGTGGCCGGTGGTGGCGCTCTGGTGGGTCGTGCTGGCGGCGGCGAGCTTCCTCGTCGTGCCGCACGGCCCGATCGTGGTCGCGGTGGCGCTCGGCGGCGTGCTGCTGCTCGTGCGGCACACCCGGAAGCGGTTCGGCGGCATCACCGGGGACGTGCTCGGCGCGGCGTGCGAACTGGCCACGCTGGTCGTGCTGGTCGGCTGCGCGCTGGGGCGGTGAGGGCCCCCGCGCGGAGGCCCTCACCGGTGCTCAGACGAGCTTCGTCATCCAGCCGTGCGTGTCCTCGACGGTGCCGTGCTGGAGGCCGGTCAGCCGCTCGCGCAGCTTCTTGGTCACCTCGCCGGTCTCGCCGCCGGAGACGCTGAACTCGCCGTCGGCGTGCTTCACGTGGCCGACCGGCGTGATCACCGCGGCGGTGCCGCAGGCGAACACCTCGGTCAGCTCGCCGGACTCGGCCTTCTTCTCCCACTCCTCGGTGGAGATGCGCCGCTCCTCGACCGCGTAACCGAGGTCGGCGGCCATCGCCAGCAGCGAGTCGCGGGTGATGCCGGGCAGCAGCGCACCGCTCAGCTCGGGCGTGACGACGCGGGCCTCGGAGCCGGAGCCGAGGACGAAGAACAGGTTCATCCCGCCCATCTCCTCGACCCACCGGCGCTCCACGGCGTCGAGCCACACGACCTGGTCGCAGCCCTTCTCGGCGGCCTGCGCCTGCGCGACCAGCGACGCGGCGTAGTTGCCCGCGAACTTGGCCGCACCCGTGCCGCCGGGGGCCGCGCGGACGTACTCGGTCGACAGCCACACGCTCACCGGCTTCACGCCGCCGGGGAAGTACATGCCCGCGGGGGACGCGATCAGCGCGTAGAGGTACTCGCTGGAGGGGCGGACGCCGAGGCCGACCTCGCTGGAGATCATGAACGGCCGCAGGTAGAGGGACTCCTCGGCGGCCGAGGGCACCCAGCGCTGGTCGATGGCGACGAGCTGCCGGATGGACTCCAGGAACAGCTCGTCCGGGAGTTCGGGCATCGCGATCCGCTGCGCCGACAGGCGGAAGCGGGCGGCGTTCGCCTCGGGGCGGAAGGACGCGATCGACCCGTCGGGCCTGCGGTAGGCCTTGAGGCCCTCGAAGATCGCCTGGCCGTAGTGCAGCACCATCGAGGCGGGGTCGAGCTCCAGCGAGTGGTAGGGCTCGACGGCCGGGGAGTGCCAGCCCTGCTCGCGGTTCCAGCGGATCGTCACCATGTGGTCGGTGAAGTGCTGGCCGAAGCCCGGCTTCGCCAGTACCTCCGCTACGCGTTCCGGGGTGGCCGGCTGCGGATTGGAGGTCACGGTGAAAGGCAACGCTGTCGTCATGGGTAGACGATAAGGCCTAGTCTTGCTTCAGAAAATCGCCGTCCCGAGAATCGGACATCCGACTTTCCGCAGGCGGGAGCGATCTTGCCCGTAAGCGGGCTCCGAGACCGGAGCACAACCCCAGCAGGGCGGCTCCCACTGCCATCGTGATCACGGTCGTGAGCAGGGCGTCCACGGGTGCGCTCATGGCCAGCAGCACCGAGAGCCCGAGCCCGAAGCACGCCGTGCGCATCGGCCACGTGCGGTCCTCCTGGAGCAGCAACCGGGCCGACGCGTTCGTGAAAGCGTAGTAGAACAAGGTGCCGCACGCGCCGAGCGCCAGTGCCGTCGGCGGCGGGACGACCACCAGCACCATGACGGCGGCCAGGCAGCCGAGCACGTCCAGCGGCCACGACGAGGCGAGGCGCGCGGGCAGGTCGCCGGTCGCGGCCAGCGCGCCGAGCGTCCGGCGCAGGCCGCCGAGCACGGACGTGAGGACGGTGACCGCCGCGACCATCGCGGCGAACCCGACCAGGGGCACGAGCCACTCGCCGTCCGCAGCGAGCAGCGCGTCCCGCAGCGGCGCGGACGACAGGGCGAGCCGGGCCGCGCCGAGCTGGTGCTCGACGGCGGCGGCGACGGCGAGCGTGACGCCGAGCGAGAGGGTGATGAGCAGGGGGATAGCCCACCGCAGGGTCCGGTCGGAGTGGACGGGGTCGTCGCGCAACGGGGCGGTGATCCGCTCGAACCCGGTGAACGCGACGAACATGATCGCGGCCACGCCCATGAACGCGGTGAAGCCGTCGTCCGCGGCGGGCGCGTCTGGCGCCGGGGGTGGGGCGACACCGAAGCACGCGACCACGACCAGCGCCAACGGGACCAGCACGACCCCGGCGACGAGCGCGAGGACCCGGCCGCTCCAGCGCACGCCCGTGGCGCTGAGCACCCCCGCGCAGCCGAGCACGAGCAGCGCGACGAGCGTGCGGTTCTCCGGGAACACGTACGTCGCGACCATGCCGGCCAGCGCGGCGGCGATCGCGGCACGACCGAGGACGTACGCGCTCGCGCCCAAGCGGGCGGGCCACGGGCCGAGCTGGGTGCGGATGAAGTCGTAGCCGCCGCGCGCGGACGGGTAGGTGCGCGACTGGTCCGCCGTGGAGAACGCGCTGCAGAGCGCGGCGAGAGCGGCGACAATGGTCGCGGGGATGAGCCACCGGCCCGCGGCGGAGGCTGCCGGGGCGAGGCCGATGAAGACACCGGCGCCGGTGGTGGACGTGAGCCCGAGCACCACGGCTCTCGGCACCGCCGAGCGGCCATGAGGCGATTGCGTCACGCGTACACACTGGCAGATGGCCCGCCGGGATCGGAACCACCCGACGACGGTCACACGATCGTGTTAATTGTTACTCCGCGCAATCGACGGTGCCGTCGACGGTGGAGGTCCCCAGCCCTTTAGCATCCTTCAGGATCCACCCTCGTTCCCGCCGCACAGCTCAGTAGTGCCGGGAGGAATCGCCAAGGAGCACTACGTGACAGGGCCGAAGCTGGCGCTTACTGACAGTGACCTCACCACCCTTGCCGCGGACGTCGTCGTGGTGGGCACAGTGCAGGGTCCGGACGGCCTCGCGCTGGCCGACGGCGGCGCCGCCGTCGACGCCGCGTTCGAGGGCGGGCTGGTCTCCCTGCTCGACACCCTCGGTGCGAAGGGCAAGGCCGAGGAGGTCGTCAAGCTGCCGACGCTCGGCAAGCTCGCCGCGCCGCTGCTGATCGCGGTCGGCCTCGGCAAGCCGGACGCCGACGGCGCCATCACCGAGGAGCAGGTCCGCCGCGCCGCGGGCGCCGCGGCCCGTTCGCTGAGCGGCCGCAAGCGCGCCGTGACAACGCTGTCCGCCGTCCACCTCGGAGCCACCGTCGAGGGCACGCTGCTCGGCGGCTACGGCTTCACGACCTACAAGTCCGAGGCGGGCGACGGTCCGCTCGGCAAGCTCGACCTGGTCGCCCCCGCGACCGGCGCGCTCAAGGACCACCGCGCCGCGCTGAAGGCGGCCACGGCCATCGCCGAGGCCGTCACCACCACCCGCGACCTGGTCAACACGCCGCCGAACGACCTGTTCCCGGCCTCGTTCGCCGACCGCGCCGCGACCCTCGGCAAGGCCGTCGGCCTCGACGTCGAGGTGTTCGACGAGAAGGCACTGCGCAAGGCGGGCTACGGCGGCATCCTGGGGGTCGGCATGGGCTCGTCCCGCCCGCCGCGCCTGGTCCGCCTCACCTACGTCGGCCCGAAGGCGACCAAGAAGGTCGCCTTGGTCGGCAAGGGCATCACGTTCGACACCGGCGGCATCTCGATCAAGCCCGCCGCGGGCATGGACGAGATGACCTCGGACATGGGCGGGGCCGCCGCCATCGTCGCGACCATGGTCCTGGCCGCGAAGCTCAAGTACCCGCTGGAGATCACCGCGTGGGTGCCCATGGCGGAGAACATGCCGTCCGGCGCGGCCTACCGCCCCGGCGACGTCCTCACCATGTACGGCGGCAAGACCGTCGAGGTCCTCAACACCGACGCCGAGGGCAGGTTGATCCTCTCCGACGCCATCGCGCGCGCCTGCGAGGACAACCCGGACTACCTCATCGAGACGTCCACGCTGACCGGCGCGGCCGTCGTGGCGCTCGGCAAGAAGACCGCGGGCGTCATGGGCTCCGACGACTTCCGCGACCGCGTCGCCGCCGCGGGCCGCGCGGTGGGCGAGAACGCCTGGGCCATGCCGCTCCCCGAGGAGCTGCGCGCCGACCTCGACTCCCGCCTCGCCGACCTCGCCAACGTGATGGGCCACCGCTGGGGCGGCATGCTCGCGGCGGGCATCTTCCTCCGCGAGTTCGTCACCGAGGGCGTCCAGTGGGCCCACATCGACATCGCGGGCCCGTCCTGGCACTCCGGCGGCCCGACCGGCTACACCACCAAGGGCAGCACCGGCGTCCCCGTCCGCACCCTGGCGGCAGTACTCGCCGACATCGCCGCCAACGGCTGAGAACAACCAGCACCAGCACGAAAGTGAGCCCCGGCACACCGCCGGGGCTCACTTTCGCACTACCACCATTCACATTCCCGCTCAGCTGACCACCGGCCGACTTCTCCGCCTGGGCGACTCCCACGCGAGGCCGCGCCGGTAGGTCGAGTCACCATTTTTTCGAGTGGGGCGGGGACGAAGTCTCTGCCCCACTCGAAAAAATAGAGGCTCGACGTGCCGGCAATAAGGCGGCCGAGCCCGCCGCGACGGAGTCGCGGCCATTCAACACAGCAAACATCCCGGCCCGACTCAGCCACCTAGAGCCGCGAGCACCCCACCCGCACCGCGCTCAAGCCACACCAAGCCCCACCGCCCAGCCAGGCCCGCACCCAAGCGCGCCCGAGTCAAACCTCAAGAAGCACTAGGCCTCTTCTTCTGCCGTGCCGTGTAATCCCTCATCCGCTGCGGATATCCCACGATGCCCGCGTCGTAAATGGGCATGCCCAATTTGCGGGCGAACTTCTTCGCCGCTTCCGTGCCGTCGATCCGCCGCCGGGTCCACTCGCCGTCGTGTGCGACCAACACCACGGTGGTTTCCGTCACGGTGGTCTTGGGTTCGACGAAGGCTTCGACGCCGTGGCGGGCCGACGCCCACTCCTCCAGGTGCCCGGTGTCGGTCGACGTCGCGGCGCGCAGCACTCCCGGCTTGGGCTTCCTGCGGAAACGATCTAAGAGCCCCACGGGGCCACCTCCTGAGAGACCTGTCCTCCCATGGTGCCGGCACCGGCGTGAAGCAGGTGGCAAATCGTCCGGAAGGGACACCCGATCGAGGCCCCGTCGCCGCTTGGTCCGAGCTAGTGACAAGATGACTTGAGTACCCGCGCGCACCCGCGCGGATGCAAGGCATGTTCACCACTGTCGAGGAGTTCGAAGTGACCGACACCTCCGCCGACCTCGTGATCCTCGGCGGCGGCTCAGGCGGCTACGCCTGCGCGTTCCGCGCGGCTGAGCTCGGTCTGTCCGTCGTCCTGGTCGAGAAGGACAAGCTCGGGGGGACCTGCCTGCACCGCGGCTGCATCCCGACGA
>Ga0247771_1000285_pt1 | contig 17455 bp, 21 predicted proteins | sample UWRJL197509C6_FD_179948 | JGI IMG/M metagenome (GOLD analysis project Ga0247771, IMG submission 179948) | Plant litter microbial communities from Arlington Agricultural Research Station in Wisconsin, United States - UWRJ-L197-509C-6 | ecosystem: Environmental > Terrestrial > Plant litter >...
GCCCGCGCGGCGTGCCAGTGCGATGGTGTGGGTGGTGCCGGGTGAGTCGTCGAGCACGAACGCCAAACAGCGTTCGGCGCCGAGGTCGGCCGCGGCCTGAACCATCAACTCGTTGCGGCGGAAGCCCGCGTCACGGCGGTACCGGCCGTCCTGGATCCACTCGGCCGGGTATCGGTCGACTCGGCCGCCCCAGTGTGTCCAGCAGTCTTCGCACAGCTGGTCGGCGCCACGCGGGCAGGCCCCGGACATGAGGATGGTGTCCGGGTTCCAGACTTGGGCCAGTGCATCGCGGATGGTGGTGGTGTCGGTCCACAGTTGGGAACCGGTGATCAGGATGCGTCGGGCCATGCCAGGCCACCTCCGGGATCGGCGGGGTGCCCGCGGTGTGCGGGGTGGCGGTGGACTGCATAGTCGGGGTGGTGGTGTCCAGCGGCCTTTCTGCTGGACACCACCACCCCGACCTTGGATTGTGGGCTGCCCTGTACACCGGCCGCACCGCAGGTGCAGACATTGCGGACCGCAGGACGACGCTCGCCTTGTGGTTGTTCCACACGAGGGGCTGGCTGTTGTCGCGACTGCCTGGCCGGTTGGTTCGGCGTTGTCAGTGATGCAGCGGGTGGTCGCAGTCGTCACGGTGACGGGCCAGCCACTGGGCGGCTGCGTCCGGTCGACCGCAGTACTCCAGCAGGCCGACTAGGACGTTGACTTCGCGGCAGTTCAGTGCGAAGCCGAGGTCGGCCGCGAGTCGCGGGTTGCTGAATACGTCCGTGAAGGTGGCCATCGGGTCGTAGATAAGTCGCTCGGCGGTGGTCATGATGGTTCCTCCTTCTCTGTCCAGGCTGTGCGGCGAGTTCCGAACGGCGAGGCCCGTGGGCCGGGCGGGGTGGTGAATGTCCGCATCCGGAACAGGTGCGAACCATCCACGCAGGGATGTGAGCGGCTTCGCCAGGCGGATGGGGAACGCGGGTGGTGTTCCGGGCCGGGTGTGTTCAGTCAGGTTGCGTTGGTCTGCGGTCGTTGAGCCGGTGGGGGCGGCCACACGATCGCGGTGCACAGCGAGCAGGTGCGCCGATGGCCTTGGCGGGCCAGTCGGGCCTCGTCCGCGGTGAGGTGTTCAGGGCAGGTCAGGCACGGGTCACCGGTGCGGGCGAGCGGATGGCGGGTCTGTGCGGGCGGGTCGGCCGGGTCCAGGGTGCGCGGGTGGGCGAGCAGCACCGCGGTCATCTGCTGCACCCGCTGGTGGTCGTCGACGGCGTACTCGCGCGCGGCCGCGGCGCTGGGATGGCCGGGCAGATCGGGGCGTCCGGCATCGGCACATGTCGGGCAGTTGCCGTAGTAGAGGACGTCGTCACGGCTGGCGTGCTGGCTGATCGTGAGTTGGTGGGGCTGGTAGGTGTAGTGGGCCGCGGCGAGAAGGATTGCGGCCATGGCGGTGAGTGCGTTCGTTGTGACCGGCAAGGGGAAGTGTTCGCCGGTGGGGCTGACGACAGTGGGGGCGAAATTCTGCGAGGTCGGGGTGGGTGGGTTGTCCTCGGCGTCGATGTAGCCGAGTAGGTAGCTGTCGAACACGCCCGTCCGGACGATGTCGGTACGACCGGCACGATGCGCCAAGGCGCTGGTGGTGATTCGGAAATCGGGTGTCGTCACGATGATTCCTCGCGGTAGGGGTTTGTCTGGGATGGCCGGGGTTGGCGACCCGACCGGGCTGGCCGACTGGAGTCGTGGTGGGTCGCTTACGGCGCTCGCTGTCGTAGCTGTTCGGCGCGCGGTCTGTGCGACGGGGGATCCTGGTGGCGCCTTGGTGCATGGACGGCGGATCTCGCTTCTCGACGCGTTCCAGGTCGTGAACCATGCACCCGTCCCGAACGACGGTGCTGTCGTCGTCGAATGTCACGCGAACGGTGCTGTCCGCGTCGACTTGGGCGAACCGACCGTTGTCGGTGCGGGCGTGTCGGGACAGCAGCCCCGCGCGGATTCGGTGTCCCACCTGGATGGTTACGCTCGCCACGCCTGCATACCGTGGGATCAAGTGCCCGCCGTGTCGGTGTGCACGGCGGGCTTTGCCGGGTGTGACGTGCTGATCAGGTGCAGTCCAGGCCGCACTGCGGGCACAGCAGCACCAGGCCTTCGGGGGCGCCGGGTGCCAGGACGTCGGGGACCGGGCGGCCGTCGGCGGCGAACCAGATACCGCGGCCGGTGTCGTCGGGGCATTCCTCCGGGGTGGTGGCCTGCCAGGTCACGCCGGGGACCTCGATCACGGTCCGGCCGGGGTAGACCCACTCGCGGGCGGACGGGTCGCCTGCTCCGCCGTGCCAGCGGACCAGGTCCTCACGCTGCCGCAGCGCGGTGCGGGCTAGGTCGGGTGTCTCGTACGGGGCGCGGCCCTGGGCGCGGGCGAACGCGGTCACCTGCGCGGCGAAATCCAGAGGTGGCGTGGCTGCGGTGGCGGGTGCGCTGGTGGTGGACAACAGTGGTTCCTCCTTCGATCGTGACAATGGCGGCGCTGGTCGTGCAGGGATGAGTGCTCGTCGTGCTGGGGACGCTGTCGCCGAGCCGGATTGCCGGCGGTGAGGATTGCGCCGTGGGTGGTGCCCCTTGACGAACCGGTGTGACAGCGAGCGCGGACGCGTGATGTCCCAGGGCGGTCTGGAGAATCGCGACGCCGGGTCAGCAACCGGCCGCTCATCCGCACCATGCTGCGGCCGTGATCCTCATGGTCCGAGCACGGCGGTGCCAACGCACAGCGGGCAGTGGTCGTCGTAGCCCTCGCCTGGGCAGCGCGGGCAGGGCACGTAGCGGGGATTCTCGTCGATGTTGGTGAGCAGGTCCGCGTACTGGTCGAGGATGTTCTGTACTTGCTCTTCGGTGTAGCCGGTCACGTTCTCCTTGCCGGACAAAGCACACCCTTCTTCCGGGCTGCGGAGGGTTGGAGCGGATGGGCAGGGCGTACCGGTAGCCGTGCTGAGGCCCTGCCATTGGACGGCGGGGCCTCAGGACGTCGGTTGATCAGAACGGGGGCTCGTTGCCGGAACCGGTAGGCGGAGCCGAGTCCCACGGGCTGTCGCCGCCGGCTGGCGTGCCGTCACCGCCGGGGCCCTGCCCGCGGGAGACCTTGATGACCTTCGCGGTCGCGTAGCGCAGCGAGGGGCCGATCTCGTCGACCTCCAACTCCATGACGGTGCGCTTCTCGCCTTCCTTCGTCTCGAAGGAACGCTGGCGCAGCCGCCCGGACACGAGCACACGCGAACCACGGGTCAGTGACTCTGCGACGTTCTCCGCCGGCTGGCGCCAGAGGTTGCACCGAAGGAACAGCGCGTCACCGTCTTTCCACTCGCCCGACGCCTTGTCGAAAAAGCGCGGGGTGGACGCGACAGTGAAGCTCGCGACGGCCGCGCCGGCCTGGGTGAAGCGCAACTCCGGGTCCGCGGTCAGGTTCCCCACCACGGTAATCACGGTCTCTCCAGCCATGATCCGTACTCCCCACTAGTCGATCCAACGGTATGTAGGCGTGAAAGCGTTCGTGGAAAAAGGGAATCAGAAGGCCTACCCGGCCACGGTGGACCACATGGCCGGGCAAACCATCACGTCGCGCTACAGGGCGCGAACCGCCTCGTCGAGAACGTCGCCGTGGCACCATTCTGGTGCGCACCAACAACCGAGGGCTTTGCCGCGAAGCGCGGCGAGCGCGGCGAGCAGCCTCGGCTGGTGCGGGAGGTGTTCCTCGTCGTAGCGGCGGATCACGGTGTCCCGGTCCCCGTCACGCCCGAGCACGAACGGATTGCCCCACTTCGATTGCCGATCGATTCGGACGAACAGGCCGCGGTTCACCGCCCACGAGATCAGATGCGGGTGCGTGCCACGCCGCATCGACACGACGATCGTTTCTCCGGCCTGGAGTCGCTTCAGTCGCACACGTTCGTCATCGGACCATCCAGTCATGATCAGCGCTCCTTCTTGTCCATCCCCATCGAGCGGGTTCGGCTTGAGGGGTTGTCGATCTGCGGAGCGGTGATCAGGTCGTGGCAGGGCCCCGAAGGGGGCGGCGGGGGTTCGGGCCCGTGCTTTTCGGGCCGGGTTCATCGGCGCGAACCCTGCCGCGATCTGATGCGCTTCGAGCGGATCGCCAGCCCCGCCCGAACCCGCTTGGCCCCCGATCCCGTCTCTCCTCGCCTTTGGTGATCACCGGGCGGTGGGTGCGCGCAGGTCGGCCCAGCGGCGCAGCAGCGTCCAGCCAGCGCGGCTCAGGCTCAGCGGGCGGGTCTCGCGGTAGTGGCCGTCGACGTCGGCGAACAGCCATAGCCTGACGTTCACCAGCCCGGCTGTGCGCAGCTGCTCGATCAACTCGGTGTCACGCGGATCAGCTGGAGTGGTGTGGTGGTTGCCGTGCTCGTCGACGGTGACCTCGTAGAGAGCGTCTTGCCAGGTGGTGAACCGGTCCTGCGTGATCTGTTGCAGCAGCCGGTGCTGCGGCCAGTCGGCCAGAGGCCCGTGGTGCTGCTGGACACAGGAGACCGGCAACGCGTGTACATCGAGGAGTTCCTCCTGTGCCGGTCGTGGCCGTCGATGGCGACGCGCACGCGGCGTGGAGACCGTGACTGGCGCGAGTGGTGCGGTGACACCGCGGCAGACCGGGCATCGATGTCTGTCGATGGTGGTCTCACCGCCTGCGGCGGCGGTGAAATCGATATCGCCGCACTGCGCGCACTGATATGCCAACAGGGCAGGGTCGGCACCGACGCGTTCACAGGCGATGTGCAGACCGGCGTAGACGATCGTCGCGGCCAGGCGCTCGGCGATCTGCTGGTCGACCAGTTCGGCCAGGGTCGTTGCGGTGCTGTCGGTGCTCAGGGTGGCCAGGTACTCGGCGCGGTGGGCGAGCCGGGAGTGGTGCAGCGGGTCACGGCGGCCGTCGATGGTCAGCGTGAACTGTGCGGCCCGCCAGGTCAGTGTGACCGGGACGCGGACGGCTGCGGCCGCGATGGTGATCCTTGCGGTCGCGATCATCCCGTTGGTGTCCCAGCCGAGGTCGGGAACCCACAGGTGCGGTTCCAGGTGCGTGACGATGGCACGGGTGAGGGTTGCTGCGGCGGACTCACCGGGCTGGTGGGCTTGGGGCAGCGTGCTGTCGGTGTCGGATGGGATAGTGGCGTGGGTGTAGGACATCCGGGGCTCCGTGGCGCGTAAGGCCCGCCGTGCGGGCCGGGGACAGCTGCCCTCGGGGTCGGAGGGAAACCCGTGCCGCGAGGGCTGGCCGGGGCGGGGACGGCACGGCTGGCCGCGCAGGCGTTGGATGGTGACTGGGGGTCGGACCGGAACTGCCAACCCGACCACCCGTCAGCGGGTCAGTCCGTGATGAAGACGACGAACGTGGCACCGCTGGCCGTCACCTCGCCACCGGGTCCGAGAAGGTGCGACAACAGCTGTTCGGTGAGGTGTTGGGCTTTGCGGTCGATCCAGTCCAGCAGCGACTGCGGCACGCCCCTGCTGGCCCCGGTGACGTCGTCGTCGGCGCCGAGCACCAGACAGGGCCCCATGACCGCCTGTCCGCTGGCGAGCAGGCGCTGCGCGTGGTAGCGGGCGGTGTCGGATGCCGCATAGTCACCGGTGACGATGTCATTGAGGAGATCGGTGAGGACCTCCGTGGCTACCGGGTTGAGGTCACTGTGTTCCACTGAGGAGTCGCCGACCCAGAAGTCGAGCTCGCGAGTCGCGGTGATGCGGTCGATGCCGGGATCACCCACCAGGTCGCCGGTGAGGGCGGCCAGTTCGTGGGCGTCGTTCGGCAGGGCAATCCACTGGGTGCCGGTGGGCAGCAGGAGAAGCCCCAGGGCCGGTGCGGCTTTGTCGGTGGCGGTGTAGGTGGCCGCGTCGGGGCCTGGGCCGGTCTGCGTGGGCTCGTGATCGTGCGAGAGTGCCGGTTCGGTGTCGTGGTTCATGCGGTGTCCTCTCGGTGACGGTCCGCATGCAGGAGTTGACGTCCCTGCATGCGGACCGCTGCTGTGGGAAGGAAGTGCGTGGCGATGCGTGCAGGTCGGCCGCGGGTGATGTGCCGAGCCGTGCCGGGATCGGAAGCCACGTCTCACACTTCGGTGGTGCTGCTTGGGCTCAGGGTCGTCCCGCGTTCGGGTACCGGTGACGGCGAAGGCGCCCGTGGTGCTCAGGAGCCGGTCATGGCCGTCCCCCAGCAGGGGCAGTAGATCTGCGGCCGGCCGCAGTCGGGGCAGGCGCCGCATTCGCCGCAGTACCACAGGACGGGATCGTGCTCGGTGCCGCACACAGGGCAGAAACACATACCTTTCTGGAGGTCGTACGGGTTTTCCGCGCCTTGCCACCTTGCTGGGTACCTGATCTGGTCGTCTTCCTCGTAGGCGAGGTAGTCGTAGTTGGAGTACCAGATCCCGTCTTGCCAGATGCCGGCTTCCTCGTTGATCAGGTAGGAGTTCCGGCGGTACCGCGGGTTCACGGTCAGGATGGCGATTTTGTTGTGCGGTCCGAGCCAGGTGGCGAGTCGATCGCGGTTTCGCCGGGTGCCGAAGGAGCCGAAGGGCTCGGTGGGCAGGAAGTCTTCCGCGGCGATCCGCGTGTCGCTGCGGACGTCGTTGCCGACGGGATGCACATCGGCGGGGAGGATTCCGTTGTGTGCCAGCACGGTGCGGCCGTCGGGCCCGAGTCGGAACGGGTGGCAGTTGGCGACATCGAGGGTTCCGTGGGTGCCGTACCTGCTGTGGAACAGAGCCGGCCCGTAGGGGTGCTGCTCGCGCATCGCGGCGAACATCGTGATCATCTGGTCGGGGTTCATGCCGCGCTCGACGAGCAGCGTGTTCTCGGCGACGATGGCGAAGCCGTGCCCGTCGGGGTTGCGCTCCGCTCCGTTGTGGAGTGCGTCGACGTCGGGGCTGGCACCGGGTGCCAGGAAGGTCAGCATGCACATTCGAGGACCTCCAGCTCCGCCTTGAGTGGGGCGTACTGCGGCTCGTCGCCGAGCCAGGTGGTGAACGCCGACCACTGCCAGCCGCCGTGGTGGACGATGTGGGCGGTGGTGAGCTGTCGGGTGAACTCCACGGACGCCGCTGCGAGGCCCAGCGCGGCTTTGACCTGCTGGGTGTTCAGTGAGCTGGCGAATACGCGCAGTTCGAAGGTGTGCTCGTTTTGGGTGTTGATCGCCCGGTAGCGTTCGCTGCGGCCGCCTTTGGCGAATTCCTTGACGCGTTCGCGGTCTTCGGTGTCGAACTCGGCGAAGACGTAGGAGTTGCGGCGGGCCACGGCGATGACCATGTCCTGGTTGCGGTAGAGGAACTTCATCCACCGGAAGATGTGGGCGGGCCCGGTGAATCCGGCTCGGCTGATGTGGACGTGCAGACCGGTGTTCCCGCCTGCGTCACACCCGGCTTCCTGGAGGGCATCGAGCATTTTCCAGGGGAAGTTGGCCATGGCCCAGTCGTAGGACATCGGGTGGGTCACGACCTCGAAGCCGTAGTCGATCGAGCTGTCGGCCTTGAGGTAGGCCATGTCACCGAGGTGGTCGGTGGCGATCTCGGCGTCGGCACGGCGGCTGTTGGCGTTGATCTCCAGCTCCAGGCCCAGGAACGTGGTGCCTTCGCCGTGGAAGATCGGCGCGGGTTTGTAGTCGTAGTCGTGGATCAGGTCGTCGGAGTCGGAGTAGCCGCACTCGTAGCAGTTCCCGCAGTCGCAGGACCTGTCGCAGCTCCTGCAGTAGTCGCCACCGCTGATGAGGTTGTCGCAGTCGGCACATTCCCAGAAGTGGGTGTCGGCACAGTGACCGCACACCTTGTAGTCGTCGTCGGTGTCCCGCAACGAGACGCTGCCCAGCCCGCACCGTTCGCACACCTTGTACTGGGGCAGGCACTGCGGGCAGATCTCGGTGAGCGGTGAACGGGCGCGACGACATCCCGGAAGGTGCGCGATCGCGGTGTCCGACTCGTTGGGGCCGGCGCCCGCACTGTCAGGGTTTGTCGCACTGACGGATGGAACAATGCGAAGGTGGGATAGAGTCGTGTTGGGCATGACAGAGGTACCTCTCTGAAATGTCAAGAGCCCCACCAGAAGCTGGAACTTCCGGTGGGGCTCGGTTATTCGGTGGCGACGATGCAGCGCGCGCGACCGGACTGCTCGCGTGCGAGGTCACTCGAAGTCGATCAGAGGCGTTTCCTGGCTTCGGCTTATGACGCGGGCCGGAATTCGGTCAGCCAGTAGACAGGTCGCCGGTCATCGTCTGGTAGATGGCTTTGTCGCGGTCCAGGACCCGTGCGGCCTTGAGCACGGCGCCGGTGGTGCTGGCGGCCAGGCGCACCCGAGAGTCGGTCGACAAGTGCTCCAGGACGGCCACGACGTGTGCTTGGACCGAGCGGGCGGCGGCGAGATCGGTGTCGTCGGGAAGGTGGCGGCCGTAGGTTTCCGCGAGGGTCCCGGCGAGCATGTCGGTGATCGTCGAGGCGGTGATGACGCGCGGTATCGGGTAGCGGGGCCCGCTGTGCATGTGGGCGCCGATCACGCCGGACAGTGCGTCCACCGCGGGCGGAGTCTGCTCGTCATCGCTCTGGGCTTGGGCCTGTTCCCAGTAGCCGCGGGCGAACTGGCTGGGGAACTGTGGGTGTTCCAGCCACTGCCCTGCTTGTACCGCCAGGTGCCGCAGTTGCGTGTCGGCCTGCTGCTGCGGGGCGTCGGCGATGGCTTCGAACGCGCGGCCGGGCAGTGGGTAGTCGCCGGCGCCGTGAGCACGGACGGTGTCGCGTCCGAGTTGTCGTGCCAACGCCGCGACCGCGTCAGGCAGCGGTCGGGTGGCGGTGTACTGGGTGTATTGGGGTAGTTCCTGGTTCGATGCCACCGCTCTCCGTTCCCTTCGTCAGGTACCGGGTCGGGTGCCGCTTCCGGTAATGGTCTTTCACCGGTGGCCGTCACTCGACTGATACGAATGCTCGAATTTGTTTTCTTGACCTTCGAATTTGAAGGGGTGAGGCTTGGGACGTTCTGCCCATCGCCTGGCGTATTCGGACATGGCGAGGCCAGGCGGAGCAAACCGCGTCTAGTCGTGGAAGTTTTTGGGTATTTTCGGCGGGAGCGCAGCGAGTGCCGGAAATACCCAAAAAGTTTTACGACTGCGGTTTGTGGAGCCTGGTCTCGCCATGTATAACGCCGCGGGGCGATGGGCAGGGCGTCCCAGGCCTTGCCTGGGCCCCGCGCCGTTGCGTTGTCGTTGCACCGCGCAGCGGTGCGACGACAACGCAACATCCGGCGATTCGCGGTGACCGGGTTCGCATCATCGGGCAGGCAGCACGAGCGGATCGTTCACGGCTTCGGCTGTCCCAGCTCCCAGCGGAGTCATGGCCCGTATGGGTACCAGTGCACCGAGTGGGAGCGCGTGGGCGGAGTTTGCTTGGTCATCGGCTTCCTGACCACGAGGTCGAAGTCCGTAAGTGGTACTGGCCATGGCAAGTCCGGAGTCGCTGCCTGCGGCGGCGAGTCTGAGCCGCACCGTGTGGTGATGGCGTGGAAGGCGGCGGGATGCCGTCCGTGCAGGCGAATGCTTCGGCTTGCACAGACGGCGGGAAGCACCGTGCCTAGCTGATCGTGCCGTTGAGGTCGACCTCGAACAGGGAACTCGGTTCTGTGGGCGTCGGGTTGCTTGCGATCGTGACGAGCTGATCGGGCGACAGTCCCGCATCGAGCGCTGTGCGCAGCAGGACGCCGAGTCGATGAGCGGGGTGGGCGGTCAAGGCGTGGTCGAGCGCGATCGAGGCGAGTGTTCCGTTGCCGTGGACGTAGGCGGAGAAGGCAAGCAGGGTGGCCGGGTTGGAGCGGACGGAGGTCGGGCAGCCGCGGGTGAGTTCCAGCCACAGTTGCTCCGCCGCGTCCGCCAATTCCCCCTGCACGAGGGCGAGGCAGGCGTCGCGGACCCTAGGGTCCGACAGCGCCGACGCCAACTGCACGACGTCGTCGTCGCCGAGTGAGTAGCCGCGATGGTGGAAGGCTGCGATGGTGTCGGACACAAGCCGTATCGCTGCGCGCGGGTCATGGTCGATGCACTGGGTGGTGGTGGCCTTGTCGAGCAGGGCTTGTCGTCGGGCTAGGGTCTCGTCGTCGGCCGGGGTGAGTTGTGCGGCGAGTTCTTCTCGGCTGGCGTAGGTCACGAGTCCTGCGGCCACGGAGGTGGCGGCGAGCTGGGTTGCTGTCGGGTCCGGCAGGTTCCCGGTCATCGTGGGGTCGTCGTAACTGCACCAGCGGGTTCCGAGTCGTGTGGACTGGGCCCAGAAGGAGCGCACCTCGTGCACCCCCGCAGCGTGCAGAAAGTTCTTGACTACGTCGATCAATCCGGTGTGGGGCGGACCGTCCACTGTCGGGCCGGTGGAGTTGTCGGTGACGACGAGCAGCACGACGGCGGATACGGCGTGGCCTGACACGAGGTCGACGAGTTGCTCGGCCAGCTCGCGCCTGTGGCGGGCGGGCGGCAGGTCGACACGCACCGTGGCGACTACCTCCGCGCGGTCTACGCCGAGAAGGACGAGGGAATGACTCGGGTGAAACCTCAACAGGCGCGGAACGGCCATGATGATGTCCTGAGGATCGCCGAGCCGTACGGCGGATCGAATGTCACGCATTGCAGTGGTGCCTCTCGGTGACGTGAATTGGTAGCGACGGGCGTTGGCGGACCTTCGCTGCTCGTCGTCTTCGTGGGACGTGAGCAGGTCGCTCGGTATACGGAACGTTGGTCACATCGCCCTGGGGTTGGGCGATGTGACCAACGGGCGGGATGTCGGGAAGCTCAGCGAGTCCCCGACAAGAAGTCAGTCCATAACGGACTTACTTGTGACGCTTGGAAACCACGGGATTGCCCCAGGAGGACGGCACAATCGGCCGCAGCGGTCGTCATGAAGCGTGCTGGTCGCTCGTGGGCTGCATCCGACTCCGGCCTGGGTGCGGTGGCGCGGTGTCAGAACCCGCGTTGAGCACGAATTTTCCGGGCAAGGGTTGACTGTTCGGCGCGGTGTCGTGCGAATCCTTCGTCGGCGGGATCCATCACCGCGCCGGTGGTGTAGTTGTGCAGTGCCCAGGTCGCCGCGCAGGGCCTTGCGCGCCCGGAGGGGTCCGTGTGCTGCGGGCACCAGGGGTTCGAGTCGTCGGGCATCGGGTACGGCATGCCGGGGATCGAGCCGGAGTCGAGCAGGTCGCGGCCGCAGTGGTAGCAGCGGGGTAGCCAGGCTTCGTCGTCGTCAAGGTTCTCGGGCTGGTCGTCGCGGTGATGCTGTGGCTCGAACAGGGCGACGGCTCCGGCTTTGACGATGAGCAGTTGCCGTCGTGCGGGAACGATCCGGCGCTCGGCCACGGTGACCCACTGCTCGGGGTCGAGTTGTTCGACGTCGACGGGCGCGGTGACGAAGGCCGACTCGATCCGGCGGTCCGGGGTGGCGACGGTGCCGAGCGACCCGGTGCGCGCTGCACCCCAGTGCGGCTGTTCCGGGGCCAGTGACCAGCGGCGGGTGTCGTCGGTCATGCGGACGTGGCCGGTGAGGTGGATGGCCGCGGTGTAGGTCGGTGTACCGGGTTCGGTGATGTGCAGGATGTCGTCGTGCTCGTCGATGACCACGTGGGTTTGCGTGGGGACGCACCCCTGGAGACCGTTGTTGGCGTCGAGGACGTCACGCAGTACCAGGGGGCGGAAGTGCGGAACCAGGCTTCCGCTGGCATCGCTGGTGACCAGGGCGGGATAGACGGGTCGTGGCTGGTCGACCCGTAGGTCCTCGATGAGTGTTTCCGCACAGACGATGGGTGAGACGAAAGGGGACAAGATCTACCTCTCGGTGGTGATGGTGTGGTGCCTGTGTGGCGCAGAGTTGGCGTTCTGCAGCCACACAGCCGGGGTCTCGGGGACGAGCGAGTCGGTGAAGTCGGAGAACCACCGCGCGACCCGTTGCGGATCATGGTCGACGATCGTGTGCCCCGGCTGGTGCCTCGCACGTGCTGTGGTGAAGGCATTGGTCGCGATGTGGTGGTGGCACGACGTCGCGGTCATTCCAAGGTGTGGTGGAAGGTCAGGTAGGTCTCCGGAGCGTGGCTCAGGCCGCGTGCGTCGTCGGGGTTGTCGCTGACGCGGACCGACCACTGGTTCTCGTCGGTGGCGACCACGTCGATGTCCACGGCGCGAAGTGACACGTCCTGGTAGCGCAGCACCATCAGCAGGCTCGGCACGCTCAGAGCCTCATTCTGCAGGTGGGTGCGTATCACCTCGACCAGGCCGGTCAGGTCGACCATGTCGGGGGGAACGTGGTCGTCGAGTTGGTGCACGATGAACAGCCAGTGTTGGCCTAGATCGCAGACGAAAGCCTCACGTGCGGACCGCTCGTCGGGATAGCTGTTCCTGGCCTGGCACTGGTGCGTGGTGCATTCGACGTTCCAGCGGTCGCGAGTGCCCCACTCTCGAGTGGTTGTCGAACAGGCCTGGCTGTCGGGCTGATCGGCGGTGATCTCGATGGTGGCCATGGTTCCTCCAAGTTGCCGAGGTGGTGGTGTGCCGGACGGCGGGCATGACGAATCGCCACGGGAGCAGTTGGTCGGTTCTGCGGACAGGCGGATAGGTCAGGCGGATGGGTCAGGCGGTGCGTGGGGTGTCGATCGTCAAGGCGACCACGTCTGCGGTTCTGCGAGCTGGTGGTCAACCGACTCGGCGGGTGATCTCGCGGGGGTGAGCTCGTCCCCAGGCGATGCCGTCGCTGATCGCACGGTCCCGCTCGGCTTCGGTGAACGCGCCGTTGGCAACGTGGTGGCGGCACGCGTGGCGGAGTTCGTGGGTGATGGTGCTTTCGTCGAGGTCCTGGATCCGGCCCATCCGACTCGCCGCGGTCAGCAGCGCGAGCCGTCGCTGTCCGGTCGGGGCTGCACGGACCCTGGCTGCTTCACTATCCAGCGCTGATGAGGCGTAGGCGGTGGTGTTACCGGTGGCCAGCCGCACCGGGGTCACGGGCGTGGGTGGCGGGGGAATAAGCCGGTCGGCCATCCATGGTGGGAGCACGAGTACCGGGGCGCGGTTGACCGCGGTGTAGAACCGTCCGTCGATCGTGGATCCGGCGGAGATGATGTAGCCGCCGTCGGCGCGCGAGTCGATCAGGTGGCCGAGACGTCCGATGGTGTTGCGCAGCCGTGGGCCCGTGTCCGGTTGGCGGTAGTACAGGTGCAGGCCGTTGCCGGGGGTGGAGACGGTGAAGGTGCCGCCGGGGTACCGCTCTCCTATCGCACGGGCCAGCTCGGCGAGCACGTGCAGGCCGTGCGTGGGCTCGCCAGGATCGAGTTCCGCGGCACCGTTGTGGTGGGCGTCGTCGAGGTCGATCACGACGAGGTTCGCCGCCCCGGTGGCAATTGCGACGTTGAACGGGCGTGCCGCCCAGGTGTCGATGATCTGCCGTGGGTCGATGGTGGCCCAACCGTTCCAGTCTTCGACCGCCGGGATCTTGGTTCCCGGCTGGAGCGGGAAGACCGGCCAGCCGCGGCGGGCGTTGGCCAGTGCGACGGTGGTCAGTCGAGGCAGCCTGGGGGTTGTGTCGAACATGGCATCTGGTCTCCTGGTCGTCCGTCCTGTTGTGTGTCGGTGGAAAGTGAGTTGGCCGCTGGAACGGCGTCTGTTGTGCCGGTGATGTCGATGTATCCGGGGTACAGCGGGTCCTAGTGGTTGATCTGCCACCAACTGTGGTTCGAGCCGTGCTTGTCGACCCAGCCGCTACCGCACCGACGAAGGACGTCGCCAGTTCTCAGGTTACGCAACACGGACACAGGGATCGGGACTTCTGCTGCCCAGAGGGAAGTCCCCGCTGTCCTGTATGAGCTTGCGTCGACTCCTAGCCATGATCGTCTTCTCGTGCGGTGTGCCGGTCGGTGAGGATGGTGTGCGAGCGGCCAAGGTTGGCCAGTACCCGTCGCTGCTCGCCTATTCCCGCTGTGGCTTCGTAGACGTCGTGCACGAGGAATCGACTGTCGCGGCGTTGGTCGAGCACGATGGCGGCGGCCCGCAACCGGGCCAGGTAGGCCTTGGGGAGAAAGGCGTAGGCCTCTGCGTCGTGCTCGGCGCACAGACCGGCCAACTGGTCGGCCACGGCGTCCGCGGTAATCGATCCCGGATGTGTCATGGCCTGCTCGTAGGGCTCGACTTCGATGTCCGGGTCCAGGAGACCGTGGCGGGCCGAGAAAATGGCCACGTGGGTGTCCATGCCCAGTGCGGTGGTGTGCTCGGCCTCGGCCTCGACCACGGACAGAGCGAAGCGGAACATGGCGCCGGTGTACAGCTCGCGTGCGGGAGCGGGACGGGCGAGTTTGGCTCGCCCGCACGGCACCACGAACAGGATCCGACCGCTCACAGCGTCAACGCGGCGTGCTCGCTGGCCGCGTCGTAGACCGGGCAGCTGTCGATGGTGGTCCGGATTGCCGCGACCGCAGTTGCGGAGGTGTGCAGTGCGGGATCGGCTTCGGTGGTGATGATGTCGACCGTGAGTACGCCGGTTTCGGAGTCGATCCAGCTGTGGATCTGTACGCCGGCGATGGTCAGGTACGGGCCGTAGCCGTTGACCGTGGCGCCCCAGTCGCTGGTGGCGGCGAGGGCGAAGTCGTGGTGTCGATCGGCAGCGGGTGTGGCCTGCTGCGCGTCCATGGCCGCCGCCAGGTCCTCCGTGCTCGGGAGCGCGACGTCGAACAGGAAGCGATCGTCACGGGAGGTCCAACGTCGCGCGGGTGCGTTTCCGGCAAGTGCGAGAGTGAGTTCGTGGGCTGCGTGGCTGACGACGATCTCCCAGGGGTCGCCGTCGATCGTGCGGTAGGCGGCGTCCTGCTCGGTCTGGTCCGGGTAGCCCTGTACTTCGGGCTTGCGGCTCCACAGCGGGTCGCCGTCGGCGGTGAGCAGGCTGTGGATCTCGACTCCCGGCACCTCGACGTCGTACAGGTTCTCGATGTGGGTCACCACGACGGCTACGGTCGGGAACCGGTCCCGCAGGAGGTAGGTGGCGGTGAGGAGCCGCGCCCGGTAGGTCAGGCAGTCCGCGCGGGCGCGCAGGTCGTAGGCCTCCTGGTTGAGGGTGGCGAGTCGGCCTTGGATGGCGACGGAGATGGGCATGGCGTGTCCTTTCGGTCTGCTGGGTTCGTAGGTGAACCGGCCTTCGGAAGCCGGTGATCGGGGTGGGCTGGTGAGGTTGACGTGGGTCGACGGGTTGCGCGCGAGACTCGTGGAGGTGGTCATTCCTCTGGCGGGTCGAGGTAGACCGTGGTGTCTTGCACGGTGATCTCGATCGGGATGCCCTCGCCGGGCAAGGTGACCGGCGCGGGGTCGATCTCGTCGAGGCGCACGGAGATCCGCAGCGTCGGGCGGGCGCGGTGGCGGTCGACGTAGACGTAGACGTGCGCTCCGGCGACGGCTACCGCGGGCAGCGCCGGGTAGCGGTGGCCGGGCAGGAATCTCGCTTCGCGGTTCCACTCTCGGATTCGGGCGAGCGCGACGCGGCGTGGTGGGGTCGGACCGAACAGGGCGGTCGCGACCCGGTCGACGGTGGGCAGGTCCACGTGCAGCACGGCCCTGTTGGTGTCGTTGCCGGCCCACAGTTCGATGGGGTCCTGTCCGCCCAGGGACTCGTGCAGGTCCAGTTCGATGATGTCGAGGACGTCACTCCGGGAGGCGTTGTCGCTGGTGCGGTACTGCTGTACGACCTGGTCCTCATCGCCGCGTGTCCAGGCCAGTCGACCGTCGTGGTCCAGGACGCCGATGACGTCCACGCTGTCGCTGTCCCGCGCGTCCACCAACAGGGTGGCGGCCTGCGGGAACAGGTCCCGAACACACCGAGCGGCGTTGATCATCAGCAGGGTGGCTTCTCGCCGGTGGGCCGCAGCTCGTGCCTGCCGGGCGTCGTCCAAAAGGCGTGCGAGTCGTCCTGAGGGGTGTAGTGGCTGGCGCGGAAGATCGGTCATGGGCCCGGTCCTCTCGGTAGGTGCGCTGCCCGGCCGGAGGTTGGCGGCCCCGGCCGGGGAGCGGGGTCAGAACGCGACCTCGTCGGCGAAAGCCGACGTGCCGCACATCGAGCTGCACGCTCGGGGTCGACCAGGAGCAGGCGTCCCTGTCGACCCCGAGCGGCTCTGTGCCGCGGCTAGGTGGTGATCTCGGCGGCGTCACCCGTAGCGGGCCATCCGGGTTGACCGTCACCGTGACGCGCTTCGGAATCGGTGAGTTCGGCAGCGAGTCGATCGAGCCGTGCGCGGTGGATGGCCGCGGCTTGGTCCTCGGCGGCGTCGTAGAGCAGTCGATCGTTGACGGTGACCTGTAGGGCCGCGCGCGTCGTGCCCGTCAGCAGCGTCGCGGTGTCGGCCGCGTGGTCGTCGATGCGGGCGTGGAGTCGACCGGTGTCCGGGTCGGCGTGCAGCGACACGGTGACTCCGGCGTTGGTGATGGTGGGCCGACCGTCGGGGGGTGACTGGTAGGCCGCGGTCGCGTTGAACGCGGGAGCGTGCTCGGCGGTCACCATCGATGTCCGGGCGCGCAGGATGTCGGCGACTTGGGCGGCGGTCGGCAGCTCGCATCGGAAGACGTAGTCGTGACTGCCTTGGCGTGTCCACACCTGGCTCGGGTCGAGGCCCGCCATCATCTCCAGCAGGTCCGCTTCGATGCGGTCGACCACATTGCTCCACGTGGCGCCGGTCTCGGTGCGAAACGAGTCAAGGTCGCCGGACGGCCTGTCGTTCCGTGTCCACAACGGCACGTTGTCGGTGGCGATGATGCTGTCCAGCCATACCGTATTCGACGCGTAGGTGTGCGGGTCGTGCACGATGACGAGCGCGGCAGCATGGGTCGGGAACGCGCTGTAGACGCGGTGTGCGATGTGGGCGAGCGTGGCGTGCATGACGAGAGCGGCGGCGTGTCGGCGGGTGTCCTCAGCGCGCTCGGCCAAGATGGCCAGTTCACCGAGGGGTTTCACGGGCGGTCGCATGGCTGTAGTCCTCTCGCGGGGTGAGCTGCCCGACCGGGGGTTGGCGTCCCCGGTCGGGCAGGCATGTCAGAACGGCACGTCGTCGGCGAACGCTGTCGTGCCTGCGGTGGGGACGTCGCGCTCCGGAACGGCCAGGTCGAGCAGGTCTGTCGGCTGGTCGTCGTCGGGGAAGCATTGGCCGCATAGGCATTCCGGGTGGTGCCCGTTGCCGTAGACCACGTTCGGCGTGAAATCGAGGTCGACCAGGCCGCGGTGGTAGTCCTCCCAGGCCAACTTCTCTTGTTCCGTGGCACCGAATAACACGATGTTCTCCTCCTGCTTCTGCCGCGCGATGCACGGCGTCCCGGTCGTCACGATCCGCGGTTGATCAATCTCGGATGTGCCGTCGCCCCGTGTCCGTGTGGGGCGTGAGCGGGCCGCCCGGCGCACGCGAGCAGGTCACACCGCCCTTCTTGTGGGCGGTTGACCTGGGAGTGGGCGTCGGGCAG
>Ga0247771_1000286_pt1 | contig 17386 bp, 20 predicted proteins | sample UWRJL197509C6_FD_179948 | JGI IMG/M metagenome (GOLD analysis project Ga0247771, IMG submission 179948) | Plant litter microbial communities from Arlington Agricultural Research Station in Wisconsin, United States - UWRJ-L197-509C-6 | ecosystem: Environmental > Terrestrial > Plant litter >...
TGTTCTGTGATCTTTTTGTTAGGCTCTCGAGGGCATAGACTCCCGAAGTGAAGGTGGGCAAATCGGACCAGAGCAGTTCCTCGAAAGGAAGCGCCTCGGTCCTGGTAGAGCTGCTTCTCAACACTCTCAACTTGATTCTGCTCCATGACGGGGCGGCCATCGCGAAAAAGGATTAATATGGAATTCTGAAGCCCTTTTATGTCAAGATTCTGGGCAACTCCGGGGGCCCGGTTTTGGGTCCCACCCAAACCTCATATCGTATCTCCAACCCATTGTGGTTCCTCTAACGACTCCGCGGGCGATTGCGAATCAGAGAAGTCTTGGGCGGGCGATGCATTGCATCGCGAAAGGGCAGTGGTAGCCGAGGCCATATTTTGGCCCTGTTCCCAGTTCTGGGGCATTGTCGGCGCCTACTAGGGTCACGCAACATCGTCCTCGATACAGGCTTGGACAGAGCTCCAGCCCACCTTTGCCTATAATGACGGCACACACACCGCCCCTTTTCAACGGCATCCTCGACAGCAGAGGGCGTCAGACTTTCCTGGCGCTCGTCACAGAGTGGGACAGCGAGTCCTTGCGCGTTGTCTGTCCCTACTGCCAGGGGTGCCATCGTCATGGCCTCGGCGACCTCGACCCCGACCGCGACCGCGGCGGATCTCCGCTGACAAGCCAAACTCGAATGTGCAGTGCTCATCTACGAGGCCTTCACGCTACGGAGGAGAGGCGGCCTGAGATGCGAATGCGCATTTGGCAAGGCAGACTAGGAGAATGCAGAGTCCAACCAAGCGGAACGAGTGACAGGACACAGCCCTGAGGCCGCTTGCTGCTACGGTAGCTGGCTGGCTCCATCATCGTCTCGTAGCCAACGCAGCGTCGCGGACTCTTTCACGGTCTCTGCGCCCCTATGGGTCGGCGGAGTCGATACGCCTAGGGGATGTTGACAGGGAGCCACGCGAAGACCTTGCTGGCGACTCGGTCCAACCGCGTGATGCCATTCTTTCCACGCCTCGCCACCCGATCCGTACCACCCCGTGCTCTACGCTCCGCCAAAGACTTACTGATAAGAGCTGAACGTCATGCTGCAGGGTGGCAGGACCTACGATCCGGCTGCCTGGGTTCGAAAACGAGCAGGAGGCCGCATGCCTGTGTCTGCGCCCCCAGGACCACGTATTTAGGGTGACGCTTGTGCTTCTCGCACTTCTCCTGTCAGCTCTTCTCCATTCTTCATCATCTCATTGGAACGACAGAGGTCACCGGTCGACGGTCAACAGTATCAACGAGTACGCCCGACATCCGACAACTCGGAATTTGTCGAACACAACTGCTCTTTTCCGGTGGCGAACCAAAGAAATCCGGGAGACACCAGAAGCCGAGCCGCCCGGAATCTCGCCGGATATCCACCATGACCGACAAGGCGTCTGCGGGAAACTCGGCCAAGAGACCCATGGTGCCGGAAGACGGTTCGGACGATGTGACGCACCGCGTTTTCAAAGCTCCGAGGCGTACACAGCTCCCTCACGGCGACGATGAGAACGACGGGATCAGCTACGGCGGCGGGGAGTCCACAGTAGACCAAGATGAGGCGGGGATCACGAACAAGGTCACTGCCGCCCCCTTTGCCGGTAAAAATGTGACAGCTAATGTCCCAGGGCAGAGGAGTGACCAGCCATCGTCCATCGAGCTCATCGGGGCAGGCCTCGAGGCATTCAGTGCCTCTCAGAGGTGCTTCGATTCCCACGTCACTCAGGACAACCCCAAGGGGGTGGCCACGACAAAGACGCCCACCGTGGCAGCAACACCGAACACACGCGCTCCCAGCCGTCCCGCCAGGCTACCACCAGGCAGCTCGAGTGCGCCGCTGGGCTTCCTAGCACTCGACGCGTATATGAATTCGGACAAACTTCGATTCAAGGTCACCAGCGGCGAAAGCAAGGTCCGCGTCTGGTGCTCACTCCTGGAATTTCTGGGATACGAGGACGGCGCACGGAGCTTCAACGAATTCGTCAAGTCCGAGCGGTTTCTGCGGGCCGGCGGCAGCAACGAACAGCAGGACAGGTGTCGAATGGCTTGGAAGTCATTCTTGTTAGGCAACCCTGCCGACAGCATCCCATACACTGTAACAGCGCCACTGCCAAACCACCTCAAGCGACAGCCGAAGAAGCTTGTCGCCACCCAACTCGTGGGCGAGAAGTGGATGGTGTGCCTTGAAGTGGGGACTGCGGTGGAGGTCGGGCCAATGCAGTGGACGAAGGACAAGGGTCTCTTGGAGGCTTGCGCAGCTTTTTGCGAGGAGGAAACGGACTGGGCCTCTCTGTATCTGTACTAGAGTTATCTCTGTATTGTCGAACGTTGGTCGTTGCTTTGCGAATGGGAACACGCCCGAGCACCGTGAGAGGAGCCTAGAATGGGAAGAGCGCGTTACCAAGGCAAGCCGGTGTACAGCACAGGCACGGGTGCAGCTGGTGTTCTTTAATTGGTAAATTTTAACACCTATGTTCTGTCAAGGGAATGCAAAAATTTAACGCCAGACTACCAAACCTTATAGCCATTCAATTACCCAGAGGCAGGTTGGTTCGTTTGCACCGGCCTCTTGTCAATGCCACACTGCTCTAGACAGCGTTCAACTCCAAGGGCAATACTACTAGGTAGAGCCTTGCGAACTGCCTCGATGTTCTCCCCAGCTATAGTTTGTCCGAGAGAAGCAATGTTAACGTCGTCCGTGACAGAGAAGAGCTTAAAAGGGATCTGCCCAGTACCGAAGTCCTCGCTGGCGAAGGTAGAAACGAAGGTGACGTTACTACAGTCGGGATTGAATTGTATGTGGATGGAACCTTGGTAGAACGGAGTCATTTGGTATGGGCCGATCTCGTTTTTGATAACGCGGGGATTTCCATGGACATCTAGAACTCCATTTTCCGTGGTCATCTCCGTAACGAGGCGGCCTTGGACAACGAGCTGTAGCTCCGCAGACCGAGGACGGGTCTGGAAAAGATTTATTCCGCAAGCTGTCTATGAGTTAGCTAGCCGATCAAAGAGAGCATGGGAGGAGTCTTACGTCCTATGCGGCCAACGGCCATACCGGAGCCTGTGCCAACCAGAGCTGGGAAAGTCTTACGGTTGGCTACGACGAGCTTGCCACCATTCCCTCCCCCCTGCTGGGACTGATTAAAGTCGAAGACAAACTGTGAGTCATTGGGAAGGAGACTAAATCTATCTATAGCACTAATGAATTCATGTTAACAAGAGCAATACTCAATATCAAGGATCTAACTTACGAATCAGCTAGTAGAAGCTTCTGTGTTAAGCTGTAGCCTGTAGTGCCACCTGAAGATGATTCGGTGGGGGGTGGAGAGGATGTGGGGGAAGAGGAAGTAGAAGGTAAAGAAGCGGACGTAGAAGATGAAGCAGACGGAGTTGGAACCGAAGAAGGAGGGGGAGAGAAGGCGGACGAGATGCCAGACGGGAGGCCAGACGATAGACCAGACGAGGGACCAGATGAGGGACCAGATGAGGGACCAGAAGTGGGATCAGAAGTGGGACCAGCAGTGGGACCAGCAGTGGGACCAGCAGTGGGACCAGCAGTGGGATCAGAAGTGGGACCAGAAGTCGGATCAGAAGTCGGACCCGATGAGGGACCAGAAGTGGGATTAGCAGTCGGACCAGATGAAGGACCAGACGAGGGACCAGATGCGGGAACAGAAGTGGGAACAGAAGTTGGACCAGACAAGGGACCAGAAGTAGGGATAGAAGAGGGAAGGAACGAGGAAAGGGAAGCAGGAACCGATGAGAGAATAGTGGGAGGGAAAGTCGGCGGAAAATTAGATACAGAAGCGGAGGGAAAGGAAAGGGAGGACAGAGAATCGGAGGAAGCGATGGCATTTGTGGAAGTCGATGAGGCATCACAATCCATGGTCGTCGGAGTGTTGGATGGATACCTTGGGAATATACCAGGCGCAGCCAGAACGGCCGAACTGGATACCAGGAGGGCAAGGGCAATTGCCGAAGCGAAATGCATATCGACTGTGTTGAATCGGAAAAAGTGGAGGAGCCTGGAAAAAGGGCGGTGGGAAGAGAGTGAGGACGAGTGTTTATAGAGGCGCGCGTTTCTGTTGAGGCGATGTTCGGCACTCGTTGCACCCGAAAGTTGCGGCAGTACGGAGTGCCGAGCTGCAATTAGGTTCTATTCCGAGCGGGGCGCGGGCGGGGCACCTTGGGACAGTGCTGGCCCAAATTCGGGCCAGGTGCCCAGAAATTGTCCCCTCTATCCGGATTCGGTGCTAGCGACTTACATGCAGAATTAAAAAGACTCGCTGTCTTGCGCAGCACCGAACTGCATGAGCTCGACTCTCTATCGACCGCCACTGGCATTCTTGATCACTATGTCCGGCAAGAAGAAAATCCAAATTAAGCTGGTGCAGAACGATAGACCGGCGCCAACAACCGGTGTCGAAACAACTCTTCAGCAAGGGTCCTCTGCCGCTGGGGCAATGCGAGATTTACAGGCAGCCCCAATGCCCACCCCTAGCCTCTTGGATATCGTTGAACAGAGGACATGGGAAAACGGCCGACTTCGACAAGAGCTGGCATATCAACAAAAGAGGAATAAGTCTTGCATGTACCTCTTAGAGGAAGTCAGACACGCTACGGAAGTCCTACAACAAGCCGTCATCAACTTCCAAATACTCAATAGGGTCAACGAATGCGACGGCAATACCCCTCCGGTACCCCCGAAGTAATAGATAAAACCTATCAAGGTGTTGGACGGGTCTTCGGCCGTGGATTTGTATTGTGTGTCTTGCCTCAATCTGCTTGCTGTTCCTTTCTGCTAGCCAATGCCTTTCGAATGAGTGTAATCCGCTGAAGTTCGTCCTCATCATGCCGCTGAGCAGTGCTCATCTTCCATCGCCGTGAAAAGTCCGTCCGAGATAAGGTTGGGTCCTTCTTGCGAGCTTGGATGTACAGCTTGGTTCTTCTTCGACGAACGAGAAATATAGTAAAAATAATTGAGAGAGAAACGGTCGCGGTGATCAAGATGGGTATAGACCATACACTGCTGCCTGCCTCTGCAGAGAAACTGGGGGGGTTTGGTGCATGGGGCCTGCAACCAATGATTTGCTCTCGGTCAAACAGTAGTGGTGGCATATCTCTAAGCATGGGTAGGTGATTTCGGACGTCCATCGCGGGTGTGAAGGATGAAGTAAGAGCAAACATTTCTTTATCAAGCGATTTGGGACGAGTTGTAAGACCATGAAGGGTTAAGTCTCCCAACGTCATCTGAACCAGGCTGCGTCCGGGCTTCGGGTCATCATGCTTGTGGCTGACGGATCGGAATTACATCGGAGAGTTTTGGAGGGAGGTTCCACAGGGGACTTTTGCGCTGAGCCACCCCACTAAGCCACCGAGTCCGAACCTAAATTAACCAGCGGAAACCGTTAGCCGAGCGGAAGCGGCTTTTCCGAGCTCCGCCGCTACAAGGTCCGGAATTGGGTCTCACTGGGACCAAATATAGGCCATTTTCGACGTTCTTCTTTCCTCTTCTCTCCACTTCTCACAAATATATGACCGAGGCACTCTGAGACGTCTCGGTGAATCTATACCTCGACCCTAACCCCTCGCGGCTGGTGGGTCAAGTGGGACAAGCCAGGTGCAGAGGTATATACGCTGAAGCCATTCTCGCTTCGGAGAGTTGAACCCTCCTTCTCACCATGAAAGGAGTTGACTCGCTAACATGAGCCCAGGAAGCGCCAAATAGAAAGCATCCCGCTTTACCGCTCGAGCCGGCCATGGTCGAAGGCGGGGAAGGCTCCTCCAGGCGGCGGAGCGAGACCATGTCACACTACTTACTTATTACTTACCTTTCTACGCTGACGACAATCGCGCTATGGAGAGTATGGCGCCGGTTTGCGGAATATATCCGCACTGTCACCTCCCTTCACGATAACACCCAGCGCTACTTCGCTGCCCCAGACTGGAAGCTCTCTTTCCTAAAGAAGCACGTACTCTACGCTCCTACCTTCCAGAAGCGCAAGAACCGCGAACTCTACCTCGCCTCCGTCAACGTCGGCACCTTACCATCTCGGCTACAGTTATTCTTTCTAGTTGGCTGTGTCGCTACTAACCTCACACTCTGCCTTATTGACCTCCCTAGCTCCTATGTTGAGGGTGCCAGCCAGCTTCGGGAACGTACTGGCCTCCTCGCTGTGGTTAACATGGTGCGTTGCCACAAGTGACTGCTCAATCGGTGCTTATGAAACAAATCGCTAACCCGATGAATATATACAGGTGCCGCTCTTTCTAGCAGCAGGAAGGAACAATCCCTTCATCGAGTTACTAAAGATGCCCTTCGATACTTTCAACTTATTCCACCGCTGGTTAGGCCGCGTCATATTCTTCGAAGTTTTGACCCATACGATTGCGCATCTTGCCGTTGATGCTTACACAAGCAGCTGGGAGGCATCCGTCCAAACCACCCTGAGTGTGGACTACCTAGTCTATGGCTTCATCGTCTGTGCATTCCCTGGTTCGGCTCTTGTAATCATTAACCATATCCTAACAACATTTAGGGTACGTGCGCCTTCGCAGCTATCAGCTTACAGTCTCTTAGACCTCTTCGAAGCACATTCTATGAGACTTTTAAACTATTACACGTTTTATTCATTGCGACAGCCCTTTTTGGTACCTGGTACCACCTTCGACTGAAAAGCTTACCCCAGACGAACTACCTAACAATCGCTATTTTCTTATGGATCGTCGACTATGCCTTACGTGTGGCCCGTGTCGTCTACCACAGCATTGGCAAAGGGGGCACTATGGCGGTAGTTGGGGCACTACCGGGCGATACGTGTTGCGTGACGGTTTCCGCGGCTCGGCCATGGATATCCCGCCCTGGCCAACACGCCTACATATATTTGCCATCCATTGGTTTCTGGCAGTCTCATCCGTTCTCCGTCGCCTGGAGCGAGGAGATCGACGGTTCAGCCACGGGAGAGAAGCTCGCAACCCACTACGACGACGCCGGGCGGAAGAATACTATCACATTCATCATTCGTGCCAGATCCGGGTTTACGAAACTACTCAACCAAAAAGCCGCCGCCAGCAAGGGAACCTTGGACATAGCCTGTCTCACTGAGGGACCTTATGGAGGGCTACACGATATGCATTCCTACGGCACCGTTGTTCTCTTCGCTGGAGGAGTGGGCATCACTCATCAACTACCATACGTAAGAGACCTAGTTATGGGCTTTGCTAACAAGACGACTGCTACGAAGAAGATCATACTGATCTGGAGCATACGAGATTCCGGCCACTTCGAGTGGATCCGACCATGGATGCAGGAGATTGTGGAAATGGATGGGAGCGAAGATGTACTACGAGTCATGATCTTCGTGACCCGACCACGGCCCAACGAAAGATACGCTCGCTATAGGTCCATCAAGGTATCCTCGGGGAGACCAAAGTGCGGCAGTCTCCTCGGGAGCGTAATGGAGGCTAAGGTCGGCGCCGTGGGCGTCTCGGTCTGCGGACCGGGAGAGCTCACCGACGACGTGCGCCAAGCGGTCAGGAATAATCAATACGACGGCGTCGTGGACTTCATCGACGAATCCTTCTCGTGGTGAATACTACATAGCTCTATATTACGAGACAAACACTACCTTTAAGCAAAATCACCAGACCTCCTTCCATTGGGCCGCTGCCATGCACCACATGTGTCCCTGTACTACGCTATCAGCCTGCAGTCGGAGCAAGCCAGATAAAGGTTCGGGTTTGTATAGTAAATGGCGAAATTTGTCGACAGTCCCGGGGTACAAGACGTGCCAGTAGCCAGCCGCTGTACTGTGGACCACATACCGCTGGCGCAGTGCTGGAAGGACGCTCCATCGATGCAGTTCCATAGACCTTCACGAATGCAAGGGGTTCCTGGAAGTACGTTATCCAGACCACCGCCGACTGAGCTCGGCTTCGAGCTGTAGCTGGACCTGGCCGGCTCTTGAGTCTGCGAAGTGGGGTATGTAGTCCGTGGAGTGGCTGGATATCTGGTCCATGAAGTGGAATCCGTGGGATCCCCGGTCCGCGAAAAGGGATGTCTCGTCTGCGAGTTCGGATATCTGGTCTGTGAAGTGGAATCCGTGGACTGGCCAGTCTGCCAAGGAGCGTATCCGGTCTGCGAAGTAGGGTATGCACTCTGCGAAGTGGGATATCCGGTCCGGGAAGTGGGATATCCGGTCTGGGAAGTGGAATAACCTGTCTTTGAAGTGACAGGATACCTCTGAGAGGCTTCAGATGTTGTAAGCGTAGTCGATATGGGCTCGGTCGGCCTTGCGCCAACCACACCGCAGATGTTAGTCGGAGTCGGAGGAGCGAATGCGTTAGTAGCACCATTCATCTGTGTGACATTGCCTGGGTGAGGGAAAAGAACATCTTTGCTATCGGGTACGTAGCAGCCATTGCCGATGTTGGCCACGAACATATCAGGAAGGGCATCGTAGTTGGCCTGGGTACCACCAGCGCCAGTGAGAGTGAGGGGGCCGCAATTCATATACATCTCGCGGTTGCCAATCTTATTGAACCAAGTCCAAGCAATAGTGCCGTTCCCGGCGGGGATATCGAAAGGAATGGTGAATTCGTATCCGTAAGGGTCAGAGGCACCGGCATCCTCGCCCATGTTGCCCGGCTGGTTCTGAGCAGGACAGCCACCTTCGATCGACTTGATAACCTTCCAGACGGAATCTCGGGACGGTTGGGCATCGTAGGTGATTGAGACCTGACAGGAGCCGCCACCGTGGACAGCCTGGCCGATGAACGTCAACTTGTTGGTAGATCCCAAAGCATATACGTTTGATGCGCCTTGCGGATCATAAAGTAGCCTGCAAGGGAAATCGGTACCATCTCCTTTCAAAGGGCCGTTATGGCCTTTAAGAAACGACCTACTGTATGGGACTGGAGTGTTCAATATCATATGTGCCCTAGCTAGGTGAGCTAGGCTGCACATGGGAAGAAGTATCTTCATGAACATGTCTGCCACCATCGCGTAGTCGACGAAAGGCCAAATCGTCTCAAGCGAAAGGAGAGTACAGGACCAAGTGCCGTAGATGTTTGACCTGAGGTAGCGATGAATTTTAGTGATATGAGGGACCCAGAATCGTCCCGGCCTGGTTCAGGGTACGGCACAATGTGTAGTTCGCTTGCATGGGGCATCCCGAGGACCGCTGAAGCGGGGACATGTTTTCGGACCGGTCCCAGATTTAGGCCGCTTGTAGGGCCATCCTAATGTCACGGGACTTGGCTCACGAGTATGGGCTGTTTTGAGAAAGTCTAACGAGCAATACTACATCACTCGCCAAAGGCAGGTTTGCACAAAAAGGATTATTTTAGACCAATTATATCAAGAGTACTGGCACTCTAAAGCAGATTGCGGCCTCTGTGTGCCAGTATCCTGGCTATATCCCCTGCATTATTTTTTAGTGCAAATCAGCATCCCGGTACAGCCCCGCCACCTGTTCAAGAGCGACGACCAAGGCCGACGCGGAGGAAGTGGCCCTCCAGCCCCGTATCTACGAAAGGGAACGTGCTTCACGGTCTACGGCACCACGTTCTCCTAAACCTTCGGGATATGCTTCAGGATCGCCGTCTCGGACTTTCGCGCCGCGGCGTTGTCCGGTCTCTCCACAGCCCGGGCACGGTTTTCTCGCGTGTCCCGCCCTTGGAGACCACCTGTGAATACAAGGTTCGGGGTGGCCCTGCATCACGGAAACGCTTTCACCGGCCGTATCGGTGAGGCGGCGGCAGTGGGATGTACGTCGACCTTGCTCGGAAAGCGGTTAGCCCTGTGAATGGAGTGCCCCTTGAGGAACGAAAAGGGGTTCTTCCTTCCGCATGCCCCTACCAATCTCGCATTGCCATTTTTGCTACAGGAAGCTCCCACCATGCGAACTCACGACCACCCAGTGGCGGAGGCTCTTGACGCCCTCTCTGCTGGAGGCTACGAGGACGCCTCAACAGTGCAAGCAGTGCTGAACAACAACATCTATACCGGCTTGAAGGTGGTCAACGGCGCCGAGTTTACCGCCGCGGACATCATCCCCGATCCGAGATACCCGGGGTACTACCTTGCGGACGACGTCACGATCCACTTCGGCCCGCCGCTCGGGATACTGTTGCATTCGACAGAAACCAAGACTTTGACCATTCCCATCCTCCCGCCGCAGACAGTCCTCATCCGACCCACGTCGTACACCGTCGGCGAAATGCTCTCGACGTGGACTACCCGTCGTTCCAGCATTTGTCCTTACCGACTACAAGGCAAGGCAAAACCTTCGTGCAGCTGCTCTTGGAACTGCGCGGAAACCGCATGATCAACGGCGAGCCTTCCAAGTGCGACTTCACCAGCCTCTACGTGCAGCTGTCCAGGTGCACGACGCTCCAGGGGCATCAAGCTCCTCAGCCCCATACGGCCCCAGGATTTCATCGGCAACAAGCTGGATCAGATCATAGTCGATGCGGTGCAGAGGCTCGAGGGCCTGGCTGCGGAAACGAGGCGCGTATACGAACAACAGACGACATCGTCCTGAGCATTCTTCGACCTCTTGCCAGGTCGTGGTGGCATTGCGCTAGCGCTGATTCCTTGCCTTGGCCATCTACAACAACCCGAGTCCGCCTCAAACTTTGTAGGGCGAACGCACTGCCCGCCAGTTGTCTGGATCCCGCTCGCCTCCTTTCCCGGGCCGGTCCTCCTGCTCCTCGCAGTACTGCTTCCACCACTTCTCGAAGGCCGCCCGATTGTACAGCCGGCTCGGTGCGCCTTCCCCATCTCCGAAGAGATCCAGAATGTAGTCGCAATACATCCACACGCCTTCGAGGTGCTGTGGAAGCAACGGCTTCCTGTCCTTACGCGCAGCAATGACAGTACCGACGTAGGACTGCCACTCTAGAGGCGCAAACCCGGACCGGGCGTCGATGTTGAGACAGGTGACGATCTGGTTGTCCAGGTCGGCCCGGTTGGCGGACGGACTCCCGACGCGGTGTAGGACCAGCGGGACCTCGATGAGTCCAGGCACTGGAGCCACGGCCTGCGAGAAGACGGGATGATCTGCAGAAAGCGTGGTGGCAGACCAAGGTACAAATCGCGCCTCTCGCCGTCGCACCGAACAATGACAGCTTGGACAGTCCCTGCTGCGCTCGCTGTCCCCGTTGAAGCCGGTTCTGCCAATGGTTTAGCTGCTGGGACGGCTGCTGTCTTTGCTGTTGGTATAGGTGTCTTTGGAAAGAAGTTTTCGCCCTCAGAATCAGTGTCTATGTTATCCCATTTCGAGTAATCAATAGGCGCCATGGCTTCAAACTTCCGCGGCTCTCTGCAGCCTCTACCCCGAAACGGGTCCACCTGTTCCCAAAATTGGGGCCCCGCGTTCTGCCCCCATCCCTGTGTCCCCTCTACCTGCCAAGCCTGGAGGCCTGGATGGAACGCCGAGGGTGCGGACGGCACTGTGGCCGGCCGCTAGGCGGGTTGCGCCTCGCCGTCGATGCGCTCACCAGCGGGAGGGTTGACGGCGTCTTCCGCGCTTTGTCGATCTGTTTGAAGGCGGTGATGTGCACCTCGTATTCCCGCAGCGATGACTAATCACTCTTTAGGCCGCATCCACGTTGAAGGATTTTCAAACTTCAGGTCACACGGGCTTTTCCCCCTCAATGTGCGGATTCCACAATGGCACAGAATCGCAGAACGCTTTATAACCCTTTTCTAGGGGTTGAATATCTTGATCGTGGGGGATATGCACACATATTTCGACTTCCAAGCACGGAAATTGTGTTGAAATTATCACACCGCATCGTCAACGGCACAGCCGCCGAGGATAAAAGGGCGGCCGAGAGCTTGGAGATACTTCGAAGCGAGCGGAGCGTATACGACGCACTCAAGGCCTATCCGACGCACCCAAACATTGTCCAATGCTTCTTGTCCACGGATATTGCCATCTTTCTCAAGTTTGAGCCGGACACCCTCTGGAAGCGCCTGGATCGTCGAGCCGATGACCCTATTTCGGACGAGCAACAGTTTCGCTGGATCCGGGAGATAGCCAGCGCCGCTACGTGGCTAGAGAGCCTTGACTACTTCCACGGTGACTTACGGCCAGAAAACATCCTCCTGGATGCTACAGAGCATGTTAAGCTCTGCGACTTTGGCCGTACTTCCAAGAGAGGGACCAAAATCGAGGTAGCGACATACCCATTCTACCGTCCTGACGACAAGGCGGTGGCGGGAGCAACGCACGAGCAGTTCGCCATGGGCTCTTGCGCCTTCAACATCCGCACCGGCGAGATGCCGTACGGCGAGTGGAGCACGCCCGCAGAATTCAGGGCCATATGCGATGCGCTCCGCCGCGGCGAGTACCCGCCAACCCATGACGATGCCGTCCTCGGGGACGTCATCTCATCTTGTTGGCACGCTCGCTACAAGAGCATAAAGGACGTAGAAGACGCCATCGAGCAGGCGGTAGGGACGCTTCCCCCGAGGGCGGAAGTTAGCCTCGCTAGTTCCATGACGACGGAAGAATTCGGTGTCTACGTTCAACAATGCCAAGCATTTCTCGACAGTCAAGACCTGTAAATAGTTGGTACAGTTTAGTCTTCCCAGGAATATCGATATGGTTCCTTAACTCTGCTGTAGCCTTGGTGCAACTCCCTACGGCGGAATATAGCTGGCCCAGGGCCCCATCAACATGGACCGCGGCAACAGCCAGTTCACTACTCCCATACGTCTTGGGTCTGATTGCTCATAGATGGGATTGCTCGCGCCGAGCGCGCGCCACACCGTCTGCCTATCTAGCTATCAGTCCCCGCAGAGCAACAACTCGGACCTCCTTGATACGACAACAATATGGCAGGCTTGCCATGCCACGGCCGCTTTTCAGAGCAGGGCGGTGACGAGGAAGACGACGGGCCCGCCGCCGCCGCCGTCGACGTCGCGCGGCTCGGGGCTCGCCAGCCGCAGGAAGGCGGCGTAGCCGGCGACGGCGTAGTTGACGTGGCGCGGGGCCGCGACAGGGAAGACGGTCAGGGTGACGAGGGCCCAGCAGCCGGTGAAGACGCCCACGAAGCCGGCGACCGGCGAGCGCCGAGGGCCTCGCCGCCGTGCGCGGCCCGCTCCGTAGTCCGTCGGCGCTGACTGTATATTTCGGTAGGCGCTCTGTACCTGTAGGCACCGGTGTTCTCTGCGTCGGTCGCGTGTGCTTGGGCGTCGAGGCTCCCGTCGAGGTTCCCTTCGAGGTGGGAGGGCGGACGACGTTCGAGGTATGGCGGTCGCATCGACCGAGAGCGTGAGACAGCCAGCTGGTGATCCAGCGACGGCTTCGGCGAGCCCGGAGCGCGTTGTGTTGTTGGAGGGCATGTCAGCGTTTGACGGCGGGGCATCGCCCGCCAATCGTCCGCCCCGTCATGCTGCGGCCGATATCGCCGGCGAGAGGATGGCCGTGACTCTGCGCGACTTGGGCGCGTCGATGCCGTCGTCTTTCTGCGAGTTCCGCGTGCTCCCGAGCGCGTCTCGGCGGTCCCCGACGGGATCGTCCCCGGTGAGAGCTTCGGTGGACTTGGAGTTGGTCCTGGCCAATGCGGCTCCCGCTGGTTCCAGGGACGCAAAAAATGAGGGGCAGTGGCCCATCGGGGTCAGCTTACCTAACTCGGGCGTCGTTCGCCTTTCAGCAAAAGCTCACCCACTTTTGCAGACACCGCATGGCATCACCGGTGGTCCGCAACCATGGCAAACGCTACAAGTCCCAGGCGGCGTCAACAACGAATCGAGATCTACCTTTCAACACGTAAAAGGTTTCGTGCCGGGAACCGCGCCGCCCTACGCATCAGCCGCCTCACGCACATCGGCACCGTGGTGCGACCCGCCAGCGCCTTGGGCGAGCGGGCGGCGGCCGCCGCCGCCGCCGCGGGCTGGAATGCAGGACGGGTCCGCGCGCCGTCGTGCTGGTCGTCTGGGGCGGCAGGGACCACGCCGACGCGTCGCTGGGCCCGCGGACGGCCGAGGTGGCGGCGTTGCCGCCGGCGGTGTTGGTCGAGGGCCTTAGCACAGGATATCGCAAACCTTGCGGCTGGCAAGTCTGTCCAGCCTACGGGGTGGGTCGTGCTGGAGCTCATGGGCGGCGGGACGGCCGAAGGCGGAGCTGTAGCCCAAGAGCCCGGGCAGAAAGAGAAGCCAGTGGCTTCCAGGTCTTTGAGAATGCGTGCTTCCGCCGACGTAGTTGGCAACAGCAGTCCGGCCAATACCGACGGCAAAATTAAAGCGGTGAAAGCATCCTGATGGACTTGAGCGTCCCCGCCCTTGCTCTTGTGCATCTCGTTCAGAAACACATGGCCGGCGTGGATGGGAAAACAGCTACACTCAGCAGCATGTTTTCAAGCCGAGATGAGTACGTCGTCATCACCTCGACAAAGGACATGAATCGCATGTCTCCAGGGTTCATATAGCGCCAGCCATTCTCAGGGATCTATCTGTTTGCCATCGTCGCTGCCGCCTTTCAGGCTGACGATTGCCCTTCTGCGGCCTCTTTGTCTTTCGCCTCGCAATCCGGACATTTCCCAGACAAGGTTTTCATGCCCATACTGTGATTGGGCTTCGGTGCCTCGCATTGAGACCCTCGATTCTTTGCATCTTCGCATTCGACTACGAAAGGCAGCTCCTCAATCTCGTGTCCGCAGCCGCGGTGTTTGGTGCGTGGCATAACCTCTTGACACATTATTCCTACCGCTGGAACGGGGAAGCCAGGTTAGCACCTGCCTTTGGCATTATTCACTCGGCCTTGTCGGACATGGTGGCTCACGCGGTGTAACTTAGCACAGGCAAGGCAGGCTTTCTTTGTCGTAGCAAGGGACAATCAGGGCGCCTTGGCTGGTTCGGGTATGCTGTCAAGGCGATACGAGCAGCGATGCGAAGTTTGAAGATCTTTTGCAGATACTTGTCCATTTTGTATGAAGACTTTTGCCCATTGGGCTGCAATCTGCACATTGGGTTAGAGGGACTGCTGCGACCCTAAAGTGGGGTGGGACCTCTCTCGCTGCCTCCTTCCGATCGCGATAGCCCAAATTTGAGCGCAGCAGCGGATGAAGCAGCCTTCCGCGCGCCCCCGGCCCGGCGCGCGACATCGCCTCGGCACGCCGCCCTCCAGGTAGCCCTCGGAACCCTCCGTTGTTCATGGCTGTGCGGCACGGGCGGATCGGAGGCCCCGGCAGCAAAAAAACCGCTTCAGCCACCTCCTGGGTTCGTTCCTCAAGGGGTCGCCCCCCACCCCCTGAATCCCCATCAGTCCCTATCATGGCCGAGATTTTGGCCCATGTGATGGGGACCTGAACCTGGGTTGAAAAATTTGTCCCAAAAACGGGCCCGAGTAGCGGAAGAAGGTGTAGTTTTGTCGTCCCGCTATGCACAAGCGACGTTTCGAGAGAGTGCGCGCCTCCCTTGCGCGATGAGCGACTGAGGGAACGTCACCGGGCAGAGAGGAGCGACGGGGCCGTCTCAAGGGACGCAGTCTGCCCAACCATCTTCACCGGACAGGGATCGAGGTTGACGACATACCAGACCAGCTCCGACTGCCATGGTGGCTTGCTGATGTGTCGAAGCGGAGGACGATTTGCTCCGGGCGCGGACGGCCTTAGACCGAGCTCAGACTGGCGCAACAAAATCTGGATGGCGGCACGCTTTCGCATGCTCCGCGGCGATGCTGATTTGTTCGACAAGCGCCGGCTACACACCCTCACCGAATAGCATGGTGGGGGTTCAACCGTCTCGGATGCAGGGAACGGCAATCGTCGCAACTGCCATGCAGCCGTGCGGCACCGCACCTCGAGGTCACGAACACAGCACATCGAGCCGGATGGGAGCAATGCTCTCAGCGGGGCGGAGGCAGGCGCGCCCGAGGGGTGTGAGGGCCACCAGGCCGAGAACACCCACAGCCGATTGCGAAGACTTTCTCCGACTCCGAGCTATATTTAATCGCCAGAAAACGGACGTGCAAAGCAAATCAACCAATACATGTACTCCAAGCGGTCATCAATAGCGCCGAGGGAAATCCGCACCCTTCACCTTACGCACTTTCTCTTCCTCCCTTTCCTCCCCGTCTCATTCCCGTCCAAGACCGACGAAAGATTATCGAGATTGGCGTTAAGCCCCGGGAACTTTGCGAGTAAAGCCTGCTTGGCGGCCTCAAGCTCTCTGCGAAGCGATGCGTTTTCGTGCTGGAGCTCCTGTACTTTCTCGGCATCGAATTGCTTCGCACTGCCGTCGATTTCGTCCTTCAGCTCACAATTCGATGTGGCCATCTCATCCAGAACTTCACGGAGGTCGTTGTTCTCTGTTTCGAGCTGTTGCATCACCTCCGCATGGGACGCCTTCATCCTATTCTGCACGTCCTTGAGACCTCCAATAACCCGGTTTGCTGATTCGTTCTCAGAAGCGAGAATAGCAACCTCGTCTTGGAGCTTCTCCATCGTCAGTTCGTGTTCCGTGACTTGTCCACTGAGTCTGGCGATCTCAGCGGCCTTGGTTTCGTAATCTCGCATGAGGGCATTCGCCTGCCTCTCCGTCGACTCCAGCGCTTCTTCGAGGCGTGCGCGCGCAGCGTCTCTTTCCTGGATGTCTCGCTGGAGTGCCTCGATGAGGTGGTCGCGGGATTCGAGTTCGGCATCTCTCTTCTCAGCGTCCTCCTCGAGCTCCTCTAGAATGCCGTCGCGAGACTGGAGCTCTCTCGTGTTCCACTCTTGGTGGCTGGCGAGCTTGCTTCGAATGTGCTCGGCTTGGAGCTCGGCTGCCTCTTTCAGACCCTTCTCCTTATCAAGTGCGACTCTGACACTCTCAAGCTCGGTCTGCATTTCCAGGGCTTTCTTGAGTTTGGTACAAACAAGATGGAATTGGCCCTGAAGATCGCCGTGCCGTTTGTGGAGTGTCTCGTAACATTTGTACAGGTCGTTGTACCGTTGGAGCACTTCGTCGTGCCTCTTCCGAAGGAAGACGAGATGGATTTCTTGGTGGTCACGAACAGATTTCGCATCTGCGAGGGCGGCGAGAAGGTCAAGGCGCTCTTGACGAGCCGCTGCGGTCGACTGTTCGGCCATCCAGAGTTCGTAGTCCAGTCGGTCTACTTCTCCAGATGGCTTCTCGGCTGCGGCCGCCTGTGCCTAGATGGTATTAGCATTTGCCCAGTCGCGAGTGCTGCTTCCTTACCGGCCCGTTGTCAGGTTTGCCATCTGGCGTGGCTTTGTGGGCTGTGCCTGGAGGGGGCATGGCAACCGCGGGCATCGTCCCGGTCGTGCGCGTTGTAGCATCCATTGTCCGACGTTTGGGTTGTTTGGTTGCGGTTCGTGAAGCCGTCCTCAGATGTTGGCTGGTGGCGGTGAG
>Ga0247771_1000287_pt1 | contig 17364 bp, 13 predicted proteins | sample UWRJL197509C6_FD_179948 | JGI IMG/M metagenome (GOLD analysis project Ga0247771, IMG submission 179948) | Plant litter microbial communities from Arlington Agricultural Research Station in Wisconsin, United States - UWRJ-L197-509C-6 | ecosystem: Environmental > Terrestrial > Plant litter >...
TGGTGACGCCCTCAAAGCGACAGCCTCGGGTGAGCCCCGAGGAAGCCCCGAACACATATGTCATGGTATGATATGCCATCAATGGACCGAGTTCGGCTACGCCTGGCGCCATCCTGCTGCCTATCTGGCTGCAGAATACTCTCTACAGCAGCTTCTGGTCAATTATATGTCTTCCTGGGCATCCTCAACGCTATGATCGAGGAGATGGCCATCACGATGTCTAAGCTGCCCGGCCACCACAACCATGCCTTGGATCCGCCACACGGTGTCCACTTACGCGCTCTTCTACAGCATGTGCACGGTGGACCGCTCCATGTTCGCCATCAACCCTACTCTTGCCACCCTTTCTGCTGTGGGCAGCTCATGTTCCGTGACGCAGAGTCGGTGGCCACTCTGTCCCGCGCTAGCATCTTTTTCTGGTTCATCGTCTTCATCCAGCTCGTCTTCTTCATGATCAAGCTCGGCGCGCTGGAGAAGGGCTGGGTCGCCGTGATCGGCACCGCCGTGGCCCAGGTCGCCGTGCTGATCGCCTACGCCATCTACTACATACCATTCACCGGCATTTTTTGGGCATGCCTGAAGCCTGCGCGCTAGCTGGCCGTGTGGATTTGGGTGAACTGGCTGCACGCGTCGGTCGTCGCGGCAAAGTCCATCGGCATGTGCTGCCTCGTGCTGGCCGTGTGGAAGGCATACTGGTACATCATGCACAAGTTCGTATGGGACCCTCACGACATTGAGACAGCCTCAAGAAGCTGCTGGAGACGTCCAACCTCGGACGCTCCATCATCGGAGCCGGCGCGCCCTCGGCAACCCCGTGAAGGCCGGCAACGCCACCGGGGATATCAAGCGGATCGGCTGGTATCCGCTCGGCGAACGACGCATCGAGCCCAAGGCACTCGAGAGACAGCCACGCCAGGCGACCCCCCGGGACCGCCCTCAACGGCGCCGCCTTGCCCCATACGGAGGAAGAAGAGATACTCACGGCCATGTCCCAACCGCTCCAGCTCCGGGGTGCCTCGCGCGCCGAGACGCCGCTCATCCGGTCCACTAGATCCACGCAAAAGGAGCTGACCAAGGGCCTGGGTCAGGCCATGGCGGGCCTGCAGGAGTACCTGGCCTCGGACACGGGCTTCAAGCGCGACGTGCGGCGCCTGGGGGACGCCGTCGATACGGCGGTGTTGGCCAGCGGGGACAGGGTCGGCTGTCGACGAGGTGATCGGCGGTGCGAGGGGCGTCGGGGAGAGGGCCATCAAGGCGGCGAGCGAGAAGGCCACTGCGCTTATGCTGGTGGGGAGGAAATCGAAGCAAGAGTAGGAAGGTTCAAGTTCGTGTTGGAGGCTCTCTGCGGTGCCTTGTCCTTTCATCTTCTTTTCTTCTGTTTGTGCCATCTCATCTTCATCTTAGCAGGATAATTACTTCTCGGTTCTGCTGTATTCTCGGCATCCTTGAGTAGTGATACCGCTAGACACGATGCGGTAATGACACATGAACAGGCGGGTTAGATTTTCACCTTATATCCACACGCCGCGGCGACAGTACTTTGTCATTGCTGGTTTCCCATCTACGGGCTCAGAGCCTTATGACGATGAATGAGGTAGCTGATAGCCGTGTGCGAGACGCCATACGGCGCTTCTGGGCGGTGGCTGTGGAGGTTGGCGACGGCCTTTCTGGGAAAGCATGTCCGGATGGGGCCGATCGTACTCGATTGGTCCCGTACCACCAAAAGGTACTTGGGTACACAGTCTCTCATAGGCATCATCCGGGTCTGCTTCCTCGTCAAGGCGGACCAATGGCGAAAGCGGTGAAGGTCAGCGCTTCCTGCCTGTCGACTTCAACGTTGTGCCTCAGCCAGCCACTGCCTCGAGCGTCCTGCCACAAGCCAATGGTAAATGGCGTGATAACAGTGATCGGGTAGGTGATCTGCAGGATGCTATTTGCAGGATATCTTCGTCAAGGCGTTGCCTGTTCTTGAGAAGTCTGGACTCATGACACAGCGGGCCATAGCCGTGCGCATTTTACGATTAGCAAATCACAGACAACTACGGAACCGGTGAGCTCTTCACTCGGCTAGCTGCTGCCATATCGATGACGCAGGCCAAGCCTTGCGGCCTGGGTCGAGGCCCCTTCCGACATCAGCCTTACCGAGAAGACGGGAGGCGCCGGGTCAGTCACCAATGGTTTCGGCAAACTTGTCTCGATCTGTCCAATTGTGGCGCCACCGCAGGTCGGGAGAAGAACCTCAGCCAGCCACAGCCTCGCGGGTTTGGGCGAGTTTGGGTTGGTTCAAAGCCGCAGGTGGCCTGCACGCGGCTGGGTCCAGACCCTCGGCCCACGCAATCCCCTCTTTTGAAGCGGGAAGACGCTCAGGGCTTCGGCCAGTTATGCAGATCCCATCTCGCTTTGAGCGCAGGTCCCCAGTTGTCACACCAATGGTATCCCAAGCCTGGCCCCTGGCGGCCGACTGTGGCTTGTTTTGTGGCTCCTCTGCACCAGCTGAAGGCTCCCGCATGCCTCGGCCGCCTGTATTCGAGGTCCGTGTCGAGACTGTGTTGAGATGCCCATCCGACCACCGACACCGTTCCGAATTGCGTGGTTCCGAGAACTCGCAGCCGCCTCGCCATATGGGGCATAAATCGTGCGCCTTTCCTGGGCATCTCTCTCGCAGAACACGAATCACTCCAGCTTCCTGATACCCCTGTTCTGAAGCTCTCCTTGCATCCAACTTCCAACCTTCACGAGTTAGCACCTCGCAAGCTTCTGCATCATGGCTGGCGAAGTCACTCCCGACGGGCAGGTGATCCCTCCCCTGAACATCACCAACCCTACTCCCTCTCTCAGCCTCAGAGGATTCCAGTGGCGTGGTTTGGAGCCAGAGCTTCCCCCACCGGAACCCATTCCCGCCCACGATGAGCAGACTCCTAAGGAGCCGCCTTTCGGGGAACAACCCTCTAAGGGACCACCCCCGAAGGAACAAGTGGTCATGGCCGCTGGCCCCAAGCTTTCTCGTCAAGCAGTTGCAGCAGCGGCGCCGCCCCCGACTGGGCCCGAGAAGGAGGATTTGTTCCCCATCGACAAATTGGAAAAGACCTCATTCGCCGGCAACGGGTTCAACCTGATCTTCCGCCCACGGCACACTGGCAGACCCAATTTTGTCGACACAGATGCCGGACCTGACGATAACATTCTGGAGCTGAATCTCACCACGGAGCAATGGACTTTCGACAAGGCACTTGGCGCGATCCCAAACCGCGGATTATTCGAACAGAAAGATGTCAATCTCGGTGGCATCCCGTATGTGCAGACCGTCCAAAAGGTCACCGACGAGACAACGGGAAGAGGCTCCAGCCTTCAACCCGAAGGCATCCATTTCGAACCCGGCGTCTTCCTCACCGTTCCGCAAACAAAGGACGTGGGGGCCAGCGTGGTGCGCATGGCGTCCATCCCCCACGGCACAACCATCAACGCACAGGGCCTAAAACCATCGCGTAAGCCGGTGCCGCGCGCCCCGAACTTCGACGACAAGGCCAACGTGGTCGACACCACACCATTCCCCATCGGTGAACGCAAGGGCCCGAGGACATTAGGCAAAAAATTCAAAAGCATGAACGCAGCGGAAAAGAACTCATTGAGGATTCCGGCGGACCTCGGGCCATTCGGCGAGAAAAGGCCCGGCAGCACTAGCGGCGGCACTGGTACCATCACAACTGCCATCATCAAGAACCCGAACCTCGTCCTCAAGACTGCCCTCAATGGCTTGAACGTTGCGGAACACATTACCTTTTCCGTCTCCACCGGGGGACCCGGGTCCGGTGCCGAGCTCAACGGCGGTGGAACGGCCAACATCGCCTTCCTTGCCGGCCCACAACCCAAGGAGACGATCGCCACTCCGAGCCAGCCAACCGCCCATGCTGCACACGTGTCGTCCAGGTTCTGGATCGAGACGGTGTTGTACGAGGTCGTCGTGCCCGCACTGCCGAGGGACGACCCGGTGCAGCTGAGACCTAACATGCCGAAGGATTCGACGGCGCCGACTCCCGTCTTCTTAATCAAGCCACCGTCGGGAGGGAACCCTAAGATCAAGACCATCACGGTCCCCGGGATCCAGCTCCAGTACTCGCAGAACGTGGACCTGAACTTTGCGGGGCTTACATGGCCGCATGTCAGCGTGGCGACGCTCGTCCCGACGACCCCGCAGCCGTTCCAGATGAAGTGAGTTTCAGAGTGCAGTCGAGCAGGCCCGACGGTTGTTGGAGGTTCCGTTTTGGTGAGGGATGCGCTTCGTGGGTTCCCGACCATGTCCTCTCGTTGACTAGTTATGTCCTTTCACTCCTTTATCGTGGACAAGTCGTACGGTTAGGCGCAGATTTATGTGCGGTGTTGCGCTCTAACAAAACTGATAGGCGCTTATCAAAGTAACTCTCGTTAGCGGCTCTATAAACCTTGCCTAAGACTGTGCTTAGGGTGAGCAAGCCTAAGTAGCGCCTGAGCAAGCCTGAGTAGCGCCTGAGCAAGCCTGCGTAGCGCCTGAGCAAGCCTGCGTAGCGCCTGAGCAAGCCTGAGCAAAAGAGGAGTAGTCATGGGGGCGATGCAGGGATGCTGGCGTCTGGATTCGTCTCGTCAAACAGCCCAGGGAGTGTCATTTCGGTATAGGTGTATGCTACAGCTGAGTATAAGGAGATACGCATGGGCTTGCGCGTTTGTGAATCAGTCACTGCACACATCCCCCCGTCCTCAGCGGGAGAATCCTTCCTTTATCTTAACAGGCGTACTAGAATCTTATCTAGGGCTTATGTGGTGGTGTTTACAAATCTTTACGTAGGATAACCTACTAGGTCTTGCGTCAACAAGGTAGACTCAAAGAGGAAATAGATTAAGAAGTGGTGTTGGTGGGGGGATAACCTAGGTAGGTAGGTTGTTTTCGGAGTCTATTCCGCAGTCTCCTCGAAAAGCTATTGCCGAATAGTTACGGTCGTGGTCACTGTCTTCGGCTCGTCTTGTGCCCTCACACAGGCAGCTGCCGTTGTCGAAGTTTTGGTAGAGTCGCTCGTGGCAGAGGTGCAGCGAGGAACCCCCCCCGAAACGGTGGAGCTCTTCGACCCGCCGTTCGATCCGCCAGCGGAGCCCGAGCTGCCGTGGGCTCGCGGGTTCCCGTCACAGGGCTGCTTGTACAGCTTTGCCGCATCGCCATCACCGTACTCGACCGAGGCGCCCGGGTTCGGGTACGCAATCGAGATTTGGTTGGCGACAAGCTGGCAGCTCCCCGTGAGCTCTCCGAGGCTCGCCATAAACAGCTCCGGAAACGCCGGCGACTGGTCTCGCTGAACGACGACGCGGCGCCGCTCTGCCGGGCTCGCCCGCTTGGCGGGGCGCGGCGCCGTTACCGTGATCGGGGCGCACTCGCCGTAGAACTCGCCGGTGGCGCGGGCGACCCACGTCCAGATGAAAGTGTAGTCGCCTGGCGCGAAGCCGGCGGGGATGGTGAAGTTGTACGCGCCCGGCTCGTAGCCCGCGGCCTGGCGGCCGGGGCACCCGCCCTCAACGCTGTGGACGACCTGCCACGACGACTGGGCCGTCGGCCTTAGGTCCTTGGACAGGGCGAACTGACAGGAGCCGCCCGTGTGCGTCGCGGAGCCGCTGAAGGTAGCTGTCTGCGGCTCGCCGACGGCCATGACGGTACGCTCGCCGTTGATAGCGTACCCCTTGACGCGACAGGGGAAGTCAGAACCCGACTTAGCGTACGGGTTCGTCTCCCCATCCCCGTCGAACACAAAGGTCTTCGGGGTCTTGAGCGAGATGTGCGCGTGCGCAAACGATGCCCCCATGGCGGCGAAAGCCCACGAAAATACCGAAGAGTGCATTGTGAGTGAGGGCTCCTGTAAAGGTCTGAGTGGGTTCTGGGAATGGCGGGTGGTCGTATGCTGCAGCAGGATCCGAGATGGGGCTGTTTTGCGAGAGGATTTCTGGTGGTATGATGGAGAGGGGATGAAGTCTTATATAGCAACTACCTACCAATTCGAACCGTTGAACAGGTGTAGCCTACAAAGACGTCGTTTTTACCTACACAGAGTCCGATGTTGAAGAACATCGACGATTGTACAAAGAAGCTGTTTCCGCACAGGGTTGCGGAGGAACATCTATTCTTTGTATTAGCGGTAGAGTGCAACAGCAGAACAGTGTTACTCGGACAAGGTATTCATACTAAGTGATTTTTGTCAGGCTCTGTTACTCGACTAGTACTTGGACAATGTCTTGCGGATAGTTACGAGGGATCGGCTTTCGCCTGCCCGGGTCTGAGATTCGGCCGACGAGCTGTAGCCTAGGTCAACTCCCAATTTCCGCCTCAATAATGATAATCGGAGCGAAATGATGCTGAAGAGGAGAGTTCACTAAGGCCGAGGCTGGCTCAGACCGGCTCAAGCCAAGTAGATTCAGAAGGTCTCACTGCTGCCAACTTGAAGGGCGTTGGATGCTCTCACACCCAACATCCACCGAAGAAATCATGGCCTGTTCCCAGCGAATCCGGGGCTTCGTCAAAAAGGTTACAATTAACGAGATTCTACTTACAGAATTTCGTTTCCGCTTTGGTCAGTGCTGTTTTAGGGGACACCCTTTCGTAGGTCCTGACATCATTCCGTCTCCGGCCTGGCTTACGTCTGTGGATGGAATCGCACGGGCCTCCTGGGTAAGGGGGGGTGGAAACGTGATCAACACCCGACTTCATCCGCAATCTGAGGCAACCTAATTCTCCTCGCTTCAAACGCCGTTTTCTCTCCCCAATCCCGCCTACCACGCGTGATCTGTACCGACGCAATTGGTGGAATGAACCGTTTGCGCTGCGAGGGCATACAGACATTCTGGCGTGTGTCCGTGGCTGCGCTGCCTGACTCATCTCCGCCCGTCGATTGAGATTGATGACTGGGATTGGGTGATTAGGTACATTTCCACGAACAGAATGGCTGATTTCACCCATCTGACAGTTCGTGGCCGAGTAGAACACCGTTACAGTTGGCTCGTTCAGCATGGAGAAACGCAGCAACGCCCGCCACGGACCGCTGGGCGAGTCTCGACGCCGGCCGCACACCACAGTCGCAATAGTCGCCGGACTGGTCGGCTTTGTTTGGTTGGCGCACCAACTCTGGGGAACGGGCACCCTCGGGCTGAGATGGGCTGGGTGCAGAAAGGCAGCGTCCTCAAGCGCATCGCAAGCGGCCAAGGACGCGCCGTACGGCGAGTTTCCAAAGCCAGATGACCCCTTCCAGCTTCTTCCTTGCACAGACAAGACAGCACCACCGGCGCTCGACGACAAGCACCCTAAAGAGAGCTGGGCCAAGCTTTTCGATCCGGACCCGAAACACTGGGGTTGGGGCAATAACACTTCCACCATAGCCACTGACGATGATCCCTTCGCCGGCCGCGGTATCTTCCTTTGCGGCTATCTCGACGTGCCTCTGGATTACACTAACAACTCCGATAAGAGAATCTCTCGATTGGCAGTGACGAAGTACCAGGTCTCAGGGCTAGCACGACTCGACTCTTCCATCGCCGTGGACGGGGCCGGCCGCAGGAGCGCCCGTACTATCGTCATCAACCCGGGCGGGCCTGGCGGGAGCGGATCGGCGTACACATGGCGTGCCGCAGAGCAGATCACCAAGAGACTGAGCAACAACACTTTCGATGTTTTGGGCTGGGACCCGCGGGGGGTCAACGCTTCTCAGCCGGCCGTCTCGTGCTTCCCTTACGACGCGGACAGGGACCGTTGGTCCCTTCTGACGGGACAATACCGCGAAGTTTCTCCGTCGCCGGATTCACAGCTAGAACTAGCGGATGCCATGAACGCTGCGACCTTTCACGCCTGCAAGGAGCGCCAAGGCGACCTCGGACGCTTCGTGAGCACCGCTTTCGTGGCACGCGACCTCGAAGAGATCCGCAAGGCCCTTGGCGAGGACGAGCTCACGGGCTACCTTGTTAGCTACGGCACGGGCATTGGGCAAACGTACGCCAACATGTTCCCCGACAGTGTGGGGCGGGTGATGATGGATGGGACCGAGTACGTGCGCGACCACAGGGAGCTGGGCGGCTTTGGGTGGACGGCGTTGGACAATGTCACCGACGCCTGGCATGATGGATTTCTCGGTGAGTGCGTGGCCGCGGGGCCGGAGCACTGCGCACTTGCGAAGCCGAAAGGAGGGTTGAAAGTGTCGCTGGAGGAACTCGAGGATCGGATGGCGAGCCTGATTACCTCTCTGGTCATCCGCCCTACCCCAGGCTACTACCAAGTCAGTGGGCCGTCGCTGGTAACATACTCGGCACTAGTTTCGGCCATCTACAGCGGCCTCTACCGCGCTAGGAGCTGGCCCGCCCTTGCTCAGATGCTCTACGAGCTGGAAGACAACAACTCCACGCTGGCTGTCGCCTTTCTCGAGACGCACAACTGGGCGTACGACCCCACCGTCCCATCGCCGCCCTCGCCCAGGCCGCAGTCGGACGAGCTGGGCGCGCTCGTCATCTGCGCCGACAGCTACGACGCGCCGCAGCCGCCCGGGGGCCTGGCGTGGTGGTCCGATCTCTGGGCCAACATGACGAGCCAGTCGTGGATCGCGGGCAACGCGCGCTTCTACGACGTCTTCCCGTGCCGGCACTTCGTGCGCAACTTCGGCGCCCCCGCCGAGGTCTACCGCGGAGACCTGAATAAGACGCTGCGGAACCCCGTGCTCCTAGTCGCGGAGACGTACGACCCGGCCACTCCGCTGCGCAATGGTCGGCGGCTGCTGGCGGAGATGGGCCGCAACGCGAGGTTGGTGGCGCACCACGGATACGGACACTCGTCCGCGGACGCGTCGGCCTGCACTGATGCGATTGTCCGGGCGTACATCTTGGAGGGAAAACTGCCCGACGAGGCAGAAACGGCGTGCCACGCAGATGAGAAGCCGTACCGGTACGGGGTCAAGGCTGCTGGTTCTGATTCTGGGGCGGAGGGCTGGGATCCCATCGAGTCGTGGAGCGAGCACATGGAAGAGGTGGCCTTGTTCGGCCCAAGGCTTGCTTAACTTCGTCAACATAGTGTGGGATCTGGTCATGTCAGTTGCACGCACGAACTCGTCAGACGCATTAAGAGTGCTCACGGCGTCACATTCGGCGTGGTACCTGGCTGCATGGCCATCCATGAAGCCTTGAGCACATATTTCTCGGCAGGATTCGAATGTCAGGCCCAATTGGTAGTCGAAGAAGCTGTGCTTCATCGACTTCTCCAAACACCTCCCCATTTGCACGTGGCATGCACTGACAGCGATCTCCACCAAAGTTCCAGCAACCAACTTTCAGTTTCTCGTATATGGGGCGCTGTTCGGCCCAGTCACGGGTGGATACTTCCTCGCTCCGGGATTCGTTTTTGTATCCTAGCTTTCCGATTAGCTCACTGGCTCCGGATAGGCAATGAGGCAATATATGTGTCCCCGGCTAGGGCTGGCTTAGAGGACCTTATATTCAAAAGCTGATGATAGGCTAAGCTGGGCGGGATATTGACGACGCGTCTCGGGATCATCAGTGGAAATACATAAGGAAGGAAACCGCACAGGATAATAACGACTCGAGGGACCGCACGCTTCTATGGTGAACGATTGCAAGACATCGGACATCCTCGACGATACTACACTGGAATCAATCCCAAATAATGAAGTCAATTCACAAGTTCATATCTTTCCTCTTATTGGGAGGATCAGGGGTCTCTCTCGCTCAAGAGGGGCCGTGGGCTGCCTTCATCAACAAGGGAATGCTCGATGCCACCGAGTCCGCCTTCGAACTCAGCTCGACGGGCAGTACCGACCTCACCATTGAAGCTAATGGCGGGCGCTTCTGGATTGGCAAAGCGGCATCCGCATACTGCCCTTCTGATGTTGATAAGCTGGACTGTTCCGCATTCAAAGGCAATCAGACCATCTTCGTCGGCGGAAATGACTTCGGCGACGGCGCTATAGCCTTGAAAGTTGTCGTTCCCGGTGGCCAGCAAGGTACCTACCTACCTAGCTCGGAAGAGATGGCAGTGGCGGCAAAGTTGCTAATCTCGCCCTCCTCCTATAGTCTACATCGCGCCTGACGGTACCCTGGGCTACACACTACCCCACTCTGCTGCGATTCCCCAGGGGTCAGAAGTCGCTGTGTTCGGGCGCTCGCCCCTAACTGTTGGGGGAAGAGAGTTAGTCCTGTGGACTTCCAGCGGTGACTTCCAGGCGTGCCCCTCGGCCAAGAGTGGGGAGTATCAGATCTTCGTGAAGGTTTTAGGGTTTGTGAAAGAGGACTGCACCTTAATAGCAATCAGAACTCGCTCCGCAAATGGTACAGTGTGGGAGTATTAGATAGGTCAAGTCAAGTTTTTCGAGGATTGGCTCGAGATACTGCATCCAGTCGAATCATGCAGCCTAATACCACCCCGAGTCCACAGCTCTGAGACTCTCCGCTCCTTGTGTTCCTAAGTCCACAGCCCCGTGGCGATCTTGAGGAGATTGACTTGTCAGACGAGGCACATTCGGGGGGACTCTAAGGGACGCAGGAGGTCGTGAAGATGTGGGTATGCCCTATCCTATGCCGGCTCCCACGGCCCTCGTATACTTCTTTAGAAAGGCTTCAGGTTGTCGATCGACTTCATCTCGACGTTCCAGCCATCACTCTTATACCCGCTCTTGAGGTACTCCAGTCCAGCCGTCTGGTTCTTGAAGGTGTAGAGCAGCCAATTCAAGATGACCTTGCCGAACCTTCCGCCATCCTTGTCGCTCAGGGTACCACCGTGACCAACGTTGATGTTGCCTTTCCACGTTGGGATGCCGCTTGGGATGTTCTTGAAATCGCGCTCGCCCTGTTCTAAGAGGTTAATACGCCTAAGAAATAGCCGGCTATGGAGACCATCTAGCAAATAAGCACGAGGAGACTTACGTTTTGGTACGCAATATCGCTGCTACCACCCAGCACGAACAAAACTGGCTTCTTGAAGTTCTTCGCCGCGTTGGTGTTGGACTGTAGACCGGAGCTGATTACACCAACGGTATCGACATGTTCGTTCTGGAGATTGTCTTCGGCCTCGACACCACCGCAGGAGAATCCAGCCGCCATGAGCTTGGTGGCATCCATGGTGGCCCAGCTCCCAGTGCCTGCGGTCTTGGCAGCCCAGTTGATGGCCGCGGCCATGGTCTGTGCGTTGGACGAGCCGCCGCCGTTGGGCGAACCCTCAGAGATGGCAATGAAGCCATAGCTAGCTATGTTCTGGAGCAGAGCTGAGTTGGACGTGCCCTGGGTGCTGCAGGCGCCGTTGCCCCAGACGAGGACGGGGAGCTTCTCGGTGGCGGGGGCCTTGGTGGGATAGTAGATGGTGTGTCCGCTCAGAGACGAGTCGGTCTTGTACGCGCCCGGGCCGTAGGGGCCGGATCCGCTTCCGCCCTTGACGGGATTGTCAGAACGGCTCCGTGGCGGATTGGATCAGTAGCAGCGAACTTACCCGCTGTCGCGCAACGATCTCCGGAGCTGGAGACGCGAGACATGCGTCAAACAAAAGCGCCGCAGCGGCGAGCAGCACTGCGCTCTTCATGGTATAGGATGCTGCGGTTAGACCGAGGCCGGCAGGACGTGCTTCTGATCGTGAGGGCGGCAACATGCTGCTGCGGGTGCGGGCTTCGACGTGCCTATGTACCTCCCATATGTCAACGGTGGGCACTATCGCGCCCCGCTTGTCTATGCTCTCAAGCGATTCGAGATCTCAACATGCCTCCCACGGTCGCAGGGATCATGTCGCGCATGTGGTGAGGTCCACACGCCAGCCCAGGAATCACCAAATCAGGTAGACAGGATCGAGATTGGTCTTGTCGCATCCCTCTCCAGATCCCTATGCCGGGCAACATCCCCCAGAAAACGGGCTTGGCTCGGGTGTAACTTTATCCGGCAAGAGTTCAGTTCTGATCATGCCACTCCCGAGCCACTCCCGGCTTCCCCTCACAAGCTTGTCTTTGTCGCACGGAAGTACCTGCGATTGGTGCGACTCTCCCCTATAGGGACTTTCGCCGGAGATATTTTCCGGTTCTGTGTGTCTGATACTCTCCCACTCGCCTCGCTGTCCGACGTTGTCGCGTACGCAAGATGGTCAACCTCGACTGCTGTCGTGTCTGTTTCGTTCATGGGACCCGCGCGAGCCCTAGATTTGATAGACAGTTTAGCGTCCCTCTCACAGCGGTTTCTCAAAGTCCCAAGCTTCAAATATATGATGGATTCATCTGCTTACGGTATTGCCCATACCTGTGCGGAGTCTACTCCGAGTCTATTTTCTTTCCATGCGAAGAATGGGCGAAGGAATGGACCGACCATTTTCCATCGTGCTCTAGCCGCCTCTCTCAGACATGATACCGGCCCCGTAGCTACCTGACGATCTTTGGCGCTCTGGAGGAATAATACCGGCGAAAGGCAGAGGTTGTATGAATGAGGGCTCGCTCCAAGCCTCAACAAAGAGCGGAGAGGCGGACGAGAGTAGTGTTTTATAATCCCAAGTAGGTAGTGTTACTACAGCTTTCACCTGTAAGTGTATTGTTGCTGAGATTAGGGGCCTTTAATTGCTCTCCGATTGCAGACAGAGTTGCCCTGGTGCCTTAGGTAGCCTAGAGTTGGTTTGGATCTTGAGTATACCTCTCTTCTAGGTTCTTTCTCTCTCGCTGTTGAAATGGTGAGGACGTTTGCTAATTACCCTGCCAGGGTAACAGGGTTACACGATAGTACTTGCGTTAATGTCAAGCGACCTTATACTTGCTCAAGCCAACAACGAATCCTTCGTGTAGCCAAGGTGGCTTGCGTACCAACGGCTCCTCGGCCACCTACTTAGCTTAGCTGGGCGTCCCAGCTCGACGTATGGGACGGCCCAAGCGACTCTCTCAATTCAATACACGTTTGTTCAAGCTGTTCAGACCGTCCAACAGTTAACCTTATCCTCTGCATCACAATTCACGAGATATGGAAGTCAACTCATCTTACCTCAGGTACGTCCTCTTGTATGTAGTAACTGGCGGGTACTGTGCAGGGTAGGAGAATGGCAAATCCGGGATCATCAAACACCCTTCTACCATAAAATTGGTGTTTACAGTAAGCCTTGTCTCACAAACAATGGCCAACAGGGGTCAGTCACCAACCATACTCGGAGGAGAAAGGGCTGCTGACAAACTCATCCTCCGTGCCTCACAGCCAGCCTAGCGTGTATAGATTACATGGCCCAATCATATGAGAACGGAGAAGGCAGTTCTTCCTTCCGGGCCGTTATAAGTCGCGACGCGGGATTTCGTTCGTCGAGCCCCTTTTCTTGTTTGTTCTCCTCTGCGCCCCTGCTCCACTTCGTAGAACGAGGGCCACACGCCCCCTCCTCCTGATCGCTCTATACGTTACTATCCGGACACAGAAAGATGGAGATCCCGGCAGAACTGATTCAGAAGTACCCGTCCCTCAAGAAATTCGAGGATGCAAACTACGTCGAGGTGCTTGCCCCATTTCTCACTCTGCCGCGTCACCCCAAACTGCTCCCCTCCCAACCCACGCAGCTCTGACACGGCCAATATAGTGGAGAGGCGGGCGCGAAGCCCGCCTTCTCGACTACATCTACGCGCACCCCTCGCTCGAGTCCTTCCGCGGCAACCCGTCCGCCGTCCGGGCCGCCATGGACGCCTTCGCGCGGGACGAGGACTTCCTCATCAACATCGGGCCGCACAAGGCCGACATCCTCGCCGGCCTCGTCGCCGAGCGGAAGCCGCGCGTCGTCGTCGAGCTCGGCGGCTACGTCGGCTACTCGGCCCTCCTGTTCGGCGAGGTGGCGAGGAAGGCCGCGGCCGCCGCGGGCCGCGCGGCGCCGCGCGTGCTGAGCATCGAGGCCGAACCCCTGTTCGCTGCTATCGCCATGAGCCTGGTCGACTTGGCCGGGCTGAGCGATGTCGTGCGCGTCGTGACGGGCAAGGCCAGCGGGGAAGTCCGTCGACTTCAGGCGGCCAAGGAGCTGGAGGCAGTGGATTTGTTATTCCTGGACCACGTCGAAAAGCTTTATCTCGCCGACTTCGAGGAGTGTCGAAAGTTGGGGCTGCTGCAGTCCGGTGCCATGGTCGTCGCCGACAACGTGCTGGTCCCGGGAGCGCCGGAGTATCGCGAGTACGTCCGCGCCCAACCGGACTTGGAGAGCCATGGAGTCGTGGGGTTGATCATTCCCGGCGATAAGAAGGTGAACACCCCGCGAGGTCGGATACAGGACGTGCAAGAGCTGACGGCACAGGACGAAATGGAAATCACTCTGGTGAAGTAGTCAAGCGGATGATGGGTGGACTGTCGCGGCTGACAGTCGGGGCACTGCTTCCTGGGTAGACGGACGGTTCAATCACCAAACGCCTTGAGTTGTATTGAGCATTGATTTCCGTTTCGGCCGGAGTCGCTGGCATCCCAGGAGAACGCCTCATGGGCCGGGAGGTACCCACCCAATCTCCTCGGCCGGCCACCGCAGCCACAGCCTGTGCTCCTGGTCGAGGAGCTGGTACGCCTTGTGCATGACGAGGTCGGCCCAACCCTGCATCCACCAGTAGGCGTCCAGCGGCTTGAGCAGCACGCAGAAGTGAGCGAAGACGGCCACGGCCTCCGGCTCGCGAGCTCGCAGCAGCGGCAAGAAGTCGTCGAGAACCGCGTACACCCACGCGAAGCAGTCAGTGACGTCGAGGAGGCCGCGGCGAGCGGCCGCGGCCCGGAGGCTGCCGCGCAGCTCGTCGACGGCGAACGTGTAGACGCGCAGCGCCTCGGCGTCGCCACCGACGGCCGCGGCGATGTGGGCTTGTAGCTCGTCCATAGGCGCCGTCTCGCCGTCTGCTTCGCCGGCCGCCGCCTCGCCGCTGCTGTTATCGCCGTCCTCGTGGAGGAGCAGCCAGCGCCGCGCCGCACGGGCGAACAGCGGAGCGAGCACCCCCTTCTTAAGATCATCTCCCATGGCCTCGGTGAGAGACTTGGGACCCCCGAACAGCAGCAGCCAGCCGGGGAAACCGGCCTCGCCGAAGAGGGGCAAGTCGCCAGGCGCGTTTTTCGAGCTTGCCAGGGCTTGTAGGCCTGTGGTCAACACTGGCCCGGGCGGAGAGGAGGCGGAAACAAACCGAAAACCATGGTGAGCACGGAGAAGACGAAGAGGTTTTCACCCTCGACACGGCTCAGGTCCGACATAAGGGCCGCGGCGTGGCGCGAGGCCAACTGGTGGTGCTGGAGGGCTACGCAGAGGTACCGGTCCTTCGCCTCGGGCCGGTAGTGGGCCAGGTGCAGGGCCGAGACGGCCAGGACGGCGCGCATCAGGTACGGGCAGCCGAGGGCCATGCGCACGACCGGCCCGCGCCACAGGCTCCGGATGGTCGGGTCAGCGGAGAGCGTCGTGTAGGTCGAAGCGGTGTAGTGGTGCATGAGCTCGAGGTCCAGCATGCCCAGGTCGCCGTTGCCGGCTCCGTTGCTGAGCTGTCGTGAGGGCGACGGGGCGCCCGAGTCGTGAACAAAGTCGCAGCCGGTGCCATGCCTAGAGCAGTTGCGGCACGAAGGGCGGTGCTCGTCACACTGGAGAGTAGATATGAGACGAGTAGGCCCGGGAAATACGATGAATGCGGTGCCGCACTCATAAAAGCCGGTGGCTACAGACCTTGATTCTTCTTCGCTTGCAAGTGTTGCAGCCGGTCCTGGACTTCCGGTGCGAGCGCCGGGGGGTTGGACTTGCTCGCGAGTCTGACTGTACATTCATTTCTGTCGGGGGATCATTATCTGACTTGCTCGCATTCGCTCCGAGACCCGAAGAGAGTAGCGGGATTTGACGTTTTGAGGCTCATGCTCTCAGCGTCCATTCGCAGAATGGATGACGGAGAGTCTGTCCACCCATATCTCACGGGAAAGGACCTCTCGGAGAACCTGTTGACCCGCTTTTTCCTCTGTTCGTGTTCAGCTCGGCTCGTACTCGGTCCGAACCCGAGGTCAGGGGTCCCCTACTTGCGCCGGCAACCGTAGAGATTGCACAGCTCGGGATCTGGGGCGAAAATCCACGGAACAGGCGACAATTATACGGGCTGTCCCATCCAAGGATCTGCATTCTTGGTCACAACTCCCACATGCAAGGGGCAAGTATCTGTGGGACGACGATCAACGTCTAGCGGTACTACGGCTCCACGCTCCGAGGCGACATCGCTCAAACAGCAATCGCAAAGTCTAAAATCTAGCCCAAGTCAAGCGCTCTGCTAGAACACCATGACTACAATGCGCCTGCTCCATGCTCAACTCCATCTCCCGCGTATCTTACACCCTGTCAAATACATAAGACCTCGCATAGCTGCCCGTGCGATTGTAATACAGGGTGGACGCAGTGCAGGTATATGTAAAATAGATACCTCTCGGTCCCGTGCCGGGAAGGTACGGGAACGTAAAGAACGGCGCTCCCCCTTCAGGCGGCGTCACCAAAGTCGATCCGGTGAAGTTCATCGTTGTTTCGTGTCTTGTGATGTAGCCAGTCTCAGGACCCGCGGGGTTGAAACCGGTGTCATCTGCGGGCTGGAGGGAGGCGGCGCCTTCTGTGAAAGTGGTGGTGTTGAGGTGAGAGGACGGCTTGCCGGTGCGAATCTCGGTCAAGAGCTGCAACTCGACCAGTTTTTCGTGGATGGGGACCGTCATGTATTCACCCGAGCCCGAGGTGTTCTGACCGAATGAAATAGTGTACGACCCGGAGATGGAGGAGATGTTGTCCTGAGACCCCCCAGTCCAATAATAGTACGGCGACCCCATGTGGGCGTCCATACTGGCTTTGTTCGCTACCCAGCGACCGATGACGCAGCTTGGTCCGGATAACGCCGGCTCGTGGCACGAGAGGTCTTCCTCGTCCTGACCGTCGGCCGGGTCGTTGCTTTCCTCGATGATGTCCTCCTCGGGCCCAGGCCGAGACCACGGGCCTTCCGAGTCTTCCGTCCACCCTGGCTCTTCGCCGTCTCCGCCCGTCGGGTGCTGGGGCGCCTCAGGCGTCGGCGTGACGAAGCCGCCGGTAGTCGGATGCGCTGTGGGTGTGGCCGGTATCCGAGACGGCTCCGACTGTAGCTGGCTGGCCGGCGGCCGGACAGTCAAGGTGGTCTGGGGCGTTTGGGTGCCGGTGCCGTTGCCTCCCTGCCGGACCTGCAGGTCCGGCTTCTCGAGCGAGCGTCTCACAGGCCCCTGGCCCGGCGTCTTGCCGGGGCATTTGCACTTGGCGTCCTCGTCCCTGACGAAGCGTATGGTGCCGCTCACCCTCTCCGCTTCGGCGACAGGCACGACTAGGAACTCGTGTAGGATCCCCTCGGCGTCGCAGCCCGACTGCAGGACGCCCGA
>Ga0247771_1000288_pt1 | contig 17286 bp, 17 predicted proteins | sample UWRJL197509C6_FD_179948 | JGI IMG/M metagenome (GOLD analysis project Ga0247771, IMG submission 179948) | Plant litter microbial communities from Arlington Agricultural Research Station in Wisconsin, United States - UWRJ-L197-509C-6 | ecosystem: Environmental > Terrestrial > Plant litter >...
CGATTTTATTTGGGGGATTTGCCCCTTAAAATTGGAGATCGGGCAGGGCTTTGGGGCACTGCCTTTTGGCCCGATCAAGGGGCAAATCTAGGGGCCCCAAATCAAATCGGACACAGCACGCTGGGAGTCGAAGCCGCCGACCAGCCCGGCTGGGAGCCGTAGCCTCTGGCCAGCCTGGCTGGAAGTCGTAGTCGCTGACCAGTCCGGCTGGAAGCGGGAGCCGCTGGGTGGCCCGGCTGGAAGCGGCAGTCGCTGGGTGGGCTGGCGGCAAGCTGGTGTCGCTGGGTGGCCAAGCAGGAAGCCGAGCCGCCGCGAGAGCCACCTTGGAACCCCGTAGACGCCAGTCCTGGCGGCACCCAAGGCAAAATCTGGCCCCAGCAAAGAGAATATTCCCCTCGGCCTTTAACCCGATCGGCTGCTTCCGTTCGGGTAGAACCTAGTACTCGTCCATCGTCTGCCTGGGTAGCAAGTGATCCACGCCGATCGAGCGCAGCCACTCGTCCGGCTCTTCGCCGGACTCGTTCGCCAGCACCACCACCCCGGCATCCCGTAGCAGCGTCACCAGCGCCCTCACTCCGGCGCGTGCGAGGGGGCTTTCCGGAACCGGGCTCAGGATTACGGCGTGGGGTTGGGTGCGGTCCACAATGGACAGGTCTTCCGTTCCTCCTGTCAGGTCGTGGAGGATCACCTTCACGCCCATGTCCGCCAACACCGTGGCGTTGTCGTCCCACTCCTCGCATCCTGTGCCCCGCAACGACAAACCCACCCACAGGCGGTGTGGGGCCAGGCCGGCGACGGTCAGGGCTCTGCCTACTGCTGCTGTCAGGTCTGGGTCGCGGGAGTGGTCGGGGGAGAGGCGGACCAAGACCGGTAGGTGTTCTTCCGGGTCTGATGCTCTGGTGGTGGAGTGGGTGAGGAGGGTTGTGCCCAGGGGGATGGTGTGGCCCAGCTCGTCGGCGAAGGTCAGGCAGTCGTCGTGGTGGATCAGGCGGTCGTCCAACTCCCAGCGGAGGTTTGCCAGGAGCAGTAGGCCGTCCACCGGGTGGAACTCGGTGTAGATGTCGCCTGCTTCCAGGGCGCCTGGGAGTGCCGCTACCAGCTCCAGGTGGGGGCGGTCCACGGCGTCCTGGTCGGGGTCGTAGTAGGCCCATTGGCGTTTGCCCTTGGACTCCGCGCGGCGGAGGGTGCTGTGGGCCTGGCGGACCAGGGCCAGGGCGTCTGTGCCGCGGGCTGAGGTGCGGATGAAGCCCATGCTGGCCGAGACCGCGGTGGAGTGGGTGGCGTCCACTTTGATCGGTTCCGCCAAGGCGTTGTCGATCGCGGTTGCCAGGGTGGAGATGGTTGGTGTTGCCGGGGAGTCCTCGATGAGGATGACGAACTCGTCGCCGCCTGCTCGTGCCACCACAGCCAGGTCGCCTGCTACGACCGCGGTGAGGCGGTGGGCGATTTCGGTGAGCACGCGGTCGCCTGCCTGGTAGCCGAGGCCGTCGTTGATCAGGGCGAGGCTGTCCACGTCGAGGTAGCACAGGGTGATGGTGTCCGGGACGTGGAGTCTGCCCAGGACCTTTTCCAGGTGGGGCAGGAAGCTCTGCCAGTTGGGGAGGCCGGTCAGGACGTCGTGGAGGGCCTGGAAGCGGAGGTATTCGCGCAGGGTGCGTTGGTCCGTGACGTCCTCGATGACGGCTACGAAGAACTTGGGCTGTTCTGCGCTGTCGCGGACCACCGACAGGACTACGTTCGCCCAGATCTCGTCGCCCTCCGGGCCGGTGAAGCGGCGTTCGGAGCGGGAGGTTTCCTCCAGGGCGGTCAGCAGGGAGTGGCATGACGCGCGCAGGCCGTCGAGGTCTTCCGGGGTGAAGACCTCTGGTGGGGTGGGGGTTTGGTGGCCGAGCATGAGGGACAGGGCCGGGTTGGCTTCCAGCAGGGCGCCTGTGGCGTCGAGGATGGCGATTCCCACGGCCGAGCTGGCGAAGACCTGGCGGAAGCGGGCCTCGCTGTCGTGCAGGTCCTGCTGGGTTTCGCTCAAGGTGAGCAGCAGTGCGTTGCGGACGCGTTCCTGCTCGTCGAAGATCTGTTCGCGCACGGCGTTGGCGTAGCCGGTCGCCAAGGCGCTCATGGTGAACAGCACGCGGTTCTCGCGGTCCGGGACGTCGGTCAGGGTGCGGAGCGCGGGTCCCAGAACGTCCACTGTGGTCTGGAGGCTGGTGTGGCCGGTGTAGCGGGCGTCGACGAGCCACGCGCCGATTTCCGCCGCGGGCTCCGCGGTGAACGGGGTGGCGGTGAGCAGGCCTACCAGCGCGTCCACGTGGGTGTCCAGGTGGCGGCGGATCTTCCGGCGCGACATGGGTGAGTACGCGGTGCGCGCTAGCGCCTTGGCCCACTTCTCCCCCAGGCGGAGGTGAGCGGGTTCGGTCCCGGACGGCGGCGGACCGTCCGGGGGCTGCTTTGCCCCTGGGATCGTGCTCATCGTCGTTTCTCGGAGGCGGCGATCGGACTGGTGGAGCGGACCGGCCTGGGTCAGGGCTTTCGGCCTACCGCCGCGTAGAGGTTGGCGCGACCGGGGTCGTCGCCGACCTCGTCCGGTGACTCCGGACGCCACTCGGGCGTCATCACCAGACCTGGTGGGATCACGTCGAAGCCGTCCAGCATCCGCAGCACCTGCTCGGCGGTGCGGGGCGTGATCGGCTCGGCGGTGTTCCGGAAGACACCGGCGCCCGCGGCCATCGCCTCGGGCATCCGGTCCGGGGTGAAGTGCGACAGCGCCAGGTAGCTGCCGGAGCAGAGGGCGTCGCGGTAGCGCGCCAGCACGCCCCACGGGTCGTCGGAGTCCGGGATGAACTGGAGCACGCCCACCGCGAGCAGACCGACGGGTTGGCTGAAGTCCAGCATCTTCCGGGTTTCCGGGTTGGCCAGCACGGCCTCCGGCTCGCGCAGGTCGGCGAGGACCGCGGCGGCGTTCGGGTTGTCGGCGAGCAGCAGTTCGGCGTGGGTGATCGCGACCGGCTCGAAGTCCACGTAGACGACGCGGCACGTCGGGTCCGCCTCCTGGGCGACCTCGTGGACGTTGCCGACCGTCGGGATGCCGGAGCCGAGGTCGAGGAACTGGCGCACGCCGAGGTCCACGAGTTCGAGCACCGCGCGCCGCAGGTACGCCCTGTTCAGCCGGGCCATGTCGCGCACCGGCAGGACCTTGACCAGCTCCTCCGCGGTGTCGCGGTCGGCGGCGAAGTTGTGGCCACCGCCCAGGAGGTAGTCGTAGATCCGCGCCGAGCTCGGCAGATCGACGTCGACGCCCTCCGGCACCCAGCCCACCCGGTCGACCATGGTCCACGCCCGCTTTCGCGATGAGTCCGCTGAAGGGATCACCTTACCGACCAACGTCAACGGCTGAACGGCCGACAACGCGGTTCACCCGTCCGCGCGGTGGATCGGTGGCCGAAGCGGTTCCGGAGAAACGGCAGCCCCGTCGCGGACCGCGGGTGAACGCGACGGGGCTAGACGCAGATCCAGTCGGTCTGCACGGTGGTGCCGTCGATGGTGCAGCGCAGGCGCATCGGGCCGGGAGGCGGCGGGCCCAGCAGGAACGAGCCGAACTCGTCGGCCGTGGTCTCCTCGGTGGGACCACCGGGGGTGAGCAGCACGACCACGGCCCGGCTCGGCGGCATCAGCTGCCCCGCGATCCCGGCCTCGGTCACCTCCACCTGCAACGAGACGTCGTCCGCGTCGAACACGAGCTGCCGCGCGGTCAGCACCGCGCGCGCCCTGCCCGCCAGCTCGGTGTCGAGGATCGAGTCGTAGCTGGTGAGCAGCAGCAGTTCCGCGTCGATCGTGCGCCACGCGAACGCGGCGCGCCCGGCCTCCAGGAACTCCGGCGGCACCGAGGCCGCTTCGGTCAACGCCGCGTCGAGGTCCCCCAGCAGGAATTCATCGCTGTCCCAGTGCCGCACCGAGCACACCTCCCTCCGGGGCCACGCCCGTGAACGCGAGGATCGCGGGCGTCTTGCGCAACTTGTTCAGGCAGCGGATCCGGGTGGGTCCGATGCTGCCGATCGGCATGTCGAGGTCCGAGCTGACGTCGGCGTAGCTCGGCGGCGGGTCGGCCATCAGCTTCGCCAGCAGTTCCCGGCACTGGTCGGACAGCATGCGGAACCCGTCGCGCAGCGCCTGCCGCCGTTCGGCCGCCAGCAGCTCGGCCTCGACGTCCGCCTGGTCCACGGCCACCGCTTGCTCGTCGGTCGCCTGGGGGTCGAACGGCTGGGTCCGCTGCTGGAGCTTCAGCATGCGCAGGCACTCGTTGCGGGTCGTGGTCGCGATCCAGCCCGGCAGGGCGTCGGGGTCGCGGAGCCTCCCGATCTGCTCCACGAGCCGCAGCCACAGCGTCTGGTTCACGTCCGCCGCGTCCGCGGGGCGCAGCCGGTGCTGGTAGACCACCGACAGCACCAGCGGCGTGTACCGGTCGACGATCTCGTTCCACGCGCGCTGATCGCCCGCGTTCGCCGCCTCGACGAGCGCGGCGATCGGGGATGCATGGGTCACGTCCCCTCCTCTTGTTCAGCAGGGACTGACGCGCCTTGCTCGGAAATGCTGCCACAAGCTGCGGAGCACCGAGGGGCGCGCCAGATACACGTCGGAGTGGATTTCGTGCGCGGTCAGGGCACCTGGACGCCGTAGCCGGGGAAGAACTCGGAGCCCGACAGCAGCAGGTCACGGGCTTGGGTGGCGCTGATCCCGTTCGACGTCATCAGCGCGGCGATGGTTCCCGACACGTGCGGGGTCGCGAAGGACGTACCCGCCCAGTAGGCGAACCGGTCGAACGCCTCCGGGGTCGGCTCGCCCGGCAGCTGCCACTCGCCCTTGAGGTAGGTGGAGCTGCGGTTGCCGATAGCGCACAGGTCGACCCAGTGGCCCCGGTTGCTGTAGCAGGCGGGGACGACCGTGCCGTCGCCGTTGAGCGCCAGCGCGGCCACGCCCACCACGTTCGGCAGCGCGCCGGGCCAGCTCGGGCGGTCCGTGCCCTGGTTGCCCGCCGACGCGACGACCACGACGTCCTTGGGCAGCAGGTTGACCGCCCGCCGCACCGGCTCGGACGCCACGTTGTCGAGCGTGAAGCAGCCCAGGGACATGTTGACGATCTGCACGTCCCTGGAGAGCCCGGTGATGGCGGTGGCGAGCGACTCCTCGTCGCCGAGGCCGTTCGGGTCCAGCGCGGCCTCGGGGTCGAAGCGCGCGCCCGGCGCGGCCTGGCGGGCCACGCCCGCGACGAACGTGCCGTGCCCGCCCTGGAGCGCGAAGAAGTCGCCGTGGTCGTACGCGGCGTCGACGTCGTCGGCCTGCGGGGTGTACCAGCCGCCCAGCCAGTCCGGGTGGTCCGTCGCGGCGGTGGCGGAGATGCCGGTGTCGATCACGCCGATCGTCACGCCCTTGCCCAGGTCCGGCCTGCCCGGCTTCGGCAGCGGGGTGGTCGGGCGGGGCCGGTCGCCGGGGCAGCCGTGCATGTTGCCGCCGTGGCCGACGGTCAGGTGGTGCGGCTGGACGACCGGGGTGCGCTCACCCGGCCAGGTCTTGGGGTCGCGGAGCAGGCGGACGATCCGCGGAATGTCGTCGCGATTGTTGGGGAGATTCACCCGTTCCAAACCGAGGAATCCCTTGCCCAATTCGAATCGGAAACCGTTCTCCCGCAGTTTGGCGATTACCCGCTGGAGGTCTTCGGTGGTGACCAGCAGTTGGCCCGGTCGGAACAGGAACTCGCGACCCGGTTCGGCGTGCAGCCGAATGCGTTCATCCTTGGCGATGAGCTGGTCAAGTGCTTTCAGGTAAAGCTCGGCGCGGTCCGACGATTTTGACACCAAAGCCTCACAACAACGTCGCGGAGGGGTGGACATGCGGCAACCGAACAGCGTGGTCAAGCTACCACAACGACGTTCCCAATCGGTCGCCCGATAAAGTGCACGGGTGGCCGATGTTTCCGCCGCCGATGCGCTGGACGCGAGACAACGTGACCCGCACGCGGCAATCGAGATGGGCCGTTCGGCGCTGCGTCGCGCACGGGCGGCGGGCGACGCCGAGGAGGCGTCGCTCGCCGAACGCGCCATCGGGCTGTCGTTCCGCGAACTGCACGACTTCGACGCGGCCGAACGCCACCTGCGGAGTTCGGTCCGGATCGCGAGAAGTGCGGATTCGGCGCGGTTGACGGCGTTGGCGCGGATGAGCCTGGCGTTCGTGCTGTCGAACACCGGCAGGCACGTGCAGGCGCTGCGCGCGATCACGGCGGCGCTGCCGGACCTGCACGGGCAGGACGCCGGGGCGGGGCGGACGACGCGCGGGATCGTGCTGCACTTCCTCTGCCGCTACGACGAGGCGCTGCGCGAGTACAACGCGGCCGTGGACGTGGTGCGGAGGTTCGACGACCGGCTGACCGAGGCGCGGGTGCTGAACAACCGCGGCCTGCTGCGGGCGTACACCGGGGGTCTGCGGGCGGCGGACGAGGACTTCGACCGGGCCGCGCTGCTCTACCGGGAGCTGGGGCAGGACCTGGCGGTGGCGGACGTGCGGTGGAACGCGGGCATCTCCGCGGTCCGGGCGGGGGACATCCCGCGGGCGCTGACGATGTTCGCCGAGGCGGACGCGGAGTACCGGCGGCTGGAGGTGCCGCGCCCGCTGCTGCTGATCAACCGGCTGGAGCTGCTGGTGTCGGTGCCGCTGGTGGAGGAGGCCCGCGCGGCGGCGGATCGGGCATTGGCCGAGATGGGCGGCCGGAACCTGGTGCTGGGCCGGTCGGAGGCGTTGTTCTACCGGGCCCGGATCGCGCTGCTGGAGGGCGACCTGGAGCAGGCGGCGGAGACGGCGGCGTTGGCGCGCAAGGGGTTCCGGCGGGAGAAGCGCGAGGTGTGGGAGGCCAACGCCCGGCACGTCGAGCTGCACGCGGCGTACCTGAGCGGGCAGCGGTCGCGGCGGCTGGGCACCGGGATGGCCCGCGTGGCGGACCGGTTGGACGAGCTGGGCTGGCGGACGCCCGCGCTGGAGGCTCGGGTCGACGCGGCGCTGATCGCCCGCGACCTGGGTGATTCCGCGTTGGCGCGCGAGCACCTGGAGGTGGCGGGCGCGGCTCGGCGCGGTGGCCCGGCGGTGAACCGCGCGCAGGGGTGGTACGCCGAGGCGTTGCGGCGTGAGCTGGACGGCAACCCGCGGGGGGCGCAGACGGCGTTGCGACGGGGGTTGGCGCTGCTGGACGAGTACCGGGTTTCCCTCGGAGCCGCGGAATTGCGGGCGTTGAGCGGGGCGCAGGGCAAGGCGCTGGCGTTGGCCGGGCTGCGCGGGGCGGTCGCGACCGGGCACGCGGCGAAGGTGCTGACGTGGGCGGAGAGCTGGCGGGCGGGCGCGTTGCGGATGACGCCCGCGCGGCCGCCGGAGGACTCCGCGGTGGCCGACGCGCTGGCCGAACTGCGGGCCGTGACCGCCGACCTGGAGGCCGCGCTGTTGGCGGGCAAGGCCTCGGGGGCGTTGCGGCAGCGGCAGGTGCGGATGGAGCAACGCGTCCGCGACCTGAGCCGCCAGGTCAGCGGCGGTGGGGCGATCCACCGGCCGCCGGCTGTGCGGGACTTGGCGTGGGCGTTGGGGGACGCGGCGCTGGTGGAGTACGTGAACTTCGACGACGAGCTGCTCGCGGTCGTCGTGGCGGGCGGTCGGGCGTCGCTGCACCGGCTCGGCGACGTGGACGGGGCGGTGCGGGAGATCCGGCTGCTGCGGTTCGCGCTGCACCGCATGGTGACGCTGCCCGCGTCGGTGGACCGGTCGCACCTGCGGGCCACTGCCGCGCACGCCGCCCGGCGGCTCGCGGACCGGCTGCTCACGCCGCTGCGCAAGCGGATCGACGGCCGTGCGCTGGTGCTCGCGCCGACGGGCGTGTTGAACGGCCTGCCGTGGGCGGTGCTGCCGGGCAACGAGGGCCGCTCGGTGACGGTCGCGCCGTCGGCCACGGTGTGGCTGCGGGCCGCCACGTCCTCGCGCGTGCCCCGACCGGACGACGTGGCCGTGCTCGCGGCCGGACCGCGACTGCCCGCCGCGCCGACCGAGATCACCGCCGTGGCCGAGCACGTGCCGGGCGCGCGGATCCTGGTGGACGGGAAGGCGACGGTGGACGAGGTCGCCGCCGCGATGGACGGGGCGACGCTGGCGCACGTGGCCGCGCACGGCTCCTTCCGCGCGGACAACCCGCTGTTCTCGGCGTTGGAGCTGGCCGACGGGCCGTTGACCGTCTACGACCTGGAACGCCTGCGCACGCCGCCCGCGCGGGTCGTGCTGTCGGCGTGCGACTCGGGGATGTCGGCCGTGCGGCCCGGTGACGAGCTGATGGGGTTCACGGCGGCCCTCCTGGGCTTGGGCACGGCCACGCTGATCGCGCCGGTGATGCCGGTGCCGACCGAGACGACCACGCCGCTGATGGTGGACCTGCACCGCAGGCTCGCGCAGGGCGTGACCCCGGCCGTGGCGCTCGCGCAGGCGCAGCGGGAGCACTCGGCGGGCGGCGACGACCTGGCGTACGCGGCGAGCGTCGGCTTCGTCTGCTTCGGCGCGGGGTGAGCGCTAGCGTGGGCCGATGGACGCACAGGAGATGCTCGCGGTAGCCGTCGAAGAGGCCAAGGCCGGGCTCGCGGAGGGCGGGATCCCGATCGGCGCGGCGCTGTTCGACGCGCACGGGACGCTTCTCGGGCGTGGCCACAACCGGCGGGTGCAGGACGGCGACGCCTCCAGCCACGGCGAGACGGACGCGTTCCGCAACGCGGGCCGTCGGGCGAGCTACCGCGACACGATCATGGTCACGACGCTGTCGCCGTGCTGGTACTGCTCCGGGCTGGTGCGCCAGTTCGGCATCCCGCACGTGGTGATCGGCGAGGCCACGACGTTCTCCGGCGGCCACGACTGGCTCGCCGAGCACGGCGTCCGGATCACGCTCCTGGACGACCCGGAGTGCGTGGGGCTCATGACGGACTTCATCGCGGCCCGTCCGGAGCTGTGGTTCGAAGACATTGGTGAGGTCTGAAACACCGCGTAACACGCCACGCTGCGTCACGACACGTCCCGGACATGTGACGGACTGAAGATCACCGGGCATGTGGAACTGGCACGACGACGCGCTGCTGCTGGACGAAGGCGTGGTCGCGGTGGAGGTGCCCGCCGGGTGGGCGGGCGAGGTGAGCCACCAGCTCACGTTCGCGGGGCCGTTGGGGCCGATCCTGGCCGCCGCGCGCGGCCGCTGGCTGTTCCTGGCGGACCCCGAGCCGGAACCGGCGCACCGCTACGTGCTGCCGCCCGCCGTGCGCTGCTGGGACGGGCCGCAGCGGATCGAGACCGGCGCGGCGCGCTGGGTCGTGGAGCCGGGGCGCAGCGCACTGCCCACGGTCGGGGCGGTGCGCTGCGCCATCCGCACTGTCCGGCGCTCGCTCGTCTAGTGCTTCGCGACGGCCTCGTCGACGGTGGCCACGATCGTGAACACCGAGTTGAGGCCGGTCGCCTCGATGGGCCGCAGGGCCGCACGGCCGGACGCGACGACCACGAACGCGATGTCGAGTTCGGTCGCCCGCTGCTGGCCGACGACCAGCGCCTCCAGGCCCGCCGAGCCGAGGAACCGCACGCCGCCGAGGTCGACGACCACGGTCTTGTTGGCCTCGACCAGCTGGTCCTGCAGCGGCAGGGCGAGTTCCTGGGCACTCGTGGTGTCCAGCTCGCCGGACACGTGCAGCACCACCAGGCCCGGAGCCGCGCGGTTCACCTGCACGGAAGCCAGGACGGCGGGCTGAGGCGCGGTCGCTCCCGTCGCTGTGGGATCGGGCACACCGGTCTCCTCTCACTTCGACCGCCGGGGCGGCGGTTCACCTACGGTAGCCCCGCTGGACGCGGGAGGTCACGTCAGTCGAGCGTCCACGCGACGAGCCGGTCCACGAGCGCGCGCGGATCGCTGTCGGCCTTGAGCGCCCTGCGCTGCCGGGTCGCGGCGGAACCGTTGGCGCGCAACCACGCCAGGTGTTCCTCCACAGTGGACAACTGGCCGACCCGGCGCAGCGCGTCGGCCGTGTAGGCGACGAGCTGGGCGGCCTGGTCGTGCGCGGGCACGAGCGCGCCGGTGCGCAGGTCGACCCCCTGCCCGTCGATCCCGTCGCGCGCGGCCCGCCAGGAGGCGGCGCGCAGCAGCACGGGGTCCACCGGCTCGTCGGTCGGCGGGTTCTCGGCGGCGGTGGCGGCGAGCGCGCGCACCAGCTCCGCGAACACCGCGACCTCCTTGACCGTCATCGGCAGGTCGGCGACCCGGACCTCGATCGTGGGGTGGTTGGCGGACGGGCGGATGTCCCAGTACACCATTCCCTTGTCCAGCAGCGCTTCCGAGTCGATGAGCGACCGGACCAGCCGCTCGTAGTGCTCGGCGGACTCGAAGTGCGGCGGCGCTCCGCCGACGGGCCAGCGCGACCAGATCATCGCCCGCCAGCTCGCGTAGCCGGTGTCCTCGGTGTCCATCACGGGCGAGTTCACCGTGAGGGCGAGGAGGGTCGGCAGCCACGGGCGAATGGCGTTCGAGATCAGGATCGCCGTGTCGGGGTCCGGGACGCCCACGTGGACGTGGCAGCCGCAGACGCCTTGGCCGCCGAGGAGCTTGCGGTGCGAGTGCTCCATCAGGCGGTAGCGGGGGTCGTCGCTCTCCGGCGGGGGCCCCGCGCGGCCGAGCGGGGGGATGGCCGACGCCATCAGGCTCGCGCCCACGGCCTTCGCCGCCTTGGCCAGGTGCTCCCGACCGGCCCGGATCTGGTCGACCAGTTCCTCCGGCGTCTCGCACACCGGGGTCGCGACCTCGATCTGGAACGGCGTGAGCTCGCGCTGCACGTCGAAGCTGTCACCGGCCTCGGCGACCACCTCTGGGGCGAGGGGGACTGGACGGCGGGATTCGGGGTCCACCAGGAACAGCTCCTGCTCGACGCCGACGGTCCACGGGGAGGTCATGTGTGCCTTTACCCGTTCGGGTGTCGGTTCAACCCCGGAGTCGGGTTTGCGTTCGGGTGGTGGTGGGCACAGGGGTCGGTATGAGACTCCGGCGCAGCGACGTGACCGGTCCGGGCTGGACCCGCGCGCGCCACGGGCGGGGGTTCACCTACCGGGACGGCTCCGGCGCGACGGCGTCCGCCGAGGTGCGGGCGCGGATCGCGGAGCTGGCGATCCCGCCCGCGTGGCGGGACGTGTGGATCAGCCCGTTCCCCAACGGGCACGTCCAGGCCGTGGGGACGGACGACGCCGGGCGGCGCCAGTACCTCTACCACTCGCGGTGGACGGAGGAGCAGGACGCGGCGAAGTTCGCCAGGGTGCTCGGACTGGCCCCGGCGCTGCCCGCGTTCCGGGAGCAGGTCGAGGCACTGGTGCGGGAGCCGGGCCTGGGGGCCTCGCGGGTGGTGGCGACCGCGCTGCACCTGCTCGACCGGGGGATCTTCCGGGTGGGCGGCGAGTCCTACGCGCAGGACAACGGCTCGTTCGGCGTGGCGACGCTGCTGAAGTCGCACGTCGTCGTGCGCGGGGACGTCGTGGGGTTCTCCTACCCGGCGAAGAGCGGGGTGGAGTTCACCCGCGACCTGGAGGACCCGGCGCTCGCACGGGTCGTGCGGTCGTTGCGCCGCGCGGGCGGGGACTCGGAGCGGCTGCTCGTGTACCGGGACGGGGACCGGCGGTGCGAGGTGCGGGCCGAGGACGTGAACGAGCGGTTCAAGGAACTGGTGGGGGACGAGTACTCGGTGAAGGACCTGCGGACGTGGCACGCGACCGTCGTGGCGGCGGTGGCGTTCGCGCGGGCCGACAGGCCGACGTCGCAGCGGGAACGGGCGCGGGTCGTGAGCGCGGTGATGGAGGACGTGGCGGAGGAACTGGGCAACACTCCCGCCGTGGCGCGGAAGTCCTACGTCGACCCCCGCCTGGTGGAGGCGTTCGAGCAGGGGAGGACCGTGCGGGCGGCGCTGCGCCGGGCAGGCGACGGCGAGCTGGTGTCCGACCGGGTGCGGGCGATCGTGGAACCCGCCGTGGTGCGGCTGCTGAAACGGGGGTGAGTCAGCCGCTGAAACGGGGGTGAGTCAGCCGCGCAGCAGCGCGCCGACGTCCTCGTGCAGGCGCAGGTGCTCCCCGACCAGGACGATGTGCGCTCGGATCGCGACGGCGGCGTGCGGGAGGACCTCGTCCGCCCGCTGCTTGACCAGGCCGGTGTGCGGTGTCGCCGAGATCTGGTTCCCGCTCGGGTCCACCCACAGGTCGCGTTCGCCGACCACGGCATCGCTGAGCAGTAGGGTCGCGACGGCTCCGGCGCTCAAGGCCGCCGACACCGCGCGCAGGCCGTGCACCGCCGTACCGGTCGACCTGGTCGACTCGTCGCGGAAGCGGTCGACCACGTCGCGGTTCTCGTCGTGGTTGCGGCGGCTGGCGAGGTGGTGGACGACGTGGTCGATGTTCGTGGCGCCGGAGCGCGGGGTGGCGTCCACCTCGACCACGATGTGCTGGTGGACGGACGGCAGGGTGTTGCGCAGCGCCCGGCGGGCGCGCAGCGGACCGGCCAGCACCAGCAGCGGGGCCTTAAGCCACGTCACCATGCGGGACGCCTCCTCGCTGATGTCGGAGAGTTCCGCGGTGCGCAGGCGTTCGCCGGTCGGGGGCAGACGGCCGCCGACGGTGGCCACCGCCACCGAGCGGCCGGCGTGGTCGACACCGCGCAGGTCCGCGCCGAGGTGGTCGAGGTGGACGATCACGTGCGGCACCAGGGGTTCTGCGAGGTCCACCAGCGGCAGCAGGTACGGCAGCGGGGAAAGCCTTGCGGTGTAACCGGAAGGCGGGATGGGGAGGTGGCGGTCGAGCACCACCTCGTTGTCGCGGACGATGAGCGCGCGGCCCGCCGGACCGGGCGGGGCGGGGTGGTTGAGGACCGCGTCGTCCAGCACGGCCAGGGTTTCGGCACTGGCCGATTGGGCGTCCAGCTGGTCGCGCATCGCCCGCCAGCGGAGGTCGACCAGGGTGGAGGCGTCGTAGTACACGGAGGTGAAGGGGCCGGTGGTGTGGATCAACGCCTGCAGGTCGCCGGTGTCCATGGGCGTGCTCCCTCCGGTGGACTCGTGACTCGCACCAGGTACCCGGTGCGAGCGTTGTTCACGCTTCGTGGTGACGGCGGCGGTGGCGGGCGGCCTGCTCGGTCCACGCGCAGCCCTGGGCGATGACGACCGCGGCGAAGCCGATCAGCAGGTGGACGAAACCCATGGCGCTGTTGGCGTTCAGCGGCCCGGTGCCCGCGACCTCGCCGGACGGCGCGCCGATGGCGAAGACGACCAGGTACACCGGGGCCATCAGCGCGCCGAAGACGCGGGCCGACCGGGCCCGCCAGCACATCGTCAAGCCGATGACGCCGGTCGCGAGGTAGATGGTGTTCTGCAACGGGTTGACGCGCAGGCCCAGGACGTAGTCCGGCCCCGCGCCGAGGAAGTCGTCGAAGCCGGTGACGGCGAAACCGGCCAGGCCGAAGAGGGCGAGCAGGACGCTGAGCGCCAGAGCCGCGCGTTGCGGCCACGGCAGCGCGGTCAACCGGAGAGCCACCACGGCCACCACCCCAATCGGAGGACGTTCCAGTCCTACCACCAGTGGGGCCCCGGTGCTCACTCTTCTTCCAGCAGATTCCGCAACCTCTCCAGCGACTGGGCCAGCAACCGCGACACGTGCATCTGCGAGACGCCGACCGTGCCCGCGATCTCGGTCTGCGTCTTGTCCTCGAAGAACCGCAGGATCACGATCCGCCGCTCGCGCTTGGGCAGGCCGCGCAGCATGGGGTTGAGGGCGTGGTGGAGTTCGGCGATCTCCAGCTCGTGGTCGTCCTCCTGGAGCTGGTCGTCCAGCTCCTCGTCGGGCAGCTCGTCCAACGACAGCAGGTGGTACGCGCTGGCCGCGTGCAGGCCCTCGAACACCTCCTCGACGCTCACGCCGAGGTAGCGCGCCACCTGGCTCGGCGTCGGGGCGCGGCCGAGGGTCTCGCCGAGGTCGACGCGGGCGGCGTCGATCGCGAGGCACAGCTCCTTGAGCTTGCGCGGCACGCGGACGGTCCAGCACAGGTCGCGGAAGTAGCGGCGGATCTCGCCGGTGATCGTCGGCACGGCGAACGCCAGGAACTCGATGCCGCGCTCGACGTCGAAGCGGTCAACGGCGTGGATCAGCCCGACGGCCGCGACCTGGCGCAGGTCCTCGGCGTTCTCGCCGCGGTCGGCGAACCGGTCGGCGATGTGGTCCGCGACGGGCAGGTGCGACGTGACGAGCAGGTCCCGCAGCTGCTGGAACCTGGGCCTGCCGGGATCGGTCTCCGCGAGCTCGCGGAACACCGGTTCCATGGTGGGGTACTGGATGATCATCGCAGCGCCGCCTCCCGCCGCCGCAGTTCGATGTGCAGCACGCCGTCGGCGTCGACCATCGTCGACGCGGAGTCGGACAGGGAGCTGATCACGCGCCAGCAGAACGAGGTCGTCTTCGGCACCCACGTGCTGGGCGACGAGACCTGGGCGCGGAACAGGAGGACGTGGTGGGCCACGGAGAAGTGGCAGGTCAGCCTCGCGCCCTCGGTGGAACGGCGGATGAGCAGCGAACACGCTTCGTCGACCGCCAACACGAGCTCGGCGACGATGTCCGAGTCGAACCCGGCCCGGTCCGCCATGCCCGCCGTGACGATCCTGATGCTGTGGAGGTGAGCGGGCCCCGCGGGCACCCGGACGTCGAAGTCCGCGGTGGTGGCGGGGCCCCGCTCCTGCGAGTCCATCACGCCATGCGCTGTCCGCCGGTCCGCTCGTCGAGTCGGTTGTACTTCACGACGCCGCCGTGCGGGGTTCCGGCCACTGGGTTCCGAGGGGAGCGATCTTGCCCTTGGTGCACGCTCTCCCGGACCCGGACGCCGACCGACTTCGCGATGGTGGTCACAGGAACCTCCCTGGGGATCTCGGTTGCCGTCGACACCGGAGTACCCGCGAACCGCCGCTCTACACATCGGACCGCGCAAGTCCACAAAGGACGGCGTCGTGACGTGTTCCGGCACTTCGGTTTCCCGTCGTTCGTTCACCCTGGTGGAGAAGTGCCTTCCGCTAGCGGGAAAAGTCGGCGAAAGGCCAGGTCAAAGGCTCACGGTCGCTGTTGCGGTACCGCTTCCGCCGGATTGGTCGTGTCGACCTGCCCGTCGTCGAACCTCGACGGCGCGTCGATTCGCCACTCGCTCGCCCGACCGGACCGCCGTGTCGCACAGGTGGGCGACAGCGCCGAGGAGGGGGTGGCGGGCAAGCTGGGCCGATGGACACGGTGGGGGTGCTCGCGCACCGGGGCGGGCTGCTGGTGGACCGGCCGGAGCTGACCGTCGGGGTGGTGCGGGCGGTCTCCCGGTCGGACGGCCTGGAGGTCGAGCTGATCGCGCGCGTGCCCGTGGACCGGCTCGACTCGTGGGGCGGTCCGAGCGCGGCCCGCCACCTGCTGCCCGCCTACGACGAGGGTCTCGACCTGCGGCTCGGGTGGCTCGACGCGGGCGGCCGGGCGCGGTGGGAGTACCCGACCACCACCGCGACCGCCACGCACTACCGGTGGCCGCGCAAGCGCTTCCGCTCGCTGCACGTCCTGCCGCCGCTGTTCGACGAGGTGTCGCTGGTGCTGGCGTGGCCGGAGATCGGGTTCCCGGAGACGGTGGTCGCGCTGCCGCTGCCCGGCCGGGCGGAGGTCGACCGCGACGACGCGCCGCTCTGGACGCCGGGCGGGGGCGTGCCGGTGGTCGACGAGTGGGAGCGCCTGCCCGTCGAGGACCTCCTGCCCGAGCACATCCCGGACGAGGTGCCCGTCGAGACCGGCACGGTCGTCGCGGGCCCCGTGGTATTCCACGGTTCCGCTGAGGCGACCGTGACCCTGGCCCGCGTGACGGCCGTCGGACCGCTGCTGTCGGTGGCGGTGCTGACCGTCGCCAGGGGCGCGGCGGCGGAAGCCGTGAACGTCGCCGCCTTCGCCCCGCATCCGCCGGACGGCGCCCACTGGGACGGCCTGGCCATCGCGGTGGTCCACGGCTCGACCGCGCGCAGGCTGTGGCTGTCGGGAGGGACCCTCGGCGGCGGATCGGGCGACTTCACCGCCGCCACCGACTTCGTCCTGCCCCGCCAGGACGGCCCGCTGGACCTGCTGGTCTCGTGGCCGGTGGCAGGCCTGCCCGAGGTGCTGGTCCGAGTGGAGTTGGACGTGCCGTGAGGGAGACCGTAGGGGTGCTCGCGCACCGGGGCGGGCTGCTGGTGGACCGGCCGGAGTTGACCGTCGGGGTGGTGCGGATGACCTCGCGGGTGGACGGCTCGCAGGTCGAGCTGATCGCACGGGTGCCTCGGGACCTGGCGGGCCCGCCGAGCATCCCGCACCCGGACCGGCTGTCCTCCTGCGAAGGGGGTCGTTCCCTGCGGTTCGGGTGGCTCGACGGCGATGGCGGGGTGCGGTGGCAGTACGCGGCCTCCGGCTTGTCGTCGACGCGCGACGCGTGGTCGTACCGGCGCTTCCACCACCTCCACGTCCTGCCGCCGCCGTTCGACGAGGTGTCGCTGGTGCCGGCGTGGCCGGAGATCGGGTTCCCGACGACGCCGGTCGTGCTGCCGCTGCCCGGCCGGGCCCCAGGTGGAGCGCGACGACTCGCCGCTCTGGGTACCGGGTATCGGCCTGCCGGACACCGAGGACCGGGACCGCCTCCCGGCCGAGCCGCTGCCCGACGAGGTGCCGATCGAGACCGGCACCGTCGTGGCGGCGCCGGTGGTGCTGCACGGGTCGGCCGACGCGGTCGTGCTGCTGAGCCGCGTGACGGCGGTCGGTCCGCTGCTGGCGCTGGGGGTGCACACCTTCGCCAGGGGCGCGGCGGAGGCCGCCGTGCGCGCCCTGGGCCTCTCCTCGCCGGACGGCACCCGCGGCTTCGACCACCACGGGGATCTCGCGGTGGTGGCCGTGATCAGCGGCTCCACCGCGCGGTGGCCGCGCCCGTGCGGAGGGGTGGTCCTCCTCGGACGGCTCGGGTCGGGCGGAGTACGTCCTGCCCCGCCCGGACGGTCCGCTGGACCTGCTGGTCTCGTGGTCGGTGGTGGGTTTGTCGGAGGTCCGGGTGCGAGTGGAGTTGGACGTGGTGGAGAGCGTGGGGGTGGTGGCGCATCCGGGTGGGCTGGTGGTGGACCGGCCGGATGTGACCGTCGGGGTGGTGCGGGCGGTGTCCCGGTTGCGCGGGGTGGAGGTCGAGCTGATCTC
>Ga0247771_1000289_pt1 | contig 17237 bp, 13 predicted proteins | sample UWRJL197509C6_FD_179948 | JGI IMG/M metagenome (GOLD analysis project Ga0247771, IMG submission 179948) | Plant litter microbial communities from Arlington Agricultural Research Station in Wisconsin, United States - UWRJ-L197-509C-6 | ecosystem: Environmental > Terrestrial > Plant litter >...
GGCAAATTATACCGCGGGCTTCGACTACAATTTCGGGATGCAATATTATTACAACAGCATCCGCCCGATCTATAGCGGCGGCTCCGTTACCACGATCGACAATTCGAACACGGTGGAGTACCAGTCGGCTTCGGGCACGCAGCAGATCGTGCGCTACATCACCAACCACGATGCCAACGGCGCCGACGGCACACCGCTGGAACTCTACGGCGGCAAGACCGGCTCGATGACCGCTTTCGTGATCACGGCTTATATGAAGGGCGTGCCCTTCGTATACAACGGGCAGGAAGTGGCCTTTCCCACGCGCATCACTTTTCCTTTTACGTCCACCACCATCGACTGGTCGATCAACCCCGATGTGACGGCCGAGTACACGCGTGTGCTCAATTTCCGCAACACGAGCACGGCCCTGCGCCGCGGCACGCTTGCCTCTTACGATAATAACGACATCTGCGCCTTCACAAAGACTTCGGGTACCGACAAGGTTGCGGTACTTGCCAATGTGCGCAACTCAACCATCAGCTACACCCTGCCCGCCGCGCTGGCCAACACCACCTGGAAGGATGCCTTCTCCGGTGCAACGGTCACGCTGGGTACGTCGGTGTCGCTGTCACCTTATCAATACAGGGTGCTTACCAATGCCAACGTCCCGGTGGTAACGGTTACGGGCGTTACGGTCACGCCGGCCACGGCAAGCGTGGCTGCGGGCCTCACGACCCAGCTGACCGCCACGGTAAGCCCTTCGAACGCTACGAATCAAAGCGTGAACTGGTCCTCCGCAAATACGGCTGTAGCCACGGTCAATTCCAATGGCCTGGTGACAGCCGTTGCGGCAGGAACCACGACGATCAAGGCAACCACGGCCGACCAGGGCAAGATCGCAACCGCTACGATCACCGTAACGTCATCGACGAATTTCACCGTCAATTTCTTCAAGCCTTCCAACTGGGGCACGGGTATAAAGATCTATTGGTGGTCCGCCCTGCCTAGTGGTGTGCTGGCCGACGGCACCTGGCCCGGCGTGAACATGACCTCCAACGGCAACGGCTGGTACAGCTACACCTTCACGAACGTTACATCGACGAACCTCATCTTTAACGACGGCACCAACCAGACCGCCAACCTCACGCGCAACAAAACCGGCTGGTACCTCAACGGCACGTGGTACGATAGCAACCCCGGCACGCCGGTACTCGTGACCGGCGTTACGCTCAGCCCGACCACGGCAACGGTGAATGCAGGCGCCACGACGCAGCTGACCGCAACGGTTGCACCATCGAATGCTTCCAATAAGAATGTGACCTGGAGCTCGAGCAACACATCGGTAGCGACCGTGAGCGCAAGCGGCCTGGTGACGGGCGTTGCAGCCGGTTCGGCCACCGTTACGGTGACTACGGCCGACGGCGGCAAGACCGCAACCTGCGCGATTACCGTGCCTTCCAGCGGCACCGTTTATTACCAGATCGAGAACCGCTGGCAGCCGACGCTTTATCTGTATGACGGCGGTAACGGACAGGTGAAGTACGGCGCAAGCCCTTCGAGCACCAACAATGCCTATCAGTGGGCCGTGGTGAGCGACGGCAGCGGCTACGTAAAACTGCAGAACCGCGCGACCGGCAATTATATGCACGTGGAAAACCAGACCGGCGCCGTGCAGTGCAGCGCCATCACGCCCTCCTGGTACAGCGCCATGTGGAGCATTGCCGCGGCCACCGACGGCTGGAGCTATATAGAGAACCGCTGGCAGCCGACGCAGTGGGTGCACATCGAAGGACAGCTTGGTTATGCGCAATACAGCAATGTGCAGTCGGGCTGGTTCAGCGCGATGTGGAAGCTGGTAACGCCGGGCAGCGGAACGCTTGCGGCAGAAGCGCCGACCGAGCAGGCAAGCCTCATCGAAACCAGTGAGGGTAGAGAAGGTCTCGTGAGCATCTATCCCAACCCGGCGACGGGTCATCATTTCACAGTGCAGGTGAACAGACTGCAGCCCGGCGAGATGGCTGTGCTGCGCGTGCGTGACAACAGGGGCGCAGTGCTGATCGAGCGCAAGGTGAGCAGATTGGCAACGATAGATCATCAGCTGCCGGCAGGCCTATATATAATAGAGGTGTCGGCAAGGAATATTCATGTCTCACGAAAACTGATCATTTACTAGCATTATCTTCAACAAGATACTAACGACCAACGCAAGGGCAGCTCGGAATGAGCTGCCCTTGCCGCTTACTGCAGATGAGCTTTGGTGCGTCGGCGCAAATGCGCTACGGAAGCGGGTTTCAGAGGATGATAAGATTGCGGAAGCATATAGGTCAATAAAGAGCTGTAAGGTTGAACAAGACCACTACGGATGAGCAGGTTAAAAGATTATAAAATATAATTTACTTTGATATGGAAAAAGAAGTATACTTTACAAGAGTAGTAAGACACATCAAGCGAACGTATTTCACACAAGCTCCTCATCACAAAAAATGCTCTTTTCGATAATATGTGGATAAACCCACTTGCTAAGCCTTTCCCCTTATTGAGAAATATTTTTCTTCCTCCACTACAGTCCGCTACACTTGCGTAGCTTGTTTCGTGCTATAAGCACATTAAGCTTAAACAAAAGGGCCTTTTAAATCTGGTACTGTTTTTTCTGCGTATATGGTGCAATCCTTCCTTTTAAAGACTCTCCCGATTCTTGTTATCACCCTTTTTTGTTAATTAATCATTAACCGCTAAACGAACGGTTAAGGAAGCAAGCCCATGAATGTATCAAGAATGAAGATTGCCCTGGCAGCACTGTCCGTATTATGCCTGGTATCGTGCGTGAACACCCGAAAGGCTGTTTACTTCTCCGATCAGAAAGACGCGACCCTGCCCAACACGATCACCATACCCGAGACCGTCATCCAATCAAACGACCTGCTGAGCATATCGGTGAGCAGCCTTAGTGCCGAAGCTTCGGCCGTCTTCAATGCGCCCAACACCGCGTCGATCAACAGCAGCTCGTATAACGGCACCACGCTTACCTCTTCGGGCTACTTGGTGAACGCCGACGGTACCATACAGTTCCCGATACTCGGCACCATCAAGGCCGCCGGGCTTACCGAAGCGCAGCTGCGCAACCAGCTCGCCAAGAGCCTGACGGACCGCAAGCTGCTCGTGGATCCGATCGTTAACGTGCGTCACCTGAACTTTAAAGTGACGGTGCTGGGCGAAGTGGCGCGGCCGACGGTTGTCAACGTTCCGAGCGAAAAGATCACGCTCCTCGAAGCGCTGGGACTGGCCGGCGACATCACCGTTTACGGCAAGCGCGACAACGTGATGGTGATCCGCGAAGAGCAGGGACAAAAAGTGATCAAGCGCCTCAATCTTAACAATACGGAGCTTTTCAATTCACCCTATTATTACCTCAGGTCGAACGATATTGTTTATGTGGAGTCCAACAAGGCCAAGATCGCGGGATCGGGTCGCGGCGCGCAGCTGCTGCCCATCATCCTCAGCGGACTTTCCTTTGTAGCGATCATTGTCGATCGTGCGACGCGCTAACCGTATACGTAACAGAAAACGAATTTATGAAGTCTGGTAAAGTAACACGTGCAGAACAGGAAGGCAGCAATGCCGGTGGACAGCTGATATTCAAGTACCTACCTTATTGGCCACTGTTCCTGCTTTTAACGGCCGCAGCGCTGCTGGGGTCGTGGATCTATCTCCGCTACACCACGCCGATGTACGAATCGAGCGCCCGCATCCTCATCAAGGATGAGAAGAAGGGTACGGAAGATTCGAAGGCGCTGGAAGAGTTCAACCTCCTCTCCACGAAAAAGATCATCGAGAACGAAACGGAAGTGATCCAGTCGCGCACCCTCCTCGACGAGGTGGTGGGCACGCTGGGTCTTTATGCGCCCGTATACGAATCCGGTAGCTTCCGCAGCCGGCCTGCCTATACAACCTCACCCGTATGGATCGAAGCCCGCGACCCCGAGCATATCCGCCCGATCGACAAAGTTTATTTCACGTACGATCAGAAGTCGAAACGTATAAATACGGATAAGGGCAGCTATGCAGTAGGCCAGTGGGTCAATACGCCTTACGGCGAGTTGCGCTTCAACCCCAACGAAAGATGGAACGGGCAGGAGAGCGGCAGCAAGCTTTATTTCAACCTGCAAAGCCCCAAGGGCGTTGTCAGCTCGATCCAGGGCCGATTGAAGGTATCGACCGCAAGCAAGCAGTCGAGCATCCTCGACCTAACCTTGCAGGACGAAGTGCCCGAGCGCGGCGAAGACATCATCAACGGATTGCTCGTGGCCTACAACAAGGCAATGATCAGCGATAAGAATACGCTCGCCGCCAACACCCTGAGCTTTGTGGAAGAGCGCCTGAAGACCGTTGAAAAAGAGCTCAGCGATATCGAAAAGCGCAACCAGCAATACAAGTCGCGCCGCGGTGCGATCGACATAGGAGAGCAGGGCCGCCTCTTCCTCCAGAACGTAAGCCAGAACGACCAGAAGCTCGGCGACATCAACATGCAGCTGGCCGTGCTGGGACAGGTAGAGCAATACGTTCAGGCGAAACATACCGGCGGCAGCATCGTTCCTTCCACATTCGGCGTGAGCGATCCCGTGCTGTCGCAGCTGGTGGAGAAGCTTTCATCGGCCGAGCTGGAATACGAGAGCCTGAAGAAGACAACGGCCGAGAACAACCCGACCATGCTTTCGCTCACCGACAAGATTGAAAAGCTGAAGCCAAATATCATAGACAATATCCGCGCGCAGAAGCGCAGCCTCGAAGCAAGCCGCGGCAACGTTTCGTCGGCCAATAGCGTCTACACCTCGATGCTGCAGGGAATACCCGAAAAAGAACGCGAGCTGATCGACATCAACCGCGAGCAGAGCATCAAAAACGGCATCTATTCCTTCCTCCTCCAAAAGCGCGAGGAGACGGCATTAACGCACGCCGCGATGGTATCCGACAGCCGGATCATCGACAAGGCCGAGTCGTCCGCATCGCCGGTGAGCCCGAAGAAAAAAGTCATTTATCTCGGTGCCGTATTGCTGGCGCTCTTTGTCGGTATCGGCGGTGTTACGGCGAAGGAATCGTTCAACCGCCGCGTGCTTTTCCGCCACGAGATCGAGCGGCTCACCGTTGCGCCGATCATCGGCGAGATCGGTGCCGAGTCGTCGAAGAACCCGATCGTTATCGGCGAAACGAAAAAGACATTCATTGCCGAGCAGTTCCGCAAGCTGCGCAACTCGCTGCAATATATCGGCGTCAATTCCAAGCGCAAGCGCATACTGGTTACGTCGGCTATCTCCGGCGAAGGCAAGAGCTTCGTAGCCACCAACCTGGCCCTGGGCCTGGCCCTCACGGGCAAGCGCGTAGTGCTGGTGGACTGCGACCTGAATAATCCTTCCCTCCCCAAGAAGCTGAAGATCCGCGATAACAAAGGCGTGTCGGAATACCTGATGGGCGAGGTGGAGACCGAAGAGATCGTGCGTCCCACGGACCTCGACCCCAACCTTTATTTCGTATCGACAGGACGTTTGCCCAGAAACCCTTCGGAACTGATGATGAACGGACGCATCGAAGAGCTGCTGAACGACCTGGATATATTATATGATTATATCGTGGTGGACACGGCGCCGGTAAGCCCGGTGACCGATGCCTGGATACTGTCGCCGCTGTGCGATGCCACGCTCTTCGTAGTGCGGCACAAGTACACGCCCAAGGTCTTCCTGGAAAGGATAGACGAGGAGTGCAGGATCCACCACCTTAACAATATGGCCATTGTATTCAATGGCGTTCAGGCCCGCGGATTTGGTAACAAGAACTACGGCTATGGGTATGGCTACGGCTATATCTACAATGATCAGCAGAACAACTATCGCTTGCGTAACAGGTAGTAGAGGCGTCCTGACCTTTCTGTTCACTACATAATCCGAGAATCGTACCGGTTACAAAAGACCAACTGTAACCGAGGTGGGCGGAGCCCGTCCCCGACAGACTATTAAAGCAATAATCATGAGCAACGAGAAGAAGTGGTACGCGGTGTATACCAAACCGCGCTGGGAGAAAAAAGTGGCTGAATTGCTTACGCGCCGCCGCGTAGAAAATTATTGCCCGCTGAACCAGGTGGTGCGCCAGTGGTCCGACCGCAAGAAGACCGTGCTGGAGCCGCTGTTCGCCTCCTACGTATTTGTACAGGCCTCCGAAGCCGAGCACCTCACCATCAAGCAGACCGAGGGCGTCCTCAACTTCGTATACTGGCTGGGCAAGCCCGCCGTCATCAAGGACGAAGAGATCGAAGCCATCCGGTTTTTCATGCGTACCCATTCGCATGTACAGCTTGAAAAGATCGACGTGAATATTTCCGACCGCGTACGCATCACCGGCGGCCCGCTCATCGCTTTCGAGGGCGACGTGCTCGAGGTGAAGAACAGGACCGTAAAGGTTTTCCTGCCTTCGCTTGGCTATGCCATGGTTGCGGAGGTCGACAAGTCGCGCATAGAAGTGATCAACGCGGCGCACCAACATTTTACCGGCAATACTTACCAACATGCAAACCTCAGCTAAGATCTATGTAGCCGGCCACCGCGGCATGGTGGGCAGCGCCATCGTGCGCCGCCTGCGCAGCGCGGGCTACGACAATATCGTTACCCGCACCTCGGCCGAGCTGGACCTCCGCGACGGCGCGGCCGTGCGCCGCTTCTTTGCCGGCGAGCAGCCCGACCATGTTTTTCTCGCGGCCGCCAAGGTCGGCGGCATACTCGCCAACAGCACCTACCCCGCAGACTTTCTTTACGACAACCTGATGATCCAGACCAACGTGATCGACGAGAGCTGGCGCAGCGGCGTGCAAAGCCTGCAGTTCCTCGGCTCCTCGTGCATCTACCCCAAGCTGGCGCCGCAGCCCATTCGTGAAGACTACCTGCTTACCGGTCCGCTCGAGCCCACCAATGAAGCCTATGCCATCGCCAAGATCGCGGGCATCAAGCTGTGCGCCGCCTACCGCGCGCAATACGGCTGCCGCTTCTTTTCCGTAATGCCAACAAACCTTTACGGTCCCAACGACAACTATGACCTCAACAGCTCGCACGTGCTGCCCGCGCTCATTCGCAAGTTTCATGAGGCAAAGGAAGAAGGGCGCGATGAAGTGGTTGTGTGGGGCACGGGCACGCCGCGCCGCGAGTTCCTTCATGCCGACGACCTGGCTGATGCCTGCGTCTTTCTTATGGAAGGCGGACAAGAGGAAGAGCTGGTGAATATCGGCACCGGCACCGACGTTACGATCCGCGAGCTCGCAGAGCTTATAAAAAATATCACCGGCTTCGAAGGCGATCTCCGCTTCGATACGTCGAAGCCCGACGGCACGCCGCGCAAGCTGCTCGACGTATCACGCCTGCACGGCCTCGGCTGGCAGCACCGCATCGCCCTCGAGGAAGGACTGAAAGCTACCTATGCCGACTACCGTCAGCACCACCGTACACCGATTGAAACCATTTAATCAACAACAAACAAGTAAATGAAAACGGCACTCATCACCGGCATTACCGGGCAGGACGGCGCTTACCTGGCCGAGCTGCTTCTCGAAAAAGGATACATGGTCCATGGCATCAAGCGTCGCTCGTCGCTGATCAACACGTCGCGCATCGACCACCTGTACCAGGACCCGCATGAAAAGAATATCCGCTTCAAGCTCCACTACGGCGACCTGACCGATAGCACCAACCTTATCCGCATCGTGCAGGAAACGCAGCCCGACGAGATCTACAACCTCGCCGCCATGAGCCATGTAAAGGTGAGCTTCGACATGCCCGAGTATACCGCCAATGCCGACGGACTGGGCACGCTGCGCCTGCTGGAAGCCATACGCATCCTCGGCCTGCAGAACAAGACCCGCATCTACCAGGCTTCCACGTCGGAGCTCTACGGACTGGTGCAGGAAGTGCCGCAGAGCGAGACCACGCCTTTCTATCCGCGCAGCCCTTATGCGGTTGCCAAGATGTATGCGTACTGGATCACCGTCAACTACCGCGAAGCCTATGGCATGTTTGCCTGCAACGGCATCCTCTTCAACCACGAGAGCCCGCTGCGCGGCGAAACCTTCGTGACCCGCAAGATCACGATGGCCGTAGCCGCCATCGCCCTCGGCATGCAGGACTGCCTCTACCTCGGCAACCTCGACGCGCAGCGCGACTGGGGGCATGCCCGCGATTATGTCGATGCCATGTGGCGCATACTGCAGCAGGACCAGCCCGAGGACTTCGTGATCGCAACGGGTGTTACCACGCCGGTGCGCGAGTTCGTACAGCTGGCCTTCGGTGAGCTGGGCATCACGCTGGGCTTCAGCGGCGAGGGCATACAGGAAAAAGCCTTTGTGCTCAATTGCAGCCGCGAGGAATTTCAGCTGCCCATCGGCAAGGAAGTGGTGGCCGTGGATCCCGCCTATTTCCGCCCGACCGAAGTGGACCTCCTGATCGGCGACGCCACCAAGGCCCGCACCAAGCTGGGTTGGACGCCTACCTACGCCCTCGACGGGCTGGTAAAGGAAATGATGGAAAGCGATGTGAAGCTCCTTCGTTCCTATGGCGCCGATTATGTGTATGCCTATGCCGAAGCGATTTAAAGCTAGTTGATGACTTAAATGGTGATGAAGGAATATGAAAGCGTATGTGATTCTGGCGCATAAGCAACCGGCACAATTATCCCGATTGATACGAACCCTCAGCGATGGCGACTCTCTCTTCTTCGTGCATATCGACCGCCGTGCGGATATAAAGCAGTTTGAAAGCCTTGCGGAGTTTGGCGATACCGTGCAGTTCGTGCCGCGTGTGAAGACGGAGTGGGCCAGCTTCGGACTGGTGGAGGCGGTGCTCAACGGGCTGCGTGCCGTGCGGCGCTCGGACAAGCCGGTAAGCCACGTGGTTTTGCTGAGCGGACAGGATTATCCGATAAAGAACAACGAATATATCAGGCGCTTCATGGAGCAGGCGGGCAATCAAAGCTTCATTGAATACTTTGCCCTGCCCAACCCCGCCAAGTGGAAACCCAATGGCGGCCTCTATCGCGTGAATAAATATTTCATGGGATTGCGCACCTACCAGCGCTACGGCGCGAAGGCTGCCAACTTCCTCTCGGCCATGCTGCCCTTTCTGCAGCGCAAGGCCTACAACGGCATGAAGGCCTATGCCGGCTCGATGTGGTGGATCATCGATCACAACGCGATGAACTATATCCTGGACTTCGTGACGCGCAACCCGCGCTATGCGGCCTTCCACCGCTTTACGTTCGCGGCCGACGAGCTGTTCTTCCACATGATCCTGCTGAATGCAAAGAACGACAAGCTGGCTTCGGTGATCGTCAATACCGACAAGCGTTTCATCAAGTGGAGCGGCAAGGAAGCGGCGCACCCCGAGACCATCAGCCGCGAGGATATACAGCAACTCGTGGAATCGGACGCGCTCTTCGCACGCAAGTTCGACGGCGCCGATACTGAAGTGCTCGACCTCGTCGATAAGTATTGCCTCGCGAAAACCTCATAGAAAGCAGGCCGCTGCGGCCATATAAAAAAGTATGCGATCATACAAGACCATAGTAGTACTACCGGTGGGACCGGGCAGCCGTGTCGATTTCATCCTCGATACCATCCGAAGCTTTGTTTATTATACATCGTCGACCTACCGCATCATCCTTGCCGATGATTCGCACCAGGGCCTCGGCCGCCGCGTGCAGGAAGAGTTTCCCGACATGGACGTGCTGCTGACGAAGAAGAACGGCGGTGCGATGGCGGGCCTCTACATCACCCTGGCCGAAGCCTTCGCGCACGCGGTAAAAAATTATGATTTCGAAGTGCTCTTCAAGCTCGACACCGATGCCCTCGTTATTGGTGAGGAACCCGAAGAGGAGGGCAGCCGTCTCTTTGCACGCCACCCGCAGACCGGCATTGCCGGGCAATACCCGCTCGAGTACGACGGCAAGCCCTGGGACCTGGCCTGGCCCCGCGACCGCATCATGAACGGCACCATGACCTGGAAGTTCATCAAGCATCCCATCGCCAACATGCTGCTGCGCAAGCTTTACCTCCGCGCGTTGAAGCACGGTTACAATACGGGCGAGAGCGTTTTCGGCGGCGCTTACTTCATGAGCCCTCGCTTCCTCCGCAAACTGTACGACGAAAAAATGCTGCCCAACTATACCCTGCGCACGTTGAACATGGGCGAGGATCACCTCTTTTCCTTACTGGCAAAAGCCAACGGCTTCGACCTCGGCAACCTCTCCGCTGGCGACCAGCCTTTTGCCTGCGCCTGGAAAGGCCTGCCCGCAGCACCCGAAGAGCTGTTGGCCCGCGGTAAAAAGGTGGTGCATTCCACACGTGGCTGGAACGGCCAGAGCGAAGAGGACATCCGCCGTTTCTTCCGCGAAAAAAGAGAGCGCTCCGCGCACAGCCCCGCACCGGCCATGACCTCAGCTGAATAAGTTCACCCGAAAAAATGAAAAAATTCTTTAGCCTCATCGTCGTTATCCCGCTGGGACCCAAGTGCCAGCCCGATCATATCGCCGATACCATCGAGAGCATACTTTATTATGCGCGCAGCAGCTGCCACATCGTGCTCGTCGACGATTCGCAAAAGGGCATCGGCCAGCGCATGCAATCGATCTTTCCGAATGTAGAAGTGATAGTGACGAAGGAGTCGATGGGAAAGCTTTGCGGCCTGTATGTCACGCTGAGCCTGGCTTTCAGGCAGGTGCTTGCTCAATATCATTTCGATGCCCTGTTGCGCATGGATACCGATGCACTCATCATCGGCAAGGCGCCCGAGCGTGCGGCCATAGAGCTTTTCCGCAAGCAGCCGCACGTAGGCATGGCCGGACAATACCCCCTTGATTACAACGGCGAGCCCTGGGATATTTCCTGGCCGCGCGGGCAGATGATCCGCTTTACGCGCACCTTTCGCTTCATCCGCCGGCCGCGCGCGCACTGGAAGCTGCTGCAACTTCATCTGCGCGCACGCCGCAATGGCTATCGCACGGGTGAGAGCGTTTTCGGCGGCGCCTGCTTTTTCAGCGAGGCCTGCCTCCGCCGCATCGAAGCGCTGGGACTGTTGCCCTACAAGCCTTTCAAGAATGTGGTGCTTGAAGAAGACCATCTCTTCAGCCTCATCGTAAAAGCTACGGGCTTCGAGCTGGGCAACCTCTCGACCGGCGGGCCCGTAGCCTGCGCCTGGCTTGGACTGCCGGCCGCACCCGAAGAGCTGCACGAGCGCGGCAAGAAGATCATCCACTCCACCCGTTTCTGGAAAGAGCGCAAGGAAGAAGAGATACGCGCTTTCTTCCGCAACCAGCGCACGGCCCTGAACACCGTTACCGGCGCGGGCTACGCCGAAAAATAATCCGCTACCGGACAACAAAACCCCATGGACAAAAAACTGCTCAAATGGAATTTTATTTTTCAGTACGGCTGGGTATTGACGAATATCTTCAATTCCCTGCTGCTGCTGCCGCTCTACCTGAAGCATATCGATAAGGATACGCTCGGCATCTGGCTTGCCACCGGCAACATACTGGGCTGGATGACCCTCGTGGATCCTGGCGTGGGCGAGGTATTGCAGCAGAAGATCGCGGAACTGCGCGGACAGAAGCAGGACGGCGAGATCGGCAAGACCATCGGCTCGGGATTTATCGCTTCGGGATTTATTTTACTGATCGCCATCGTGCTTGGTTTTCTTTGTTATTTGTTTATCGGGGCGTTGATCGACAAAGATGTGACGCGCTACCCGCACCTGTCTTCGGCGCTCGTGATCTCGATCCTGGCCACGGGTCTCTCACTGGTATCGTTCAGCCTTTCGGGCATCAACCAGGGATTGCACAATGCGCAGCAGGTGGCCATTTCATCGCTGTCGGCCAATTTCCTTTTCCTGTTCGTCAACCTCGTATTCCTGTTCATGGGCTTCGGTGTGCTGTCGATCGCTTTTGCCAATTTGTGCCGCGCGCTTTATATCAACATGTATAATATCACGGCCCTGCTGCGGCTGCTGAAAAAAATAGGTGTGGAGATCATCTTCGACCGGCTGCACTTCCGGCGCTTCATCCGTATCTTTTCCTTTACCTCCCTGTCGAAGATCATCACGGGCCTTTCGTACAGCGTGGACATGATCGTGCTGGCGCGCTATATACCGCCGGGCATGATCACGGTGTACGAGATCAACAAGCGGCCGGTGAATATCGCCTATTCGCTTATCGGCCGGCACTCGGTGGCGCTGATGCCGCTGATCTCCCATGCCAAGGGCAGCGGTGCGAAAGAGCAGATCCTCGACCTGGTGAGCAAGCAGTTCCGCATCTATTGCTATGCGGCGATGCTGTGCGGGCTGGGCTTCTGCTTCAATTACGAATACCTTATTTCGGCATGGACGGGACCGGGCCAGTTCGCCGGCAATTTCATCCTCTACCTGCTGGTGGGCAACTTCTTCTTCAGCCTTATCAGCTATTTCATGGCCATCGTGGGTTATGCGCTGGGCGATATAAAGATGAATAGTTTATATAATATTTCCCGAAATATAATTTACGGCGCACTGATGTTCTTTGCCGCGCGCCGCTTCGGCATACCGGGTACGCTCGTCGTGTCGATTTCCGTAACCCTGCTGGCCGACCTGTTCTTTTATACCTACCGGCTGCACCGCCTTGGCTACCTCGATCCTTCGCTGATCGGCGATTCGCTGCGGCGCTGGAGCGTGATCCTTCCGCTTGGCTTCCTCGGCGGCTGGGGCATAAACACCCTGGTGCAGCGCCTGCTGCCGGCGGGCATGAACTTCAGCCGGCTGCTGGTGAATGGCAGCCTCTTCACGCTCTACTTCGTACTGCTGGTGCTGATCACCGACGGCACCATGCGCCAGTGGTGGCGCAACCTCATGAGCCGCTACGTAGTGGCCCCCATCAATAAACTTATCAGGGCCTAACCGCCCCTATCAACTTTGTTTCTTATGCCCAAATTTGTTGCAATGCTTCGCGTAAAGGACGGAATCGCCTTTGTGCACGAATGGCTGGAATGTTTTGAAAAGCTCGTGGACGAGATCGTAGTGCTCGACAACGGCTCCACCGACGGCACCGACGCCGTGCTGCTGGCCCATCCCAAGGTGGTGGACCTCGTACGCACCGAAGGCTATAACGAAGGCCGCGACAAGAACCTGCTCTATGCCCGGCTACGCCTGCGCAACCCCGACTGGTGCATCTGGGTGGACATCGATGAGATCTTCGAGCCCGGCCTCACCCGCGCGCATTTCGATCGCCTGATGAGCCGTTCCTTCATAAACAAATATGCCTTCCGCCGCTTTCACTTCATCAATCGTGAAGAATTTGCCGGCTCCTGGTTCCGCCTCAACTATTCGGCGGGACACGACCGCCTCATGTGGCGCGAGCATCCTCAGGGTTATTTCCAGGACCTCATCATCGACTCGCCGAATATCAAGGGCATATCCGGACTGAAAGTATTTACCAACTTCCGGCTGAAGCACCTCGGTTATATCAGCAAGGACCTCGTGGATAAGAAGGCCGATATCTACCGCGCCATCATTCCCGAAAAAGAATCGACCCTGCAGGAAATGTATATGAAGGGCGAGAAGCCCATCCGCTGGCGCGACGGACGCAAGGATCCGCAGGTGATGCTGCTCAACGGTCTGCTCAACTGCCTGCAGGCGCGGCAGCTCTGCCTCAAGGCTTATCATAAAATAACGAGCGGCGTTCGCAACCGCTACAGCCAGCTGGCCCGCCGCCGCTCGCTGTCCTGATCCAAATTATAGTACATGTATGGTCATATCAAAATAGGGAACTATCGCTTTTACGTGCCGGAGCTGCTGGTGCTGTTCTTCGGGTATTTTATCACCGAGGGCATCTTTTCCTGGATCTTCATTCGCAACTCCCTCATCATAGAAGGCTACCAGAAGCTGCTCGGCATCTTCCTTTATGCCTTCATGCTCTACCGCTTCCAGCGGCTGAAGAGCGGCGAGCGCGTGATACTCGTACTTTTTTCCCTGGTGATGGTGCGGCTGGTGATCGAATCGCTGTGGAAATACGATACGCCCTTCCGCCAGCTGACGATGTTCACGGTGCTCTTTCCGGTGGTGTTCGTGATTTTTATCAAGTACATCCTGCGAACGATGGAGCTTGACCTGCTGGAGTTCATGGCGCGCTTCTACCTCGTAACCTATATCGTGTTCATGCTGCTGTTCGGCCGCGGCTTTTCGTTCAGCCTCGACAGCGTGGACATGGATGACTACGGACCTTTTTCGGGCGATTCGCGGGTGATTCATGCGAGCCATATTTTCATGATGATCATACCGCTGCTCTGGTACCTGCACCGCTATATGCAAACGCTGAAGATGAAGTTCCTCGCGCCCTTCCTGCTCTGCGCGGTCATCATCCTCATTCACCAGCACCGGTCCGTCTGGAGCAGCTCGCTCGTAGCCCTGTTCTTTTTTCTTTATGCCACGATGCGCAACCGCCACCAGAAGATGTCGCAGGTATGGAACCTTGTGCTGGGCGCCGTAGGGCTGCTGCTGCTCTCATACTTTTTCGTGTCGAACCTGGCGCCGGGCTTCGGCGATTTTCTGAGCGAACGCTTTAGTGAAATCTTCGATCCGGCAAAGGAAGGCAGCACCGGCAATTTCCGCCTCGAACAAAGCCAGGTGTATTTCGATCTCTTCCTGCAACGGCCGGTGTTCGGCTGGACCTTCGAAGGTTTCGAGATGCCCAACCCGCTGGTGGACTGGTGGCCCGCAATGACCGGCCAGCACTTTCACGAGGGTTATATTGAAATGCTGTTCTACCTCGGCACGGTGGGCCTGCTGCTGAAGTACGGCTACCTTTTTTTCCTCGTGGTAAAAGCCTTCAGCAAAAAACTCTCACCCGAATCCATCATACTCATCGCTTTCGGCATCTCAGGCCTCGTGTTCTCGTTCAGCTATGTATTGCCGCTTGTTTTCTGGGGCCACATAGGCATGTGCCTCTACTACCTCGACCGCGACCGGCGGCAGGCCTTGCTGGATGAAGACGAGGAAGAGGAAGAAGAAGAGCCGAAACAGGAATGGATCCTTATTAAACCAACCGCATGAATTTTATCTGCACCTGGCTTTGCGCCGACGAGAAAGGAGAGGAGAGCCTCTTCCCGCAAACCGGACAGCTTTCGTCCTCGGCGGCCCACCAGCATATTTACTGGCGCTGCCTGCTTGTGTTCTTCATTACCAGCAAGCGTTTCAACAGGGAGGAGCGCCACGTACTCTTCACCAACGTTAAGGCCCTGCCCGTTGTGGATGGCAACGACGTAAGCAGAATGCTCGCAGATATGGATGTAGACGTGGTCTTTACCGATTTTCGCTATAAGACACCGAAGGGTTATTACGGCGCTTTTCAAAACCAGTTCTACGAATTTTCCATCTTGGAGCACATTGCCAAAAGCGGCGCACCGGGCAGCGATCAATACCTCATCCTCGACTCGGACTGCATCTTTCTCAAACCCGTCGCCGACCTGTTCGAGGCTGCGAAGCCCGAAGGTTTTATTTCCTTTCACGATCCGGTGGAGCCCGACTATGTCATCAATGGCCTCAGCCGCAACGACCTCCGCAACCTTTATGAAGAGCTGATGCAAACGCGCGTGCGCGAAGTGCCGGCCTATCACCTCGGCGAGTTCCTGCTGTGCAGCGTCGAGCGCATCCGCCGCATCTATGCCGACTTTACGGAGCTCTGGCCCGAGCTGCTGGAGCGGCACAGGGAGGGAAAGATGAAATTTAATGAGGAGGCGCACACGCTGAGCTATCTCTACTTCCGCCAGGGCCTGCGCCCTGCGCGCGAGAACCGCTGGATGAAACGCATCTGGACCAACCCGCTGTTCTACCGCAACGTGGAGGACGACGATGCCGGCCTCGCCATCTGGCATCTGCCGGCCGAAAAAACTTTTGGCATCTATGAGCTCTACGAACACCTCGTGAAGCGACTGCCCGGCAACGGTGCCGGTCTTAACGGTGATGCCTATACGCAATTGGTGCAGCAAAGCCTCGGCGTGCCCCGCCTGTCGCTGCGCCGCAAGATCAATTATTATACGATGAGCTATTACCGCGCCCTCAAAAAGCGTTGGCGCCGCCTGCCGCTGGTGTCGAGCCTCGTACGTACCGCCTAATATTTTGTATGACCCGCATAGCCGTATTACTGACCACGTTCAACCGCAGGGAAAAGACCCTCACCTGCCTGCGCAGCCTCGCAGCGCAGCAGCTGCCCGCCGGCACCACCGTCGAGGTCTTCCTGACCGACGACGCTTCGTCCGACGGCACGGCCGCCGCCGTAAAAAAAGAATTTCCGGATGTGCACCTCTTTAGCGGCACCGGCAATTTTTACTGGGCCGGCGGCATGCGCCACACCTGGCGGCAAGCGCTGGCAACGAAGCCCGATCACTACCTTTTGCTCAACGACGACACCACGCTGCAACCCAACGCCCTGGCGGTTTTGCTGGCATCGGCCCGCGACGAGCCCTGCATCTGTATCGGCAGCACCGACAGCGCAGGCCAGATCTCTTACGGCGGCTGGAAGCTGAGCTCGCGGCGCTTCTGGAAGAGCGAGCGTGTACACGACGGCGGCGCTTATGCCGATTGCGATTTCGGCAATGCCAACATCATGCTGATACCCCAGGCCGTTGTGGACCGCATCGGCATACTGGCCGATCATTTCACGCACTCGCTGGCCGATTACGATTATACGCTACGGGCGCGCAAGGCCGGCTTCCGCGTACGGGTGGCGCCGGGTTTCCTCGGCCATTGCATCGACGACCACGGCAACAACTGGAAGAGCGCGGGCACGACGCTCCGCGAGCGCATCGCCTACCTCAAAAGCGTAAAGGGACTGGCCTACCACGAATACCTGCGTTTCATTCGCGACCACTTCCCGATGTCCTACCCTTCGGCTTTTTGCAAGCTGTGGATGAAGACCTTTTTTCCCTTTATCTGGGACCGCTTCAAGCGGCCTGCCAACACTCAATAAACGAACATGGACAAAATCATCATCGCCGTATTTTGCTACAAGCGGGCCGCCAAGCTCAGGACCTCGATGGAGGCCCTGCTCAAAAACCCGGAGTGCGCCTCCATGGATGTGATCTTTTTCTGCGACGGCCACAAGGGTCCGCAGGACGAGGCGGGCGTGCGCGCCACACGCGCGTACATCGACTCGCTCACCGGTTTCCGCAATATATACAAGCACTACCGCGAACGCAATATCAGCAC
>Ga0247771_1000290_pt1 | contig 17208 bp, 18 predicted proteins | sample UWRJL197509C6_FD_179948 | JGI IMG/M metagenome (GOLD analysis project Ga0247771, IMG submission 179948) | Plant litter microbial communities from Arlington Agricultural Research Station in Wisconsin, United States - UWRJ-L197-509C-6 | ecosystem: Environmental > Terrestrial > Plant litter >...
ACCACTTCCCCTCCAGCTCCCTCCGCCCCTGATTCCCCCTTTTCCGCCGCCCTTTCCGACTTCCCCTATCGCCTTCTCCTCGTCAAGTTCGACACTCGTCCAAATCTCAGCCCCGCCCCCTCCCCGGAGACTCAGCGGCACCATCACGCGAACAGTCCGTCCCCGCTCTCGATCACTGTGGATGGTGGCGCTGTCGAAGTTCCGTCAGTCCGCTGTCAGGGGCTGTCATGATGGGCGGGTGGCGCGACCTGATTGGGCACCGAACGAGATCGACCTGGAGCGACCGAGCATCGCCAGGGTTTACGACTACTGGTTGGGCGGTGCGCACAACTTCGCCGCCGACCGGGCGTTGGCCAACCAGGCGGTGGGGATCATGCCGAGTCTCAAGTCGGCGATCATGACGAACCGGGCGTTCCTGCGGCGGGCCGTTCGGTTCCTCGCGGGGGCCGGGGTTCGGCAGTTCCTGGATCTCGGGTCGGGGATTCCGACCGTGGGCAACGTGCACGAGGTGGCGCGGCAGGCCGCGCCGGAGTCGCGGGTCGTGTACGTCGACCTCGACCCGGTGGCCGTGGCGCACAGCCGTGCGCTGCTGTCCGGCGATCCGCTCGTGACCGTGCTGCAAGCCGACATCCGCTACCCGGCGGCTGTCCTGGACTCACCGGAGGTGCGCGCCCAACTGAACCTCGACGAACCGGTGGCGGTGCTGATGGTGGCGTTGCTGCACTTCGTCCCGGACTCGGAGAACCCGGCGGGCATCATCGCCGGTTACCGGGACCGCATGGTGCCCGGCAGCTACCTGGCGCTGTCCCAACTGGGCACGGAACCGGGTGAGGAGCCCGAAGGCTGGCAGCGGTACCGCGACCTCTACGCCGCGTCGGTGACGCCGCTGTCGTCACGCCGCCGGACCGAGGTCGAAGCGTTCTTCGACGGCTACGAGCTGGTGGAGCCCGGTGTGGCGCGGATGCCGCTGTGGCATCCCGAGTCGCCGGACGACCTGGAACCCGACGCCGACCGGTTCCCCGGCTTCGCCGGAGTGGGTCGCCTGCCGTCCTAGCACTACCCCGTTCGCGTCCAGCCGACCGGTCGCGAAGGGTGTAGGAGTGGACTCATGACGATCGTGATCGTGGGTGGCGGGCTGGCCGGGGCCAAGACGGCGGAAGCCCTGCGCGAGCAGGGGTACGAGGGCGCTCTGGTGCTGGTGGCGGGGGAAGACCACCACCCGTACGAGCGGCCGCCGTTGTCGAAGGGGTACCTCGGCGGCAAGGACGACCGGGCGAGCTTCAAGGCGTTGGACGACGGGTGGTACGCCGAGCACGACGTCGACCTGCGGCGCGGGGTCACGGCGACCTCGGTGGACTTCGCCGGGCACGAGGTGGTGCTCGACGACGGGTCGCGCCTCGGGTACGACAAGCTCGTGCTGGCCACGGGCGCGTCGCCGAGGGTGCCGTCGATCCCCGGAGCCGAGTCGGCGCTGTACCTGCGGACCGTCGAGGACTCCGACCGGTTGCGCGAGAGCTTCACGGCCGGGTCGCGACTGGTCGTGGTGGGTGCGGGGTGGATCGGCCTGGAAGCGGCCTCCGCTGCGCGGCAGGCCGGGGTCGAGGTGACGGTGGTGCACTCGTCGTCGGCTCCGTTGCGGCGGGCGCTCGGTGAGGAGGTGGCGAAGGTGTTCGCCGACCTGCACGTCGAGCACGGGGTCGAGTTCCGGTTCGACGCCACGGTGGAGGAGATCACCGCCGGCGGGGTGCGGCTTGGTGACGGCACCGAGGTGCCCGCCGACCACGTGCTGGTGGCGGTCGGGGCGGTGCCGAACGTCGACCTGGCCGAAGGCCTGGACGTCGACAACGGCGTGCTGGTGGACGCGACGCTGCGCACCAGCGATCCGGACGTGTACGCGGTCGGCGACGTCGCGAACGCCTTCAACCCGACGCTGGGCAAGCACATCCGGGTCGAGCACTGGGCGAACGCGCTCAACCAGCCCGCGACCGTGGCGGCCGCGATCCTGGACAAGGGCGCGAGCTACCAGGCGCAGCCGTACTTCTTCACCGACCAGTACGACCTCGGCATGGAGTTCGTCGGCGACATCACGGGCTACGACCGGGTCGTGTTCCGCGGTGACGTGCAGGGCCGCGAGTTCATCGCGTTCTGGCTGAAGGGCGGCACGGTCGTCGCGGGCATGAACGTCAACGTCTGGGACGTCAACGACACCCTCAAGTCGCTGATCGGCACGACGCCGGACGTCGACCGCCTCGCCGACCCGGACGTGGACCTCGCCGCGTTGGCAGGCTGAGCCACCCGAACGCATCAGGCCTTCCCCGGCACCGAGTCGCAGCCGGGGAAGGCGATCCGCCACGGGCTCGCGCCGCCATGGGCCCGCGGAGGGTTACGGGTCGAGCAGGCGCTTGGGGCCCACGCCCAGTGCGCCCAAGCGGTCGTCGGGGTTGACGAGGGCGCACTTGTCGAAGGAGAGGCAGCCGCAGCCGATGCACTCGGTGAAGCGGTCGCGCATGCGTTGGAGCTTCTCGATCCTGGCGTTGATCTCCTCGCTCCAGCAGCTCGACGCGCGTTCCCAGAACTCGCGGGTCGGCGGGACGCCCTCCGGTAGCAGGGCCAGGACGCCGCCGATCGAGGCCAGCGGGATGCCCAGGTGGTGGGAGGCGCGGATGAAGGCGACCTGGCGGAGAACCTCGCGGCCGTAGCGGCGCTGGTTGCCCGGTGTGCGGCGGCTGCGGATCAGGCCTTCACGCTCGTAGAAGCGCAGGGCCGAGGTGGGGACGCCGCTGCGTTCGGAGAGTTCGCCGATGGTGATCTCGTGGACGTTCGCCGGGAGTTGGGCCATGGTGATCACGATAGCTTGACTTAAACCTCTGTTTAAGTTTGATGCTGAGCGCATGACGACACCACTTCGACTCGCGGTCATCGTGAGCAGCACCCGTGACGGCCGGTTCGGTCCGGTCGTCGGTTCCTGGTTCGCCGACGTGGCACGGCGGCGGACGGAACTCGACGTCACGGTGGTCGACCTGGCCGAAACCCCGTTGCCCGCGACCATGAGCCACCACCCGTCGCCCGAGGACGCGGCACTGCTGGGGGCGGTCACGCCGGTGTTCGCGGCGGCGGACGCGTTCGTGGTCGTGACGCCCGAGTACAACCACAGCTTCCCGGCGTCGCTGAAGAACGCGATCGACTGGCACTTCACGCAGTGGCAGGCGAAGCCGGTCGGTTTCGTGTCCTACGGCGGGGTGTCCGGCGGACTGCGGGCGGTGGAACACCTGCGGCAGGTGTTCGCCGAACTGCACGCGGTGACGGTCCGCGACACGGTCAGCTTCCACAACGCGGGCGGGCTGTTCGACGGCGACGGGCTGCCGAAAGAACCCGAGGGGTGCGGACGGGCGGCCGAGGTCCTGCTCGACCAGCTCACGTGGTGGTCGCGCGCGTTGCGCGACGCCAAGACCAAGAACCCCTACGCGGCCTAGGAAAGCGAGCACGCCATGCCTGATCTCGAACGCGGGGGGATCGAGTCGATCCTGGTCACGCGGTGGACCGCCGACAACCCCGAAGCGGCCGTGGCGGAAGCCCTCGCCGGACCGAAACCGGAGGGACTCGTGTCAGCCTCCGGGTACGCGGGGTTCGACGGGACATCAGCGCTGGTCTACCAGCAGTGGGAGGGAGATCCGGGCGAACGGCGGGCCGGGTCCGTCGAGTACCGGATGTACCGCGGGGCAACACGGCCCAATCCTCCGGAGGTGGGGTGCGTGGTCATCGTCGAGGTGGAGTTCGCCGACGGCGTCGACCCCCGAACGTGGATCGACCTCGTGTTCGACGCACTGGAGTCCGACGAGAACCCTGCGGAGGGCGGGATTTCCGGGCACTTCCACGTCAGCGCCGACGGACGGCGGGCGCTGAACTACGCGGAGTGGACGTCGGAGGCCGCCCACATCGCGGCACTGGCGAACTCGGGCCAGGGAACCGTGGGCAGCGGCGAGAAGTGGCTGCGGGTCAAGGAATACCCCGGCGTCATCCGCAACAGCTTCACCAGATTCCGCCCAGTGCAAGAGATCTGACACCACCCGCGGGGCTCGACCCCCGAGCCCCGCGGGCCAGACCATGCGCCTCGGCAGCGGAACAGTCATTCCCAGCCGGGAAATCGGCAAGTCAAGCAATATGACTCAGGGGCGAACTCCGCAGGTCACCCTGCGGGATTCGACGGCGGGTCATGTGCGCCAAGCACGGGCGCAGGACAGGCGACGCGACCCAGCGGCAAGCCATGCGCCCCAAGCCAGCAGCAAGGGCAGCAAGGGCAGCCTAGGCGACGGCAACCCGGTGGCAAGCCGTGCATCCCAGTCCGGGCAGCTGGACCACGGGGCGGGAGAGGTGACTTGGTGGCACGCTGTTCGGCCCAAGCCGGACAGCTGGGCCGCAGGGCAGGCGGGGGGAGGCTCGGCGGCAGGCTGTGCGGCTCGAGCCGGGCAGCGGGGCGCGCGGCAGGGTGTGGCCTGGGGCGTGCGGCTTGGGAGTGTGGGGGTCAGCTTGTGCGGGCGCGGTGGGCTGCGACGTTGGTGCGGTTGCCGCAGATTTCGTAGGAGTGCCAGCGGCGGGTGCGGCTGCGGGTGGTGTCGTAGAAGGCTGCCGCGCAGGGTTTGTTGGCGCACAGGCGGATGCGGGACCAGTTGCCCGACTGGACGAGGGTCGACACCGCCTTGACCAGGGTGCCCACGGTGGGGTCGCCTGCTGTTTGGTGGTGGTGGACCTCGCCGGGGGTGGAGAAGTCCTGGCGGAATTCGATGTCCGACACCCTGGCGCTGAAGGCGGCCCAGGCGTGGGTGGCGTCGGTCGGGTCGGCGATGACCGCCAAGAGGTCCGAGCGCAGGGCGCGCAGGAGGTCCGCGCTGGGGTCCAGCGTGTCCTGGTGGATCGAGTGTTCCCGTGTGTTGAGCAGGTCCACGACCACCTGTGCGGCGTCGGTCATGGGATCGATCCTACCGTGAAATGGTCTAAACGCTGAGGAGCTTTACAGAGCTTCTCGTCACGTGCTAGACCTGTAATGGTCTTCAGAAGTAAGCCACTTACGGGAGTGCAGCATGAGCCAGTTGGTCATCACCGAGTACGGCGACGTCGCCACCGCCCTCAAGCTCGACGAGAGCCCGGACCTGACGCTGGGGGCGGACGACGTGCTGGTGGCGCTCGAAGCCGCGCCGATCAACCCGTCCGACTTCCTCCTCGCGGGCGGCTACTACGCGTACCGGCCGGAACTGCCCGCGCCCATCGGTGGTGAAGGGGTCGGGCGGGTCGTGGAGGCGGGGTCCGACGTGGATCCGGCGTTGGTGGGGCGGCGGGTCGTGGTGTTGCCGACTCAGCGGCAGGGCACGTGGGGCAGTCGGATCGTCGCGCCGTCCGGCAGCGTCGTGCCGGTGTCGGAGACCGCCGACGCGCTCCAGCTCGCGATGCTGCCGATCAACCCGGCCACGGCCTACCGGCTGCTGACCGCCTACGTGGACCTGGAGCCGGGCGACTGGGTGGGGCAGAACCTCGGCAACTCGGCCGTCGGCCAGTTCGTCATCGCGCTGGCGAAGCGGGCCGGGCTGCGGACGTTGAGCGTGGTGCGGCGTGAGGACGCGGCCGAGCAGGTGCGGGCGCTCGGTGGGGACGTCGTGCTGGTGGACGGCGACGACCTGGGCGACCGGATCCGGGAAGCGTTGGGCGGTGACGAACTGAAGCTCGTGCTCGACGGGGCGGGCGGGTCGAGCTACAACGCCCTCGTCGGTGCGCTGGAACTCGGTGGCACGTCGGTCGTGTACGCGTCGATCAGCGGCGAACGACCGGTGCTGCCCTTCCCGGACTTCCTGTTCCGCGACCTGCGGACGCACGGCATGTTCGTCGTCAACTGGGTGCGCGACGCGCCGCGCGAGGAGCTGGAGGCCGTCTACGCCGAGCTGTCCGGGCTGGTCGAGGACGGGGTGCTGAGCGCGGCCGTCGAGGCCACCTACCCGATCGAGCAGTACCAGGAGGCCATCGCGCACGCGCGGCGCACCGGTCGCGGCGGCAAGGTCCTCTTCACGTTCTAGCGGCCGTTCGGGCTAGGGGATCGGCGCGGGCCCGCTACGGATGTGGTGGCCCGCCGTCCCGATCCAGCATGGTCGCCATGGGACACAGGAGAACGCTGGCGGTCGCGCTGGCGGTCGTGGCGGGGTCGTCGTTGCTGACCGGCACGGCGGAGGCAGGGGTCCCGTTCGAGGTGCAGAGCCTCGACGGGACGGGGAACAACCGGAGTCATCCGGGGTGGGGTGTGGCGGGGGCGAACTACTCGCGGGTGGCGCCCGCCCACTACGCGGACGGGATCGGCGTGCCGGTGGGCGGGCCCGGCGCGCGGTACCTGAGCAACCGGGTGTTCGCCGACGGCGGGGTGACGACGCCGTCGGCGCGGGTGACGCAGTGGGGCACGGCGTGGGGGCAGTTCCTCGACCACTCGTTCGGCCTGCGGGCCTCGGGGAACGAGCAGGGGACCATCCCGTTCGTCAACGGGGCCGCGATGGAGGACTTCCACAGCGACATCCCGTTCGTGCCGTTCGGGCGCAGCGCGGTGGCGCCGGGAACGGGCGTCACCACACCCCGCGAGCAGCCGAACGAGCTGAACTCGTACCTGGACGCGGAAGCCGTGTACGGCACCGGGCCCGACCGGCTGGCGTGGATGCGGGACGGGGCGAAGCTGCTGATGCCCGACGACCTGCTGCCGCGGCGGGACGCGCGCGGGGACGTCAACACCGCCCCGCGGGCCGACGACCCGGTCGGGATGGGCGCGCGCGCCGTGGTCACGGGGGACGACCGGGGCAACGAGAACGTGTCGTTGACGGCCGTGCAGACGCTGTTCGCCCGCGAGCACAACCGGATCGTGTCGCTGCTGCCGTCGTGGCTGCCGGAGGAGCAGCGGTTCCAGCTCGCCCGGCGGGTGGTGATCGCGACGCAGCAGCACATCACGTACACCGAGTTCCTGCCCGCGATGGGCGTCCGGCTCGCGCCCTACCGCGGCTACGACCCGTCGGTCGACGCGACGCTGTCGAACGAGTTCGCGACCGTCGGGTACCGGGCGCACAGCATGTTGCGCGGCAACGTCCTGGTGAAGACCTCGGCCGCGCGGTACTCCTCCGCCGAGCTGGACGCCTTGCGCGCCAAGGGGGCCACGGTCGTCACGTCCGGGAACCGGGTGGAGATCACGATCCCGCCCGCGCTGGGGGCGTTCCGGCCGGAACTGGTGGGCGAGGTGCGGCTCGGGCCGCTGTTGCAGGGGCTGAGCCTCCAGGCGCAGGCGCGCAACGACGAGCGGATCGACGACGTGGTGCGCAGCCTGGCGTTGACGCCCGGCGGGTGCGAGCCGAACTGCCCCACGGCGATCTTCGACATCGCCGCGATCGACGTGGAACGCGGGCGGGACCACGGGATCGCGTCGTACAACGACCTGCGCCAGGCGTACGGGCTGGCGCCGAAGGCGTCGTTCCGGGCCGTCACCGGGGAGGCGACCGAGGCGTTCCCCGTCGACCCCGAGCTGACTCCGGGCGCGGAGATCGACGACCCGGACAGCCTCGACTTCGTCGGGCCGGACGTGCGGCGCACGAGTGTCGCGGCCCGGCTGAAAGCCTTGTACGGGGACGTTTCCACGCTCGACGCGTTCGTCGGGATGGTGTCCGAGCCGCACATGCCCGGCACGGAGTTCGGCGAGTTGCAGCTGGCGATCTGGACCAAGCAGTTCACCGCGATGCGCGACGGCGACCGGTTCTTCTACGGCAACGACCCGGTGCTGGCGATGGTGAAGCAGCGGTTCGGCATCGACTACCGGCACGACCTGGGCGACCTGATCGCGCTGAACACCGACGTCCCCCGGCGCGATCTGGCCCGCGACGTGTTCCGCACCTCCTAGCATCCGCACCATGGGGACGCGCGGCTTGATCGTGCTGGGGTTCTTGGGGCTGCTGGGTTTCGGCGCGCTGTGGTGGGCCATCGTCCACACACCGCGGCCGAGCCTTCCGGTGGTCGTCGTGATCATGCTGGCCGTGGTCACGACGACCGTCGGGCCGTGGGTGGCGCTCGCCCACCGGAAGGTCCGCCACGACGACGAGGCGGGCGGGCTGTTCCAGGCGGCGGTGGCGACCGCGGTGGTGATCGCGGTCGGCGGGATCGCGGTGGGGGTGGCCTTCCGCGGCGACCTGTCGTCGCCGACGGTGATGCTGTCGGTGCTCGCCGCGGGCGGGATCGCGCTGGTCGGCGCGGCGGTGTTCCCCTGGCTGTTCGTCACCACCCGGATGCTGGCGCGGGAACGCGCCGCCAGGGCCCGCGCCGAGGAGCGCGCGGACCTGGCGGCGCACCTGCACGACTCGGTGCTCCAAGCGTTGACGATGATCCAGAAGCACGCCGAGACGACCGAGGTCCGCAAGCTCGCCCGCGGCACCGAACGGGACCTGCGGGTGTGGCTCTACGGGCGGCAGCCGGTGGCGGGCACCGACTTCGCCGCCGCGCTGACGGCGACGGCCGAGGTCGTGGAGGACACGTTCGACGTGGTGGTGGACCTGGTGTCGGTCGGCACGTGCGAGCTGGACCCCGGGTCGCGGGCGGTGGTCGGCGCGGTGCGGGAGGCGCTGGCCAACGCCGCGAAGCACGGCGGGGTGCCGCGGGTGTCGGTGTTCGCCGAGGTGACGGAGGCGGAGGTGTTCGCGTTGGTGCGGGACCGGGGCCGGGGGTTCGACCCGGCCGTGCACGCCGGGTCGGGGCGGCGGGGCATCGCCGACTCCATCGAACGCCGGATGCGCCACGAGGGCGGCACGGCGGTGATCCGCACGACGGTGGGCGAGGGCACCGAGGTGGAGCTGCGGATGCCGGTGGGGCGCCCGTGATCCGGGTGCTGGTGGTCGACGACCACGCGCTGGTCCGGTCCGGGGTGCGGGCCGAGATCGGCGCGGAGGTCGAGGTGGTCGGCGAGGCCGAGGACGTGGCGTCCGCGCTGGCCGCCGTGCGCGCGCTGACGCCGGACGTGGTGCTGCTGGACGTGCACCTGCCCGGTGGCGGCGGGCGGGCGGTGCTGGAGGCGGCGGTCCCGGAGTTCCCGGCGGTGCGGTTCCTGGCGCTGTCGGTGTCCGACGCCGCGCGGGACGTGATCGCGGTGATCCGCGCGGGCGCGCGGGGGTACGTGACGAAGGCGATCACCGGCGCGGACCTGCGGGCCGCGATCCGCCAGGTCCACGAGGGCGACGCCTGCTTCTCGCCGCACCTCGCGGGGTTCGTGCTGGACGCGTTCCGCGGCGACCCGGACCTCGACCGCCTCACGCCGCGCGAGCGGGACGTGCTGCGGCTGGTCGCCGCGGGCTACACCTACCGCGAGGTCGGCGACCGGCTGTCGATCTCCGGGCGCACGGTCGAGACGCACGCCGCCGCCGTCCTGCGCAAACTCCAGCTGCCGAACCGCCGCGCGCTGTCCCGGTGGGCGCGCTCGCGCTTCTAGCGCCAGTCGGTCGACGCCGCCCGCTCCTCCTGCGGCTCGATCTGCGCCAGCCGGTCGCGCAGCGCGGTCGTGATGATCCGGTAGGAGTCGCTGCCCAGCACGAGCCGCAGCGGCGCCGGGGTCTCGTCGACGCTCGCGATGATCAGCTCGGCCATCTTCGCCGGGTCGCCGAGCGACGGGCGGCTCCGGTCCTGGATGCCGCGGACCATCGCGGCGGGCGTGCCGTCGTAGGCGGCCATCGGGGTCGCCAGGGTGAGGCCGCCGTAGCGGAACTCGGTGCGCGCGCCGCCCGGTTCGACGATCGTGACGCCGATGCCGAACGGCTCGACCTCCTTCGCGACGGCCTCCATGAAGCCCTCGATCCCCCACTTGCCCGCGTGGTAGAGCGATCCTCCGGCGTTGGTGGCCTGGCCGCCGTAGGTGGAGAGCTGCACGAACCGGCCGCCGCCCTGTGCCCGCAGGTGCGGGAGTGCCGCGCGGACGACCTGCGCCGAGCCCAGCAGGTTGGTGGTGATCTGCTGGACGACCTGCTCGTCGGTCGCCTCCTCCGCGGCGCCGAACACGGCGTACCCGGCGTTGTTGACGATCACGTCGATCCGGCCGAACTCGGCGAACGCGCTGTCCACCACCGGGCGCACGGCGGGCAGGTCGGTGAGGTCGAGGTGGTGGAGCCGCAGCCGGTCGCCGTGCTCGGCCACCAGGTCGTCGACCGCGCCGTCGCGGCGGACCGTGCCCGCGACGCGGTCGCCGCGGCCGAGGAGCTGTTCGGCGAGGTGACGGCCGAAACCGCTGCTGACGCCGGTGATGAACCACGTGCGCTGAACCATGGACGTGCCTTTCCGGGGGAGTGCCCCGAGTCTGCGAGCCCGCCGCGGCACGTGGCAGATCCCCCCTGTTCCGGGTAGTGCCAGGGGATACCCACGCCGTCCGGAGTGGACGTACCGTGGCCTGGTGGAGTCCGACAACGTCCTCGGAGCCTTCCTGCGCGCCCGCCGGGAACTGGTGCGCCCGGAGGAGGTCGGCCTGCGGTCCGGCGGTCTGCGCCGGGTGCCGGGGCTGCGGCGCGAGGAGGTCGCCCTGCTCGCGGGCATCAGCGCGGAGTACTACCTGCGGCTGGAACGGGGCCGCGACCGCAACCCCTCCGCCCAGGTCCTGGACGCGCTCGCGGCCGTGCTCCAGCTCGACGCCGAGAGCGCCGCGCACCTCGCCGACCTCGCCCGCCACCGGCCGCGCGCCCGCGTTCCCCGGCCGGTGGAGGAGGTGCCCGACGGCGTGCGGATGTTGCTGGACACGTTGACCGTGCCCGCGTTCGTCGTGAACCGGTACCGGGACGTGCTGGCCGCCAACCGGCTGGCCCAGGCGCTCTCGCCACACATGGCTCCGGGCGAGAACCGGCTGCGCGCGTTGTTCACCGATCCCAAAGGGCCCCGGTCCCACCCCGGCTGGGAGGAGAACGCCGCGTCCCTCGTCGCCCAGCTGCGCGCGGAGGTCGGGGCCGACGTCGACGACCCGCACCTCGCAGCGCTCGTCGAGGAGTTGTCGCTGCTCAGCGACCGGTTCCGCCGGTTGTGGGCGCGCCACGACGTCCAGCGCGGCGGCAGCGTGACCACCGTCGTCCGGCACCCCCGGTTCGGCGACCTGGAACTCCGCCTGGAGAAGTTCGCCGTCGTCGGGGCGGACCGGCTGCTCGTGGTGCTGTACCACGCCGAACCGGGCAGCCCGGCCGCCGAGGCGCTGGCGCTGCTGGACGCGGGCACGCGCGTGTAGCGACTCGCCGGGTGTGCTCATCGTCACGCGCCGTTACCCCCACTGGCGGCTGTCCGGGGCTGGTTCGGTGAGTACCGTCCCTCTCGCCCGTTCCGCAGGGGGTGGACCGGGTGTCACACACGGGGGGACCACTTTGTCGACAGCTCTCTTCGGCGTGCCCGGAAGACTCCTGGGCCTGACCGCGGCCGGGGTGCTCGGGCTGGCGGGGCTCACGGCTCCCGCCGCCGGGCCGTCGACCCTGGTGTGCCAGGACTCCGCAACCGTCTTCGGCGTGCACGGGCGGACCCTGGCGGGGCCGGACGGCGTGGTCTACAGCCTGGCCGGGGACGGGTCCGGTGAGCTGCGGCGGTTCCGGTGGACGAGCGCCGGGTGGCAGGGCGGCTACCAGGTCGTCGGGTCCGGGTGGGGCCGCTACGCGCTGCCGGAGCACCGGAACAAGGTGAGCGTCGACGAGCGGGGCGGGCTCTACGAGGTCAACGCCTTTGGCGAGCTAAGGGTGTTCGTCTGGGCCGGCTCCTGGTGGACCCCGGAGACCGAGGGCGGCGAGGTGCTCGACGTCGGCTGGGGCGAGTACGACCTGATCACCGCGGCGGGCGACGGGCTGCTGCACTACTTCCCCGTGGACGCGGAGGGCGCGCTGGCGCACCTCAAGCAGGTCGACCCGGACGACTTCTCGACCGTCCGGGAAGCGGATCCGTCCACGCGGCGGGGCTACACCGGACGACCCGCGGCGAGCACGCGGGCCGACGGCGGGATCGTCGTCCAGGTCCACAGCCGGGTCGACGCGGGCGTGGACAGCCCGACCCTGGCCTCGACCGGCGATTGGGAGCGGCCGGAGACCAGGCTGGCGGGCCGGGTGCTGAGCGATCCGGTGCTGGTCAAGGATTCGAACGGGCGGCTGCGGTCGTTCGCGGTCGCGGACGGGGCGCTGTGGGTGCGCGACCAGGTCGCCGTCGACGGGCCGTTCCTGCCGTGGCGGAACCTCGGCGGGGAGGGCCTCACCGACGGTATCGCCGCGGCGGTGGCCGGTCCCGACACGGCGGTGGTCGTCCGGCACGGCGACGGCAGCCTCAAAGCGACCACCGTCCGGGTCGTGTCGGACATCGCCGCGGGCTCACCCGCCGTGCTGCGCACCGAGCGCGGCACCACGGAACTCGTGACGCCCGCGAGCAACGGCCGGATGGTCGTCACCGGGCAGGTCACGGCCACCGGCCCGTACCGCGACCCGCGGTACCTCGGCGAGAGCGTCGGCGGCGCGGACCCGTTCCTGACCGGTATCGCGGACGGCTCCTGGATCGCGGCCTGGTCCGGCACCGAGGAAGACCCGTTCCTCTACCAGGGGAGTTTCGGCGCGGCGAGGAGAGGAGCGGGGGGCACAGCCGTCCACGCGAGCGGCGCGATGAAGAACCGATCCACGACCGATTATCGGGTACCGTTCATTTTCCATTGTTCGGCGCCCGGTTTTCGCGCGCCGGAAACTCCCTCCAGGTGGACGAGTGCCGCAGAAGTGCGGAAATACCACCCCGGTGCCGAAAACGGGAGAGTTCACCGTTTCCGGGCGCGACCACCGGGTTCGCCCACCTCGCAGGCCCTCTCGGACGTTACCGCCGGACGTGGCGAGATCCCGCGGGAATTCCACGTGAAATAGCGGAAAGCGATCGGTACCATAAAGCAATGGGGACTCCAAGCGCAGATGTCGCACCACCACTCAGCCCGCGCAAACGCCTGCTCGCGGCGTCGATCAGCCTGTTCTACCGGAACGGGATCCAGGCGACCGGTGTCAGCGAGCTGTGCGAGGTGGCGGGGGTCTCCAAGCGCACGCTCTACCAGCTCTACGGCGGCAAGGACGAGCTGATCGCCGCGTACCTGGCGCACCTGCGCGAGAAGCGGGTGTCGGCCGCCGAGCGGACCCTGTTCGACGACGCGCTCGCGCCGCGGGAGCGGTTGGCGCAGCTGTTCGACCGGCCGGACCCCGCGCGCTTCCGGGGGTGCGCGTTCCACAACGCGAGCGTGGAGCTCACCGCGCCCGGTCACCCGGCGACACCGGTGATCCACGAGTACAAGGAGAGCTTCGAGCGGCGGATCGCGGAGTCGGCGCGCGAGGCCGGGTGCAAGGAGCCCGAGGAGTTGGGCCGGGCGCTGATGCTGCTGTTCGAGGGGGCGACGGCGTTGGCCACGTCGACCGGCGACCTGGCGGCGTTCGACGCCGCGCGGCCGGTGGCGGAGAAGCTGATCGGCGACGCGGCCGCCTGAGCCGTCCACTGTGGAGCGGCGTTCCCCGTGTCGGGAATGGCGACTTCACGCCACTCCCCCCGGCCGGAAAACCCGGTGCTTCGCCTGGTAGGGCCGACGGACCGGGCGGTGCGGGCGCGAACACGGCGCCCGCGCCACCGGCCGGGGCTCCTAGCATGGGGTCGTCCGGTACCGGCGAGGGAAGAAGTTCGGGGATGCGCAGCAACGCTTTCGGTCGTGCCGTGGTCGTCGGAGCCGTCGCGGTCGCCGCGGTCGGGGCCCTCACCGGGGTCTCGTCGGCGACGCCCGGAACGGGGGTGTCCGCGAAGCTGCTGTTCCAGCACACGGTGGGCGACAAGGACTACGTGGTCCGCGAGATCACCATCCAGCCCGGCGGCGCGACCGGGTGGCACTTCCACGAGGGCGAGCTGTACGGCCTGGTGAAGTCCGGCACGCTCACCCATTTCGACCACGACTGCGCCGTGGACGGCGTGTACCCGGCGGGCGCGCCGATCACCGAGCCGAGCGGCGCGGACAACGTCCACATCGGACGCAACCTCGGCACGACGCCGATGGTGCTGGAGGTCCTGTACGTCCTGCCGACCGGCGCGCCGCTGTCCGACGACGCGCCCGCGCCCGCGTGCGACCGATGACCGACCCGCGCGCGGAGGAGCAGCCGCTGCGGGTCACCCGGCGGTTCGCGTTCTCCCCGCACGAGGTGTACCGCGAGATCCGCGAGACCGGACCCGTGCGGCGGGTCACGATGTCCGCGGCCCCGGACGCCTGGCTGGTCACCGACTACGCCGAGGCACGCGCCCTGCTCGCCGATCCGCGCCTGGCCAAGGACCACGGCCGCGCGCTGGAGCTGTACCCGGACGACGTGAACTCCGCGCTTTCGAGCGACCTGTCGCACAACATGCTCCAGAGCGACCCGCCGGACCACACCCGGCTCCGCAGGCTGGTGACGAAGGCGTTCACCGGCAAGGCCGTGGCGCGCCTGGCCCCGCAGGTCGAGCGGATCGTCGACGGCCTGCTCGACGACGTGGCCGCGCGGGGCGGCGCCGACCTGATCGAGTCGTTCGCCCTCCCGCTGCCGATCGAGGTCATCTCGGAACTGCTCGGCGTCCCGCTCGCCGACCGGGCGAAGATCCGCGACTGGTCGATGCCGTTCGTCGTCGGCCACTCCGAGGGCGTGGAGCGGGCGGGCCGGGAGATCAAGGCGTACTTCGCCGAGCTGATCGCGGTGAAGCGCGCCGACCCCGGCGAGGACCTGCTGTCGGACCTTGTGCACGTGATGGTGGACGGGGACCGGCTGTCCGAGGCCGAACTCGTGGCGATGGCGTTCCTGCTGGTCTTCGCGGGCCACGAGACGACCGCGAACCTCATCGGCAACGGCGTGCTGGCGCTGCTGCGGCACCCCGAGCAGGCGGCGGCGCTGCGCGCGGACCCGTCCGGCCTGCCCGCCGCGATCGAGGAGTTCCTCCGCTACGACAGCCCGATCCACATCGCGACCACGCGGTTCACCACCGAGCCCGTGCTCGTCGGCGACGTGGAGATCCCGGCGAACCAGTTCGTCATGATCTCCCTGCTGGGCGCCAACCACGACGGGGCGCGGTTCGCCGACCCCGAGGTGCTCGACACCACCCGCGCCGCCGCGGGCCACCTGGCCTTCGGCCACGGGATCCACTACTGCGTCGGAGCTCCGCTGGCCCGGCTGGAGGCCCGGATCGCGCTCGGCGCGCTGCTGGCCCGGTTCGAGGTGCTGGAGCTGGACGCGGAGCCGGACGGGCTGGAGTGGCGCAAGAGCACCTTCGTACGCGGGTTGAGCACGCTGCCGGTGCGCGTGCGCTGACCGGTTCCCCTGAAGCAGAAGGACGATGTCGATGGCTACCACGAACACCCCGGTCGGCGCGCTGCGTCGCGGTCACGACGACCTGGTGGAGGTCGTGTCCGGTCTCTCCCCGGACGACCTCCTGCGCACGTCCGGTTCGGAGGACTGGACCGTCGCGCAGGTGCTGAGCCACCTCGGCAGCGGCGCGCGGATCGGCTTGGCCACGCTCGAGGCCGCCGTGAACGGGACCGAGGTCCCCGACCTCGCGTTCAACAGGTCCGTCTGGGCGCACTGGGACGCGCTGTCCCCGGCCGAGCAGGCGGCGGAGTTCGTCACCGCGAACGAGACCCTGACGGCCCGCTACGAGGGGCTGGACCAGCGGACGCGCGACACCCTGCTGATCACCTTCCCGCACTTCCCCACGCCGGTCGACGTCACGACCGCCGCCGCCATGCGGCTGAGCGAGTTCGCACTGCACTCGTGGGACGCGCGCGTCGCGGTCGACCCGGCGGCCGCGATCGCGCCGGAGGCCACCAGGATCCTGCTGGACGGCCTGGGGATGCTCGTCTCCTTCGCGGGCAAGGCCGACCGGTACGACGGCGCGCTGAGCCTGGCCGTGCGCACCTCGGAGCCGACCCGCACCCTCGGCCTGGTCGTCGGCGAGTCGGTGGTCCTGGAGCCGAACGCGCCCGACGCGGTGGACGGTGAGCTGATCACGCCCGCGGAGTACCTGGTCCGCCTGGTCACCGGTCGCCACCAGCCCGCGCACACCCCGGCGTCGGTGTCGGTGACCGGCGTGGCGCTGGACGACCTGCGGAAGGTCTTCCCCGGCTACTGAGACCTACCGCTGGTCCACCCGCACCAGGTGCAGACCGCACAGTCGTCGCACGTAGCGGCTGGAGCGGCCGTCCGTCGGCACCACGAGCGTCGGCCTGGTGAGGACCTCGCCGTTGTAGCGGGTCGCGAGCAGGGCCGGGCAGCCGCCGAACTCGGGGTCGACCTCGGCCCACGACAGCAGCACCTGGAAGCCGTCCTCGGAGCGGGCCTGGACCACGAAGTTGAGGTGGTCCATCTTGCGCCGCTCGTCGAGCAGGAGCCTGGTCCGCTGGAGCACCCGGTGCAGCGGGACGCCCTGCACGTGGTGGACCTCGCGGCGGCGGGTGGTGGCGTAGTGGACGTCCACCGGCAGGCCCGCGTGGGCGTGCAGGTCCGGCGTGGTGATCACCCACTCCTGCCGGACGGCACCGCTGACCAGCACCTCGTCCGCGCCCAGCGGCGGCCGCCGAGCGGGGACCCGTACCTCCGGCAGCAAGTCCATGACGCCCACGGTAAGTCCGGAGCGGCTAATCGCAGAAGCCACCAAAAGTGGACAGTTTTCGCTCCGCGAATACGCATCGTGAGTCGCCGATCACCGGCTTTTGCGGAGTTTGATCACAATTCGTTCCGCAGGTGCGGATGGCGTGGAATCCCGTGGACGCGGCGATAGACTCCCCGGTATGCCGAATCTGCGGATCAGTGAAGCCGCGTCCCTGCTCGGGGTCAGCGACGACACCGTGCGCCGATGGGCCGACCAGGGCCGTCTCCCGGTCGTGAGCGGCGACAACGGGCGGATGGCCGTCGAGGGCAGCGCCCTCGCCGCGTTCGCCCAGCAGCTCGCGGACAACCCCGAACCGGGGGCCACGGTCGCGTCGACCGCCAGGAACCGGATGCGGGGCATCGTGACCCGCGTGGTGAAGGACGGCGTGATGGCCCAGGTCGAGATGCAGGCCGGACCGTTCCGGGTGGTGTCCCTGATGAGCCGGGAAGCCGCGGAGGAACTCGGTCTGGAGGTCGGGGTGGTCGCCGTCGCCTCGATCAAGTCAACGCACGTCGTCGTCGAGATCCCGGAGGCCTG
>Ga0247771_1000291_pt1 | contig 17145 bp, 12 predicted proteins | sample UWRJL197509C6_FD_179948 | JGI IMG/M metagenome (GOLD analysis project Ga0247771, IMG submission 179948) | Plant litter microbial communities from Arlington Agricultural Research Station in Wisconsin, United States - UWRJ-L197-509C-6 | ecosystem: Environmental > Terrestrial > Plant litter >...
CTGGCCGGCGGCGACGTCTGGGGCACCGTCTACGAGAACTCGTTCATCACGGTGCACAAGATCCTCTTCCCGCCGCGCTCGCGCGGCACCATCACCAAGATCGCCGACAAGGGCAGCTACACGGTCGACGAGAAGATCCTCGAGGTCGAGTTCGACGGCAAGAAGACCGAATACGGCATGCTGCAGTCGTGGCCGGTGCGCGTGCCGCGGCCCTCGACGGAGAAGCTGTCGGCCGACCGGCCCTTCCTGGTCGGCCAGCGCGTGCTCGACGCCCTGTTCCCCAGCGTGCAGGGCGGCACCGTCGCCATCCCCGGCGCCTTCGGCTGCGGCAAGACGGTCATCAGCCAGTCGGTGTCCAAGTTTTCCAACAGCAACGTCATCGTCTACGTCGGGTACGTCACCGTGGGAGCATCTCTTCCCCCCTTCTGGCCCCTTTCCGTACGACACAACAACTGACCCTCGAACCTGGTAGCTGCGGCGAGCGCGGCAACGAGATGGCCGAGGTGCTCAAGGACTTCCCCGAGCTGACCATCGAGGTCGAGGGCCGCCGGGAGCCCATCATGAAGCGCACCACGCTCATTGCCAACACGTCCAACATGCCCGTCGCCGCCCGCGAGGCCTCCATCTACACGGGCATCACCGTCGCCGAGTACTTCCGCGACCAGGGGCTCAACGTCGCCATGATGGCCGACTCGTCGTCGCGCTGGGCCGAGGCGCTGCGCGAGCTCTCGGGCCGCCTCGGCGAGATGCCCGCGGACCAGGGCTTCCCGGCCTACCTCTCTGCCAAGCTCGCCAGTTTCTACGAGCGCGCAGGCAAGGTGCAGGTGCTCGGCTCCCCGCAAAGAGAGGGCAGCATCAGCATCGTCGGCGCCGTCAGCCCGCCGGGCGGCGACTTCTCGGACCCCGTCACGTCGGCCACGCTGGGCATCGTGCAGGTCTTCTGGGGCCTCGACAAGAAGCTGGCGCAGCGCAAGCACTTCCCCTCGATCAACACGTCGCTGTCGTACTCCAAGTACACGGGCATCCTGGACAAGTGGTACGAGAAGGAGTACCCCGAGTACCCGCGGCTGCGCGACCGCATCCGGCAGCTGCTCTCGGACTCGGAGGAGCTGGACCAGGTGGTGCAGCTCGTGGGCAAGTCGGCGCTGTCGGACCCGGACAAGATCACCCTGGACCTGGCCACGCTCATCAAGGAGGACTTCCTGCAGCAGAACGGCTACTCGGACTACGACCAGTTCTGCCCCATCTGGAAGACGGAGTGGATGATGAAGCTCATGGTGGGCTTCCACGACGAGGCGCAAAAGGCCATCGCCCAGGGCCAAACCTGGGCCCGCGTGCGCGAGGCCACGCAGGAGCTGCAGTCCCAGCTGCGGAATCTCAAGTTCGAGCTGCCGAGCGACGGCGAGGAGACAGTCACCAAGAAGGTGGGCCCTCTTCCCCTCCTCTGTCGCCCTCTGTGGCTAACCTGCTTCTGTCTTTTAGTACGAAGCAATCCAACAGGAGATGCTGGACAAGTTCGCCTCCGTCGTGGACGAGTAGTCTGTTTCTGCCCTGTCGAGTCACCAGGCGTTTGTTCATGGATGATGCAAGCCGGCAGGCAGCAGTTCTACGCCTTGGTTGTGTTCCTCTCGTCTTGTAGACTGTACGTAGCCTTTCCGGGACGAACCGCTCACATAGATATCTGCGGCCGAGGGGGTGGGATGGGTCTCTGGCCCGCGAGACCGAATCATGGCGTTCTCAACGAAGTCTTGTTCCTGAAGCTCGCATCCTGAACGGCCTCGTGTACAATGTATGACCGTTTCGCCCCGGAGCCTAGCCGAGGCCGGAAATACAACGAAATAATGAGATGATTGAATCGTTGAACCGTAAATATCTCCATGGCCTGTCTGTCCACGGGGCGAATGGGTCGTGTTGTCCAACAACCACTGACGACGCAGAATGGGGCGCGCACAAGCGGCGATGACTCGAAACAAAGAGATGGACGAAAAGAGAAAGCTAGGGCTGGTATCACAAACGGCTCCGTAAAAATATGAAAAGGGGGCTTGAGGTGGAAAAAAATGTAAAAAGAAATGCGGTCAAGACGGCTCGAACGAGTGGTCTGAGAAGGTTCCAAAGATTGAAGACTGGAGACGATTGGCTGTTGCACGGTTCATGCTGGTAAAAGGCAAGCAGGAAGTTCGTTCCTACAACAAGCCATCTCCAATTAATTTTAGACGGTATTTTGCTATAACAAGCAACCCTGCTGAGCCATATTTCGCCACCACTGCACCCCTCTTCTTGACAACGACGAGTCGGCTCGAAATGCCAAACTACTATAGTGAAGACGTAGGCCGCTGGCTTAGGAGTTGATTTATAGTCGTATCGCGGTGCCTCCATGTGTATTCTCTGAAGATGCTCATCTGTCGGTTGGGGCCCCTGAATTCAGGGGTCGGAGCACCACGACCAACGGCTTCCCAATCTACAGAGAGCAGCTGACACTCGAGGACCTGGCACGAACTCGCTCGATATATCTCCCTGTTGGCTCAATAAATCCAGACCCTCAAGCGTCCGAGCCGGATCCCATGTCCGGAAGACGGCTTCAGATGGCATTTTCCATCCCACTCCCGGCCATCCACGGCCAATCGCCCGTTCGTGACACAGATGAGTACCTCTCTCCCTTACCCCCAGACCACCGCATCCCACTAAGAACCGGCGACACCACCGCCTCCACGTGTCCGCGCTCGCTCTCAGCGTCCCTCGCGCCCAGGTCGTGCCACAGCTCCCGCAGCTGGGCGGAGCGGGACGCGCGCAGCCCGTCGCGATCCTCGCCGCCTGCACCGTCGCCGTCATCGGCCTCGGCGGCCACCGGCTCGTCCTCGTACTCGCTCTCGCTGTACGCGCCGTCGTCGCCGGCCGCCGGCGCCGGCATCAAGTAGTACTCGGACCCGGCCCAGTCGTCCATGATGGCGCTCCCGGCGCGGGAGACGCGCGCGCTGGCAGTGCGTGCCGGCGCGGCGGCGCCGTCCTCGACACGGCGGGCGGCGCGTACGTCGCCGCTGCTGAGGACTAGGCTCCTGTTCTCGGCGGAGCGCCGCGGCGAGCGGCTTCGCTGCTGCTGGCGCGCCTGGATTTGCCGGATGTAAGCTAAGGCTGTGGTGTGTCTCCGCCGCGGCGCCTCCGCAGCGCCGGCGGTTCGCGTTGAGGGCTCACTTACCGCGCCGCCCTTCTCCCGGCTCGGAGTCTCGCGCCGCTCCTTCACGGCCGTAGCCCGGCCTTCCCTCGCCTTGGGCGCCTCCGGCCCCGCGCCCCCCTTCCTCTCTGCCGTCGGGCTGACCCGCACCGCTATCTCGCGCGGCGACTCGGGCGGACTGATAATCCGCATCTGGTGCGCGATGTGTCCGAGCCGCGTCTGGGCCGACGGTGCGTCCGGCCGGTTCGCCCGCCCTCGCGGTGCCGGGAACCCGAACCGGTTCGCGGCTCCTGAGCCCCCATGTCTCCGTGTGTTGGTGGTATCGGCGAACATGCTCGACGGCGGCATGAAGTCGGCCTCGCACGCATCGCACAACCCGCCGCTGTGCCTGGCGAAGGCGGTACAGGTCGGCATGCGGCACTTGCCTGCCCCGACGACGGACCTCGCGTGCCGTCCCGCCGCCGAGACCGCGCGGGTGTTGGAGATGGGGCTCGGGGTTAGCGGCGACGATTGGTGGCGGCTCCTCGGGGAGAGGGGGGTCACGCAGACATCGTCCACGTTGTCGTTTTCATCCTCCTCATCCGAGCTCAGGGTCCCAACCCGCGCTTGCGTGCTCGAGTTGCTCTCTCGCCTGCGGGTCCTGTACCAGCTAGTGCCCTGCACGTCCGCCTCTTGTTTCTCGCGCTTGAGCAGGGCGCGGTGGTTATCTTGAGAACCTCCCCGGGCCATCGATGTCGCGGCTCTTCCACCGAAACCCTCATTCTCCACCTTGCGCGGTGCATGGTGTCGGACCTCGGTGTGATGTGGAGCGGGCAAGCGCTCGACGGTGCGTAGGCTACCCATCCCTGCGCGGGGGAAGTCCCGAGACGGCTCCGGGTCGTACACTCCAAGCTCAGGCCGGGGTGCTGACCTGGGGTTCTCCCAGCGCCAGCCGTGGGGGATTCTCGCCAGCGCGCTGGGGTTTGCTTGCTGTAGAACCGGAACCTCGCTGCCTTTCTTCCCTGCAGCCTCTCCCCAGTTCTCTGGCGCTGACCAGCTCTTCGCCACCGGCGGCCACCTCGTTAACCTGGCGTCGTTGTTGAGGCGTGTCTTCGCCTGCCGCCGCTCCTCCTCCCGCTCCTGCATGCCCAGTATGATGGCAGCGCATTCGATATCCGATGGAATTTCGTCGGGTCCCGCAGACCGCCGCGGCCTGTCGGGCGTGTGGGTCACGACATACTCGGCCGGCTCCGATGTCCTTTGTTGCTGCTCGGCCGGATGCAACGAGCGGGCGAGGCCGCGTAGCTTCTGCGAGAATCTCGCAGAGTGGCTGTTCAAGTCTATAGGACTTTTCATGAGATCTTGTGTCTGTGTTTAGGTGCGTTTTGCATTCATCCCGTGTTTGGACAGGAACGAGAATGGGAGACATGGCTTAGTGTTAGCTCTAGGCTTGGGCAAAAAGGGAGAGAACTGCAGTGAAGATGGGGCTGGCCCTTTGTTTCCGAGCGGAAACGGAGCAGTCGAGTCACAAAGAGAAGGCAAAACGCCTCATTGTTCTCGGGGAAGTAATCGTGTCAATGACTGCCGTTGCAGAGAATGCCACGTTCGGCCCGCCTGAGGATCTCGCCCAGTCACTGACGGCCAAAGCTTGACTGTAGGTTGTCTCCGGTTGAGATTAGAGAGTAAACACGACTTCTACCGCCCATCCTTGTGACAACTCCGTCCGCGAGTTCCGTAGCATGGTATGCTACAGACTCACCGTCACGGTCATCGTGTTGCTTAACACCAACAACGTCGGGGGCAAGTCGTGGCACAGAACCTCGATATCGGACAGGTACCGAACGCTTGCTTCTTCGCTCTCGCACGTCCCTTCCTCGGGAATGGGGAGAGTCGTGAGCAGAACCACGGTATCGCTGCTGTTCTGTCGCATCAGTTCGTTGAGTATCAGGTGTTGCGCGCGGCTGGGAAGGTTGTTGAACGACAGTGCCAGGTCTTGCGTCGCATAGCTCGACCCGCTCTCGCTGTCTCCGGGAGCATGTGTTGCTTCCCAGGCGGCTGTTTCGGGGATCTCAACGTGAAGACTGTTGCTTCCTCTGTCCGGTGCCCGTGGCTGGTGATTGCCCCCAGCCGATTCGGCATTGGAGGGACCCAAGGTCGGAAGCCCTTCGGCATCTACCGCCCTCTTCCCGTCGACCGCCTGGTCCGGGAGGTGACCGGCCGACTGGCTCCTGGAAATTGCGGGTCTTTCTGTCCGAGCCAGCGTGGGGACCTCGGCATCCGAAAACATAAGAATAGGCCCTGACCCCTCTCCCTCGGGTTCGGTGATTCTCGTTTCAGGAACAAGGCTGCTTGAGAAACGCACAGCCGATGAGGTGGTGCGGAGTAGCCCGGGACGTTGAAGATTCGTAGTACTAGGCCAGGGAGATGGGGAATCTGGCGTCCGCGCTTTGCGCTGCTGCAAAACTGGGCTGGACGACTGTGTAGTAACGGTGCTTCGCTGTGTTTTCCCCTGCGAGGACTGACTCGGGCCCAACGTTGTGGATGCGGATAGCGTTCCATACGACGGGCGGTTGGAAGCGTTTTGTGGTAGCAGCCTCTCACCGTCTCCTCTCTTTCTTCGCAGCGCCGGTCGGGTAGTGAGGGAGTCACCATGGCTCTTCCGTCGATCTGCCACTGTAGGACTTTCGGCAGTCCGATAGCCGTCGAGGTCGCCCTCACTAGCTGCGCTGTCCGTGTCGTCGGCGTAAGGATCCGGCTCGCTATCATCCGAACTGTCATGACTGCCGGGGCCATCCTCGTTGTCCGAGTCTAGCTGGAATATTTTGTGCGGAAGGGTGTGGGTGTGGATCCCCACGGATACCCCGAGACGAGACAGTGAAGAGACTGTAGGCTTCTTCGGTAGTTGGCCGTGAATAGCCATACTAGGGCGCCTCCGACCCCACTGGTCGTCATGAAGGTTGCGATGAGACTGCTGTCCTGCAGGCGGCTCGACGGCCTGGTCCAAGGATGTCCATTCCTGGCTCGCTGTCATCGGGGGACCCTTGCCACGTAGACGCTTCAGGCGCGTCCACCAGTCCTCGTCTTTCAAGACATCGTCCACCATCTGCTCGGCTGACGCGTCCTCTGAGTGTCCGTTGATGATGGCTGCGTAGGTTGCGAGCTCGCCGCTTGCCAGCCAAAACGCGTGCACCTCTGCTGGGATCCTCAGCTTTTCAAGCAACGCCTGTACCCTGTCGCGAGTTTCTCTCAGTTCGCTCTCGTACTCCACAAACACTAGTACCCGAAGACGGAAGTCTTTCTTCCACGATGGGACAGTATGGAGGATATACCCTAGCTGTAGAATGAGCGTGTCTGCCACCGGTGGTCAGCTGATTTTCGGCGACGGAAGAGGGACCTAGGGACAGCCCGGGGAGCCGCGCGAGAGAGAAAGATATCCTTACAGGTGTCAAAATTCGTCGTGAGCACGCCTTTTCCGTCTGCTTCGAGCTCTGCAGATATTTGTATCGGCCAAAGGTCGATAAACTTCTGGGTGCTGCTTCCGCCTTTTTGCGGAGGTGCAAGAGTTTGAAAGCCCTTCCCCACGGCAACATTGAGGCGGTACTTGAGGGCAAGGTCCTCCAGGATCGTGAGATAATCGGCCGCCCTCATCATGCCCTCCGTCTTGATCAAGTCGGTCGGCAAGTCTCCCTCTAACAGACGCGCCGTCGAGTCGAGCCGAACCGTTTTCCGAACGGGGACCGGCAGGACGGGGCCCTTCGCCTTGTGGGGGATGGGCGAAGCCGGGGTATCCGGAATCCGTCGCTCCGGCCGAGAAACCCGCAGCTCGTTCATGTTGTAAAAGCCCATCACGACGATGTTCGGTCGCATGCCGCCAAGCCCGGCCGACAAGATCAGGGATCGTATGCCCCAGACCAGCGACGGGGACATGGCCAACTGTACGAAGGCTTTTATGCGGGAATACTCTGTGATATACCTTGTCCACGCCAACTGCTGCAGCTTCGCCTCGTGAACCCCGACGTTGAAGTCGTCGGTCACGATGACGTGGCCGAGGATGTACAGTGACCCCTTTTTCAAAGAGTTGCAAAACTGGATAAGCCGGGTCTGCCGCCGGGGATCGTTGATCAGGAGTATGATCTGTGGCCTCCAGAACTTGATATGTTCCGGCCTGAGCCGGAGGAGGTATTTTCGGACTTGATGATAGATGAGGTTCTGGGAGACGTCGCCCCAATGCTTGGGCGGACTGAGATAATGAATGAGAAGGAATAGCGAAACCAGGGTACAGACGGCCAGGCCAGCGTATGTCTCGTCGACGAAGAACATGGCTGCGGCAGACGCCAGGCTACCAAGAAGGGCCGTTTCCCAGCTGAAATACTTGAAAGCCGGCCTGAAGTTTGGGGCGGAGCCAACTTTTAGCAGGAAACAGGCGAGGTTCATGACGAAGAAGGTCATCTATTATTTTGGTAAGACATCAAGCCGACGAGGGTACTAGGCGCGGTAGTTTCCGGGCAGACTCACCTGATATCCCATCGATATTAACGTTGCGATCTGGTTGAGATCGGCAAATAGGGCGATTTGGGCGATGAAGTAGGTCAAGACGACTGCCCGGATGGGCTCATCCGACTTGCGCGTGCCGGATCCGAATACTGACAGGCCTGGCACCAGCTTGTCCCGTCCCAGTGCTTGCAGCAATTTCGCCGCCGCCAGGAGGCCCATCAGCGCCGAGAAGAGGGTAACGGCGCACTCTCCGGCAAGGATTATTGGAGCCCAGATGTTCGTGTCCCGGATGATATTGGCATCTTGTAGGAAAGACGCCGGTGCGATGCTCGCCGCCATGGAGACGATGACAACTAGGTAGGCGCCAAAGGTCGTCAACATCGCCCAGAGCGTTCCGGAGGGGATAGCCTTGCTGGGATTCCTCAGATCACCCGACATGCTCGCGCCAGCCAGGATTCCGGAGGTGGCGGGGAAGAGGATGCCGAATAAGTCTCGGAAGGTCTTGACCCCGTTGAAGTGCTTGTGGCCAACGGGAGGCAGGAGATTCGACCTCAGAGTGTGTATGCTGGGCCCCGTGAAGTCGATGCCGAGGTTGGGATCTCGAAACGGGTGCACGAAAGCTACCGAGAGGGGGATGCTGAGAATGGCAGTGGCCAGGACGACAAGGAGTCCGTTGCTGGCTTTGGCAAATATGCCGCTGCCAGCCAAGCACAGTGCGGTGCAGACGAGGAGCGCGGCGGTTTCGAGGAGATATTCCCACCAGTAGCCATGGGGGAACGCGGCTGCGAAGTTGAGCTTGAGGCAGTCGATGAGACCGACGATGTTGAGAGCGGTATTGAGGGCTTGGGACAGGTAGAATAGCAAGCCGATGGAACCCCCAAACTCGGGTCCGAGCGAGCGCGAGATCAGGTAGTAAGCACCGCCGCCTTTCACTTCTCCGTTGGAAGCCACTGCGGATAACGAGAGTACCGTAACGAGGTCGACTCCGTAGGATACCAGTAGAAGGCCTAGGATCGTAGAGACTTAGCTGGGGGCGGGCCGAATGGGGGTTGGGCGAGGAGGTTCAGAAACAGTGGCCATACCCAGCATTCCGAGGAGGCCGATCTGACCCAGAATGAGGCCGAACCTCAGGAACATGAGAATACTGAGGATATTGAGACAGACGGGGATGTAGACGCCTGACACGACCCCGAGCTTGCTCCTCTTGAGCCCATGATCAGGATCCATCCTGGCCTTGCATTCATCCGACCATTGCCGGGATCGCTGCTCAAGATCTCACCGCCGAGGAGGTAAAATCACAAGGAACGGTCTGAGTGAATACATGGACTGTCAACTACCCCTTTTGGTGGAGCCGGTGAGGTTTGTGGGAAGTCGTCCCGAGGGATGCTGCCCAAGCAGGGGCGGGTGGTCGTGCGCTCTATGAGACTGGCGCTTGGGTCGTTCAATCTGTCTCGATCCGACTCATCCTAGACAGTCGATGTCTAGCCATCTGGTGATGGTGCCGGCCGTGTTGCACGAGAGCTAGGCCCGTATCACCCTCGGGCGCGAGTATGGTCGTGTAAGTGGTCTTCTCCTAACCCCGAGCTCGTCGGGGATCTGACGTCAGGGGGAGACAACGGCTGCAGATGCGTTTGTCATATCGTCCGCCCCGCGACGAGACCAATGCAACGCTGGACGGCTTCAGCGGATTGGCAATTTTGGGGTTGGGCTTGCACCGTTCAACCACTTGACATTGCAGGCGTGAAGAACAAAACGTAACCAAGATGCCGTGTGGGTGGGTCGGGACGCTGTGGGAGGACAGCCGGTTCCGCCGCGACACCGCAGTATCGACTGTACCCGAATATAGAGGTACGGTACCTCCTGCACTGTATCTAGGTAGGGGGTACCGCAGAGCCGTACCCCGTCGTCTATGGGAGCGGTGTACCCGGATTGGGCTGTACGTCCGTGTTCGGAGCGTTCCACGGCTGAGAAGCTTGCTCGGTCTCGATCTTCCAATCTGCTGCCGCGTTGTGTTGTGTTCGTCTGCGATCGTCGCTCCGGCTGTTCTGGAGAGGATACGTCTTTCGACGCAGCCCAGCCTAGACGGAGAGGGTCTCGTCAACCGGTAACTCGATTTTCACGTGTTTGGGGGTCGGATCCTTTAACCAACGTCAGCTGTCAGGTGGGCATTCGGGCTGTGGGGGTTCGCTGCCTGGATACCGCCCCGGGCGTGCGGGCAGCGGCCCGATGACTAAGGCGGTAAGCTGGCGACCCTGCAAGCCCGCGGGCTCGTTAGCACACCTGACCAACGCCCATCACAAGCCGCCGTCCAAGCCCACTAGAGTCAGACGAAGCCCTCTTGACCTGATCAAGTGGGCTTTCCGAACAACTGCCCCTTCCAGTGGAGTCAATCCGCTCAAGACCCCATCGACACGCCCGTCTCGCTGCTCTCCGTCTTTGTTCCTCCATTCTGCTTTACCATAGCGAGATCCCGGCGCGCCTATCGAGTCGCAAACCCGACCTAGCCCCCGCCTCCGTCTCCTCGACGCCGAACAGCCCGCAGCCCGATATGTTATAGACAGAAGTCGCTTCTCGACATCCTTTGAGCCAGCATGTCCGACGACGGGAGGGATTCGCCCTCGCCCTTCGCGGTACTGCCCTCATCGTCACCCCACGGATCTGGGCACGTCCGCGGACGATCGCTCGGCACTTCGGTTCCTCGCGCCGATGCTACCGCCCGTCTGGCCTCGCCGATACCGTCCCACGGGCACGGGACGCCGCCTCCCGGCTCGGGCCCGCGGGCACACAGCGAGGGATGGCAAGGGCCGGAGCATCTTGCGCCGTTGGCCGGCCCGGGGATGACCACCGCCGGCCCGGGGATATCGGCGCTCGCGGCGGCGCTGTCCAACTCCTACGGCGTGACGCCGCCTAGATTCGGCACCCCGCCGGTCCGGACGGCGTCGCCCGCCGGCGCGGCCTCCCAGCTGCTCGCCGTGGGCACGCCGACCAACTACGGCTCCTTCGAGGCTCGGTCGCGCCTGGCGAGCAGCGGCGCGTTCGAGGATCCCGAGATCGTCAGGAGGCATTTGGTGCAGCCGTCGGAGGCGTCCATAATGTCCGAAGACTCTGGAAGGAGGAAAGTCAGCGACCCCAAAGGCAAGCACCCCGCCGAGGCTCAAGGTCCGGGGATGGACGAGGACGAGTTCTCCAGCTTGAGGCTGCAGGGCGGCGACATCACGCGGCCCATCTACAAGTGGACCGAGGAGGCCACGAACAAAGTGCAGCGGAGCAAAAGCTTCAGCGTGTCCCGACCCGATCCTGAGGACGACGTCTTGGATATCACGAACATCAAGATCCCCGGTGGCTTCAGACGCAACTACCTCAGGCGGACGGCCGGAAGTCCTTCGGCGAACCCCGACCAGATAGACTGGGACGAGGAGTTCAGCGGATCGTCGCAACAGCAGTCGCGGCCGTTGTTTACCTCCAGCTTCCTGGAGTTCCTGTCCATCTACGGCCATTTCGCGGGCGAGGAACTGGAGGAGGACGACGAGGTGCTCAAGCCGGGCGAGTACTTCTCTTCTGGGGAAGACGAGCTCGAAAGCCACTACGGCGACGAGGGGTCGGACGAAGACCGCGAGCCCATGGAAGACAGCGCCCTGCTGACGGCTTCGCGGAGGAAGCGAAGACGCAAGGGCCGCGGCGGCAGCGGAAAGGCGAGCCCGATGGGCGCCGCCATCGTCCTCCTCAAGTCCTTCGTCGGGACGGGCGTCCTCTTCCTCCCCCGCGCCTACCTGAACGGCGGGATGCTGTTTAGCAACCTCGTCCTGCTGTTCGTCGCGGCGCTGAGCTACTTCTGCTTCGTGCTGCTCGTCACGACGCGCCTCAAGGTGGTCGGCTCGTTTGGCGACATCGGTGGCATGCTCTATGGCAAGTGGCTGAGGTTCCTCATCCTGTTCTCCATCGTCCTCAGCCAGATCGGCTTCGTCGCGGCCTACATCATCTTCACCTCGGAGAACCTCCAGGCCGTCATCCTCGCCGTATCGGACTGCAAGACCCTGATCCCGATCAAGTACCTCATCTTGATGCAGATGATCATCTTCCTGCCCTTCTCGCTGCTGCGCGACATCAACAAGCTCGGCTTCACGGCGTTGATAGCCGACGGCTTCATCGTCATCGGCCTGGCCTACCTCTTCTACTACGACATCCTGACGCTGAGCACGAAAGGCCTCGCCGACATCACCCTCTTCAACCAGAAGGACTGGACGCTGTTCATCGGCACGGCCATTTTCACTTTCGAGGGCATCGGGCTCATCATCCCTATTCAGGAGTCGATGAAGCACCCCGAGAAGTTCCCCAAGGTCATGTTCGCCGTCATGATCATCATCACGACGCTCTTCATCACGATGGGGGCCTTTTCGTACGCGTCCTACGGCTCCAAGACGGAAACGGTCGTCCTGCTCAACCTCCCGCAGGACAGCAGGATGGTCAACGCGGTGCAGTTTCTGTACTCGGTGGCGATCCTCCTGTCGACGCCGCTCCAGATCTTCCCCGCCATCAGGATCACGGAGAACGGACTCTTCACCAAGAGCGGCAAGTACAACCCCTACATCAAGTGGCAGAAGAACGGCTACCGCTTCCTGGTGGTGGCGGCGTGCGCGGCGATCGCGTGGGGAGGCGCCGACAATCTCGACAAGTTTGTCGCCCTCGTCGGCAACTTTGCCTGCATTCCGCTGGTGTATATATACCCGGTACGTCCATGACTGACGCGGCAGCCCTGGAGAACCCGGCTAACCGCTCGAGTAGCCCATGCTGCACTACAAGGCAGTGGCCAAGACGACAGTCTGGAGATGCGTGGATATCATCTTGGGCATTTTCGGCTTCGTCGCCATGGCGTACACGACAAGCCTGACCGTCATGAGCTGGGCGAACGGTTCCGCTGCGCCGGACGGTCCGGACCATTGCGGTCTTACGAAATCGTAGCGAGGACCGCCGGCATCTCCTTTGTCACTCATCATATAGGAGCATGGGCCTCGGCGCTCTGCATGTTACATCCGAGGGGACTCGGGGGATCTGAGCCAACTCGGGATAGACTAGAAGATTGCCTAGGGCCCCGAAGCCCACAGCGGTTCGACAGGTGATGCTCGGATGGCGGGGGCGGATATCGAGAAGGACCGGACCCTGGTTCATATTGTGCATACTTGTACCCCTTCGGAGTTCGACAGCTGCTACTTGAATGGCTATTTGAATGGCCACCCGGAGAAGCATTCTTTCTCTGAAACCTCTTTATTCAAGCAGACAGAAATGTGGGGAGTTTCTGAAGAGTTGTGAAGCATTTTGATCTCCTCTTGAAGGTCCATCCGATTGGTGGTCTCTCGGCGTTGGTGGTGGAGTTACAGGGGGCAGTGCCTGTGTCTAGGTGGGTCTGCTGGTCCCGCTGCGGCGGGTCGGCGCATGGGCCGCCTGGAAGAGCCAGTGGCGACATAGCAGAGCCGCCTCTCAAGGTTGCCGCCGCATTCCTCAAGCAACCTCCGAGTCTTCTATTTGCCAGGCTCGACTTTGCTTCGCGATTTTCTGGAAGGCATCACCACCTACCTCAGCTAAGCTTACGCATCCTTTATATCGAGATTTGCATACTGTATTCAAGATGAATGCTCCGGATCGGTAAGCCACTATCTCGACTTGTTTTGGAAGTATCTGGCCCTGTTGCGCCGCGGCTTGAACACTGTCGAGGTTGACGATCGGGTTGCCCCGTGATGCTTCCCTCCGTTCCTTCATCTTCAAAAAGGCCGGCCTTTGCTTCTTCAGCGCGCCCGGGCTCCCGGGCTGTGAAGCCCGGTCCGGGCCCGGGGACGGCGCAGTGGACCGGGACCGGCACCGGCACCTGGGAGTCGTTCTTACCTTCACCTTTGGCAGACTGCCGCCTTCCTTCTGTCCCTCCGGCTTTCCTGACCTTTCCTCTCAACTGCCTCGCCTGACACCTAGATCTCCATTTCTCCCAAACCTTCCTGCCTGCCCTGCCGCTATTTTTGCGGCGCTCCACCTCATTCGCAACAGTCAAATCATCGGGCAAGGCCTCGTCAAGCTTGCCCGACATGGCGAACCAGCGTCACTACAACATCGAGGAGTCGTTGCGTCTCACGTCTTTCCATGGCGACTACGGCAGTTTGCTGACACCCTCGATAGCTTCGAGCTCTTCCTGCTCGCTGACGGCGAAAAGAAGATCACTGAAACGCCTTTCACGAGTATGTGCATACGACCCTCGCGGCATCCAAGACGTAGGCGCGAGGAAAGAGCGAAGGCTAATGTTCTCGCAACTGCAGGCATGTCCAACACTGTCGACTTTCTCATCAAGAAGGAGGACCACACGCTCGGCAATCTCATCACCGAGCATCTCAAGCAGGCGCCGCACGTTCTGTTCGCAGCATACAAGAGTGCGTCGCCCTTCCCTTCCACAACCCATATTACCGAGTTGGCTTCCTGACACTGACTGCTCCCTAGTCGCTCACCCTAATGTGCCTGAGCTCCTGCTCCGAGTCCAGACGGACGGCACCCTGACGCCCAAGGAGGCCATCGTCACCGTCTGCAAGCAGCTGATCGCCGCCTACGGCCAGCTCAGCAGCGAGTTCACCCGCGAGTACGAGCTTCGACGCATGGTGGCGGCCGGCGAGCAGCAGCAGCAGGGCAACGGCGGCCATACGGACGGCATCTAGACGTCGGAACCGACGATGCGATGTGAACTCTGCTTTTTTACTAACCGGCACACGGCGCAAGGAGTTCCACGGTCTGTGTAGGGGGAGGCTCTTTCTCGGCTCGTAGCGCCGGGTGGCGGCAGCCAGCAACGGAGGCATGGGGCATCACGGAAATTCAAAATTCCAGAGGAAAATGCAGACCATCCTATGAATGTCTTGGAGCTTGAAGATGACATGTCATCGACCAACTTCATCCTAGTCTCCAGGCATCTGCAGCCTCCAACAGCGTTCGTTTACATCGCGAGTGTGGCCATGGCTGGGCCATCCCGATACCGTACGTGAAGGACAAGTAGCCGGCATGTTTTCGAGAACCAGGCCGCACCCAGACCTCCTCTGCGCGATGACGATCATCTATGCTTGCACCGGGCCCTCGCCGCCGGGTATCAGCTGCCAGTCGGTCAGAGGGGCCCCCAGATTCCAGGAAGAAGAGAAGCCTACCATGCATATGTTGTTGCCGTTGAGCAATATCTTGGACAGTTTTGTGTGCTTCCCGGAGTAGTCGCTGCTAAGAGTCAGGCTCCGGGCAAGCAGCCCAAGCACGGATTATGGGCCCCGTACAATTCAGTCACATCCTCAAGCACCATATCTTTGCGTTGTCAGCGCACAGCTCGATAAATGCGTACCCGGGGTTGGGGTCCCACGTACTGACGTAGTCGTCGAATCCGACGAGCGTCCCGCTGAACTCTGCACCACGTCATCAGCTGTGCTTCTCCCGCTTCGACGGAGTCGAAACACACCTTTGTCGCCCTTCATGATGACCCATATCCTGGAGCCAACGCACTTGTCGATGAGTTCTACGTCGGCGTTAGCTCTCGGGCGAGGGCAGCCTCTCGACTCTCAGAACGGCGGGGAAACGCTACCAAGAGGGAGAAGTTGTGATTGTGTTGTCATCTTGACTAGGTTCCCAGCAAAAACGCCTTGCTATGAGGGTCTGCCTTGAGTCGCGATCCTTGCCGAGCTGTGCATGTGCTACCTCGCTGCCGTGATGTCGACTTTGACGGGGAGGGTTGTTGGAGGGCGGGCGAGTTGTGGCACATGTGCTGTGGCTGGAGCTGGTGGGATGGGACGAGAACACGTGATCACGGGACGCGACAACTCGATCTCGCTAGCCCCTGGACTCGGGCGCGTCTGCCTGAACGTTGGCCCTGCCCCCTTGTCACCGCCTCGGTTGGTTGCGTGATGAAATATGGGCGTAATGGCACCCAGCTGTTCACCAGCCGCTTGCCCATCCGCAATGGCTTGATACCCCGTTACGCCCGAGACCGTGGGCAATTCTCCCCTCTTTCCTCTATCCATCGTGGACGATGTCCGTACGTCTACCCACCGCCGCCACCCGCTAGGAAAGCTGATGAAGCTGACCGTATATGCTACAGGACTGCCTCCTGCACCGGGATAATGGGTGCGACTACGCCTCCTGGTTGGAAATTATGGCATCCTACAAACGGCATCCAGTTCACAGCGGGTGGCGACGCGCCGCTGTACCCTTCGCTGGATATGTCTCGATTCCTTCACGGCTCGAGCGCCAATTCCCTGCCTGAAACTCCCGCGAGGACGCCCGTGGTGGAGACCACGTCGAATACCCCTGCGGAGCGCCAGACAGCGGATACTGCGACTGCGGACAGGGTCGAGGGCTTAGAGGACAAGGCGCGAACAACCACAGGACAAGACGCGGGAGAACTCGGGGACCCGCCGCTCGCGACTCTCAGTTACAAGGTTCCCGACGCAGCTTTCCGGGCTGCTCGGCTCGCGGCCCCGGGCACGCCGCCATCCTTCTGGTCGTATGCGCTGTATCGCGGGCCCGGCGCGGACGGCGCGGGCGACGCCAGAGTGAAAGTCCACTACTGCCGCAGCAAGCACACGGTAGAGCGGGTATGCCAGTACTTCCTGAAGGAGAAGGTCATCGGCTTCGACCTCGAGTGGATGCCCGACGCGACGCGGTGGCAGGGCGCGCGGCGCAACGTGTGTCTGGCGCAGCTGGCGAGCGAAAGCCGCGTCGCGCTGTTCCACCTGTCGCTGTTCCCGAAGAAGGACGACCTCGTCGCGCCGTCCTTCAAGAGGATCATGGAGGATCCCGAAATCACAAAGGCGGGCGTGTGGATCAAGGGCGACTGCACGCGCCTGAGGACGTATCTCGGAATCAACTCGCGCGGCCTCTTTGAGCTGAGCCACCTGTACAAGCTGGTCAAGTACTCGAGGTCGGGCGACTACGGCGCCATCAACAGGAAGCTCGTCCCGCTGGCGACCCAGGTGCAGGACTGCCTTGGCCTGCCCATGTTCAAGGGCCAGGACGTCCGGTCGAGCGACTGGTCCAAGCCGCTGCGGATGGACCAGATCATCTGTGCGTTGTTCCCCGCACATCCACGGCTACGCTGCTAACACGCTCCAGATTCGGCGTCAGACGCCTATGCGGCGGTGCAGCTCTTCGCCCTGATGGAACATCAGAGAGAACAACTGAACCCGAAACCGCCCCGGCCCCACCACGCGGAGCTCGGGCTGCCAATCCGGCTTGCGGATGGCGTCGCGATTCCCTGCGCCGAGGACACGGAGGATGTTGAGGCCCGAAAGGGACAAGACAAGATCGCCACAACCTTGTCGGCAGACTTTGTAACATCGGCAACCGCAGACATCGAGATCGAACCCGAAACCGACCAGCCGGAACCCGTTGTCAAGAAGCCGCCGCCAACTCCTAGGAAACCCTCGGTCTACCCTTCCAAACCCAAGGACTCGCGCATCGTTGCCGCGGAGGCCTGGCTTGTCGAGTACCGCTCGTCGAAC
>Ga0247771_1000292_pt1 | contig 17126 bp, 17 predicted proteins | sample UWRJL197509C6_FD_179948 | JGI IMG/M metagenome (GOLD analysis project Ga0247771, IMG submission 179948) | Plant litter microbial communities from Arlington Agricultural Research Station in Wisconsin, United States - UWRJ-L197-509C-6 | ecosystem: Environmental > Terrestrial > Plant litter >...
TGCAGGTGCAATCGCCCAAAGGTTCCTTCACCCTGCAGGGCCTCGACGACTATGTGCTGTGGACGGAAAAGGCCGATCCCGTAATCACGCTCGACAAGAGCGAGATCGTTTTTGCGGGTTATGGCGTAGTGGCTCCCGAACGCAACTGGAACGACTATGCAGGCCTCGACGTGAAGGGCAAGGTAGTGCTCGTGCTGGTGAACGATCCCGGTTATGGTGTGGACAAGAGCCTGTTCAAGGGCGATACGATGACCTACTACGGCCGCTGGACCTACAAGTTCGAGGAAGCTGCGCGGCAGGGCGCGAAGGGCTGTCTCGTCATTCACAATACGAAAGCAGCCAGCTATCCTTTCAGCGTGGTGCAGAATAACTGGAACGGCTCGCACCTCCACCTCGACGACCGCGGCAAGAAAGTACCTTATTGCGATGCGGTAGGCTGGGTATCGGAAGGCGCGGCCAACAAGCTTCTCGCCGCTGCGGGCTATGATTCCACCCTGCTGAAACGCGCGGCCAAACGCGGTTTCAAAGGTGTGAGCCTGCATGAAACAATATCGACGGCCATGCAGGTTACGGCTACGTACAAGCAATCGCACAACGTGATCGGCAAGATCACCGGCAGCAAGCATCCCGATGAATACATCATCTACTCGGCGCACTGGGATCACCTGGGCATCGGCAAGCCCGACGAGCGCGGCGACAGCATCTACAACGGGGCGCTGGACAATGCAAGCGCCACGGCCGGACTGATCGAGCTGGCGCGGGCCTTCACCAGCCTGAAGACGAAACCCGAACGCACGGTGATCTTTCTGTCGGTAACGGCCGAGGAGCAAGGACTTTGGGGCTCGGCTTACTATGCGCGCAACCCCGTATACCCGGCCAGTAAAACGCTGGCGAATATCAATATGGACGGGCTGAATATCGTAGGTCCTTCGAAGGACATCATCATCGTGGGCCAGGGCCAGTCGAGCCTCGAGGACGACCTTAAGGCGGCGGCCCGCAAGATGGGCCGCGTCACTTCTTTCGAGACCCATCCCGAGGCCGGCTATTACTATCGCTCCGACCACTTCAACTTTGCACGTGTGGGCATACCGGCGCTTTATACCTCGAGCGGGGTGGATATCATCGGCAAGGGCAAGGCCTTCGGGCAGCAGAAGGAAGACGAGTACCGCGACCTGCACTACCATCGTCCCTCCGACGAGTTCAATCCGGACTGGAACCTCGACGGCGCCATCGCCGACCTGAAGCTGATGTTCCTTGTGGGCAAGGGACTGCTGGCGCGTCAGCAATGGCCTTCCTGGAAAGCGGGTTCCGAGTTTGCCAAACTGAGACATTAGGGCATTACCGTATAAATACGTAAACGCCAGAAGCCGCACCTAGTGCGGCTTCTGGCGTTTTACTAATCTGGTAAAAATACTGCAAGCCTGTAAGCCGGATTCTGTTTCATCCCGCCGGGGCGGGACCAGCTATCATTTATCTGCGATGGCCATTGCTGGCCACCTGTATCTGCCTACCCACCCAACGCAGCCCGGAGGCATTCGGGCGAGCAGCCCTGGGCGTTGGTATATTTGGCATTTCAGCACGCAAGGTTTACCCCCTGTCCCCCTTCCAAAGAACAGCCGTGGGCTCTTACCCCACGTTTTCACCCTTACCCCTGCGGTGCAGGTCGGCGGTAATTTTCTGTGGCACTGTCTCGTTCCCGCCGGGGCGGGAAGTCCCGCTGTTAGCGGGATGCGTCGCTCTGTGCTGTCCGGACTTTCCTTAGCGCGTAGCGCCACGATAGCACGGCTTGCAGCGGGGCAAAGCTAAGGAAATGCGGGTGTGAACAAAGAGAAAGAGAGCGGGGATGAGCCGTCAGTCCTGTTTTTCGAGCTCGTATGTCTGCACGTAATCGGCTTTGGTGCTGGTGAGGGTGAGGTGGTTCCCGTCCATTGAATAATTGTAGTCGCCGTCGAGGAGGAACTCAAGGCTGGTGTTGGCCGTGAAGAAGCAGGTGTTCATGAACCTTATATGTCCTTTCTCGGGGCTCCAAGTGCCCCCACAGATCTCCGGGTAGGCGATTATCAGAGGGGTCGTCGCCGTTATGTCGGTAGTGCCGGTATAGCCGTCTTTGGTGAGGTTCAGTGTAACGTGGGCGATAGCGCCGTTGCCCCGGGGCGACGTGCTTTTGAAGGTGCCGGTATAATGACCTGCAAGCGATGTTTTGCTCTTGGTGCAGGCCGATAAAAAGATCAGCAGAAACAGTAAGGAAAAGATTGTGCTGCGCATGATCGGTGTTTTAAAATCACAGGCGACGCGGGCCGTCTGCTGGATTAATTAATATATTTATTCTGTTATAAATCAACGAAAAGCCTTGGCAAACTGATCGCTGCTTGTAAGAAGATTAATTCTTTAGACTATCGACCGCTGTGTTTGCCCAGCCTTGCGACGGCAGGCCGGCTCATTTCCTCTGAAGGTTATACACATCGGTATGATCGCCGGTGGTTTTCCAGAACTTGAGGTGGAAGCCGTCGATGGAGTAGTTGAAGTCGCCCTCGAGGATGAGGGTCCAGTCGAAATCGGCGGTGAACACGCAGCCGTCCCAGAAATGCAGCTTACCCTCCGAGGATTCCCAGCCGCCGACGCAGATGGCCGGGTAGCGCGCATTGTCAGAAGAGCCAGAATAGCTGCCGCTTCTTAGGTGAAGCGTTACGTTGCTGACCGCACCGCTGCCGGTTAAAGAGATGCGCTGAAAAGTGCCTGTATAATCGCCGTCGCTTACGGGGCCGGCCTGGTCCTTCTTGCAGGAGGTCAGCACCAAAAGCAAACAGCAGAGGGAAAAAAGAGCGGAACGCATAAGCCGGTTTTTTGAGGTTGACAAGCGAACCTTGCGGGGTGTTGCATCATTGCCGGAAATAATTTCATCGGCAATTTGCAATAGCTTATTCGCAGATCGGTGAAGCTCAATCGACTCTTTTCAGGTCGTAGATTTCGGTGTAATCGCCACGGGTGGCCGAAAAACGGAGGCGCGTGCCCTCGAGCGTATAGCTGTAGTCGCCATTGATCAGATAAGGCACCGGCACCAGGAAATTACAGCCGGCCTCGAAGTGGAGCGTGCTCCCGCCCTGCTTCCAGGTGCCGGTGCAGATAACGGGATAAGAGGCATCGGAGCTGCCGCTGTAGCCGTCTTTGGTCAGGTTCAGGGTAACGTTGGAAGGCGCGCTGTTGCTCGTCGGCGAGCTGCTGCGGAACGTACCGGCATATTTGCCTGCGAGCGAGGGCTTGTCCTTCGTGCACGCTGCGAGCGCGAGCATTAGGGAAAGGAAAAGAATAATGTTTTTCATGATCGCTTATTTGTACCGTTGACACGCAGACCTTGCCGCGTGTTGCATCAATATTGAAAATAAATTTCCGTGGCCCCGTAGCCGAAGGACGGATGGTACTGATTGATGAAGGACTTCACCTCGCGCTTCAGGCGCAGGGCGTCGTGTATCTCGTCGCGCAGGCGGCCGCTGCCCACGCCGTGGATCACGATGAGCTGGGACTGGTGGTGGGCCAGGGCCAGCTCGTACCATTTCTCGAACTCGCGGAGCTGTATGTCCAGTATCTCGGCATTGGAGAGCTTGACCCAGTCGTCGGTCAGCTTTTCGATGTGGAGGTCCACGACGGTGCGTGCGGGCGGCAGGTGGCGGCGGGCTTCCTTGGCATTGTATACCTTGATACCTTTGGCCGCGAGTATGCCCACGTCGATCTTCGGCTCCTCAACGCGCTGGGGGTATTCGTCGAAAAGCTTGTAGGAAAAAGTGGCCTCGCCCTTCTGCCTGATCTCCTCGATGCGGCTGAAAAGCTGCTTGGGCTTGAGTTTCAGCGAAGCCTCGAAATACTCGGCCTTGTTCTTGTCGGGCTGCTTCAGCGAGAACTCGAAGGTAAAGGCGGGGCTGTCGCTCATGTCGGAGAAAGGCACGTCGTGGATATAAAAATCCGAGAAGGGCAGCGCTTCGTTCTTCAGGTCGAAATCGGTGTTGCCGAAAAATTGGAGCCGGTAGTCGAAGAGCAGGTGTTGGTGGGTGCGGTTGATGAGGTGCACCTTGAGGGTTTCCACCACGTCGTCGCCGAATTCGTCGGTTTCGAATATGGGCAGGAAGGAAAGCCATACGCCGTCGGCCACGCGGGGCGCGGGCGCTTTTTCCTTGCGGATGTCCTCGGCGAACTTCTTTTCTTTTTTAGCGGGCACGATCTTTTTTTCGGAGAAGCGCTTGAAATAGGGAAAGTCCAGCTGGTCCATATAGGCCGGGAAGCGTACGCCCCGGACGTCTACCATCACCATTTTATCGTTGATAATATCTACGATCTCGCCTTCTTCGTTCGAATGCAGCACCAGCACGCGGTCGCCAACCTGAAATTTCATTCTGCAAAAATACGCCAATGAGGGGGAAAGAGAGCGGAGAAAGAGACTGGGGCGGGAACCCGGAGGTTTGGTGGTTGTCGTGAAGATCGGATCAGGAAAAGAGAGGAGGCAGTGCCGGATACTACGGCGGAATCGTCTTATTCGGAGTGAAAATGAAGATATGTGCGAAATATAAAAAAATTAAATCTGTGTAGCTTCAACGCGGTTTGCATCTTTCATTCCAAAGAAGATAAATATGCGTTCATTCCAATCAATCCTTATTGCGCTGGTGCTCTTCGCAGGCACGCGTTCGCAGGCGCAGGATTCGCTGCCGCGCTTTTTGAAAAAAGTATATCGCTGTATCGAGCTGAGCGTGCCGGCCAGCGCCGACCGCTTTGTAAAAGAAGAGCAAAAAACGCAATATTATATAGTCGACCTGCGGCTGGATTCGGCAGGGAAGATAACAAGCGCCGACTATCTTGGAAAGCCCGGCCTCAAAAGCGCTGCCTACCTCGATCAGGCCGTTACACGCATCTCCGCCAGCCGGCTGCAGGCAATGCCCGCCGGACCAAAACGCATCCTCATCCCCGTCTATATCACCTTCTCCGAAGATCACCCCGTATACGACCTCCCCTTCCTTAAGGAAGGCATCACCCACGGCGCCATCGACCCGAATGCCTACGTTACGGAAGACCTGATCATCACGGCCTTTGATACGCATTCGAAAAAGAACGCATCGACAGACCGGATAGTAAAGAATAAATAGAGAGATTTATTATATAAATATTTATATATAATAATATTTACTTTAAGAGACGGCAACCTTCATTTGATGTCCTTCATCAACCTTGTTCCGCCAGCTTGCTTTCGCGGGCCAGCCGGCTGTTGCGATAGCCGTAGGTAAAATAGATCACAAGGCCTACAGCCAGCCACACGAGGAAACGCAGCCAGTTGGTATGATTCTCCTGCGCCATAAGGTAAAAGCAGCTGATAAGACCCAGCACCGGTATCAGCGAGAAACCCTGTACAAAGGTCATCACCGTGATCACGATCATCACCACCCAGAACAAGGCCATCGGGAAGCTTTCCTTCGTAAAGAGGCTGCGGAAATAATGCACGCCCGGCGTCTGCTGCGCATAGGCCGACGATACGATGCTTTCCTTCCGCACCGTCACCGCATCGATCGAGTCGGCGGGAGCGGCAACGGCTTGCTTTGCCGTGTCGAAGGCCGGTATATTGGTGAAGGAAAGCGAATCGGAAACCCAGCGGCCGCCCTGCAATCTTTGGTAACGCGCCGTCACCTTATCGATCGGAAACTCGGAGAGGTTTATAACTTCGATCTGACCCTTCACATCGGCCACGGGACCCGCGCCCACCTGGCGGCGCATATAGGTTTTATCGAGCACCGTCACCAGCACAACCGAAGCGATCAGCAGCATGGGCACGATCCATTTGCCATTGGCATAAGGCACCTTGAACTTCGACTCGGGCTTGTTCTGCTGCTTCTGCAAAACCAGCACGCCGCCGCACACGAGCACGAAGGCAAAGAGCGTACCGATGCTCGTGAGGGCCAGCACTACATCAAGGTTCAGGAAGAGCGCCGGCACGGCCACCACCACACCCGTGAGGATGGTCGAGAAGGAAGGCGTGCCGTATTTGGGATGGATGCGCGAAAAGATTTTCGGCAGCAGTCCATCGCGGCTCATGCTCATCCAGATGCGCGGCTGCCCGAGCTGGAACACCAGCAGCACGCTCGCCGTGGCCACGATGGCGCTCACAGCCACGATGCCCGAGATCCATTTGAGTCCGCGGGCCTGGAAGATCATCGCAAGCGGATCGCCCACGTTCAGCTGCTTGTAGTTGACCATGCCGGTAAGCACCAGCGCCAGCAGCACATAAAGTATCGTACAGATTATGAGCGAATAGATCATGCCCCGCGGCAGGTCGCGCTGCGGGTCCTTGCATTCCTCGGCCGTGGTCGATATCGCATCAAAACCTATGTAGGCGAAGAATACGGCCGACACGCCCTTCATGATGCCGCCGAAGCCGTTGGGCGTAAAAGGCGTCCAGTTGCCGGGGTGAAGATAGTAGCCGCCCAGCACGATCACGAGGAAGATCACCGCCAGCTTGATCATCACCATTACATTGCTCGCCACCCGCGACTCGCGGATGCCCACGAACACCACATACGTAATGAAGGCAACGATCATGAGTGCCGGCAGATCCATGATCAGGTGAAGTCCGAGGAAGGAAGGCGCGTGCGCCCACGCATCGTATTTGGCCACCTCGTTCGGGTCGATGGATGAAAGGGTTTGTCCCTGCGCCAGGAGACCCTGCACGCTGTCGAAGCCTTTGTGCGCCGTCGTGTAATCCATCGTAAGGAAACGCGGTATATGCATGCCGGCCTTGTCCATGAGGCCCGTAAAATAGTCGCTCCACGAAATGGCCACCGCGATGTTGCCGATCGCATATTCCATCAATAGATCCCAGCCGATGATCCAGGCGAAGATCTCGCCGAAGGCCACGTAGGAATACGTATAGGCGCTGCCCGATACCGGCACGGTGGAAGCGAATTCCGCATAGCACAGCGCCGCGAAACCGCAGGCGATGGCCGTAAAGATGTAGAGGAAGATCACCCCGGGTCCGCCGTCATAGCAGGCCTTGCCGATACTGCTGAAGATGCCCGCACCGATAACCGCGGCGATGCCCATGGCCGTAAGGTCCTTGACGCCCAGCACTTTCTTGAGGCTGGCGCCGTGACCATGGCCGTCGGTGAGGCCCTGTTCGGCTTCCCTTAAAATGATGGGTATCGATTTCTTGCGCAGTAGTTGGTTGGCCATCAGTGGTGGTTTTGGCAGTTAAAATAGAAAAAAATCGAATGCATAAATGTGATTGGTGCGAGGATTTTACCAACCGCTCTCAATATTGCCTTTGGGTAAGGAAAAGCGCGAGCTGCTTCAGCGGCTCCTTGCGCTTCGAAAGTACGGCGATGTCCTCGAGGTGGGCGAAGGCTTCGTTCACGTAGCGGTCCTTCAATTCATTGGCCCAGGCATCCACGCCGCAGGCACGAAATATCCGCACTACTTCTTCCACCTTGCCCTCCTCATCGCTTTGCAGCAATTCTTCGAGGCGGCGCTTATCCGCGCCGGTGGCGGTTTCCAGGGCATGAATGAGCAGGAAGGTCTTTTTGTTCGACTTGATATCGCCGCCCACCTGCTTGCCGAATTTCTCGGGGTCGCCGAAGGCATCGAGGTAATCGTCCTGCACCTGGAAGGCCAGGCCCAGCTTGCGCCCGAACTCGTAGAGCAGGTTCTGGTTACGCTCGCCCGCTCCGCCCAGTATCGCGCCCATGCCCAGGCTTGCAGCCAGCAGCACGGAGGTCTTTAAGCTGATCATGTTGAGGTAGGCATCGAACCCCACATCGGTGGACTTCTCGAAATCCATGTCCAGCTGCTGGCCTTCGCACACCTCGCGGGCGGTCTGGTTGAAGAGGTGCATGATGGCCATAACGTATTTGGGCGATATGCGGTTGAGGTAGTCGTAAGCCGCAACAAGCATCACGTCGCCGGCAAGAAGGGCGGTGCTGCTGCCGTATTTTTCGTGCACGGTCTGCCGGCCACGGCGCAGCGGTGCGGCATCCATGATGTCGTCATGTATCAGCGTAAAATTGTGAAACAGCTCGATGGCCGTGGCTACGGGCCAGGCATCGGGGTTGATCTCGTCGAAAAGCTCGTTGCCCATGAGGCAGAGCACGGGGCGAACGCGCTTGCCGCCCATCTGCAGAAAATAGCGGTTGGGATCATAGAGGGAGGCCGGCGCCGCGGGAAAATGATCGCGGTTGAAGCGTTCCGTAAATTGCTGTGACAGTTGTTCGAAGTCGTGCATTACTCAGGTAGTGGAGGGTCCTTTTTTCTTTTTTTGCTTCGGCTTGTTTTCCTTGGGCCTGGGTCTTTGGGCCTCTTCGGTGCCGTCGTCGGGCGTGGTTGCCAGCACCCATTCGTAATCGAGCTGACGCTTGATCAGGTTGGCCGCCACGACCTTGATACGCACTTTGTCGCCCATGCGGAACTTGCGGGCGCTGCGCATGCCTACGAGGGCGTACTCGGTATCCACCAGGCGGAACTCGTCATAATCGAGCAGGCTGTTGATGCTCACGAGCCCCTCGCACTTGTGCTCCACGGTCTCTACCCAGAAGCCGAAGGCCGACACACCGCTGATCACACCATCGAATTCCTCGCCGAGGAAATCCTTCATGTATTCAACCTGCTTGTACTTGTTCGAGGCGCGCTCGGCATCCATGGCCGCCCGCTCGCGCTCGCTGGAGTGCTTGCACTTCTGCTCCATCTTTTTATCGGGCTGCACGTTGTTGTCGAGCACTTCCTGCAATACGCGGTGCACCATCACGTCGGGGTAGCGGCGGATGGGCGAGGTGAAGTGGCAGTATTGTGAAAAGCCAAGTCCGTAGTGTCCGATGTTCTCGGTGGTATAAAGGGCCTTGGCCATAGTGCGTATGCCCAGCTGTTCCAGCACGTGCTGCTCGGGCTTGCCCTGTACGTCTTTCAGCATGGTGTTGAACGACTCGGCCGTTTTCTCCGGCGTCGACGTGTCGAACTTGTGGCCGAACTTGCGGGCAAAGGCCATAAGGGCAGCAGCTTTTCTTCCGAAGGCAGGTCGTGCACGCGGTAGGGAAAAGGTATGGGTTTCTTGTTCACTTCCAGCTTGGCCACGTGCTCGGCTACGTATTTGTTGGCGAGCAGCATGAACTCCTCGATGAGCTGGTGCGCTTCCTTGCTTTCCTTCACCACGATACCGATCGGCTTGCCTTTCTCATCGAGCTTGAAGCGCACTTCCTGGCTCGAGAAATTGATGGCGCCCGCATCGAAGCGCTTGCGGCGCAGGCGCTGGGCGATATTATTCAGCAGCAGTACTTCGTCGAGGTAAAGGCCGTCTTCCTTTTCGATGATCTCCTGCACTTCTTCGTAGGTGAAGCGATGGTTGGAATGGATGACGGTGCGGCCCAGCCAGTAGTCTTTCACCTGTCCCTTCGGCGTCATTTGCAGCACGGCCGAAAAGGTCAGCTTGTCCTCGTGCGGGCGCAGCGAGCAAAGCACGTTCGAGATATGTTCGGGCAGCATGGGGTTCACGCGGTCGGGCATGTATACGGAGGTGGCGCGGCCGTAGGCTTCCTTGTCGAGCGCCGTCTCGGGCAGCACGTAGTGGCTTACGTCGGCAATGTGAATGCCCACCTCGAAGTTGCCGTTCTTCAATACGCGCAGCGACAGCGCATCGTCGAAGTCCTTTGCATCCACGGGGTCGATAGTGAAAGTTAGCACGCCTCGGAAGTCCCGCCGGCGGGCGATCTCCTCGGGCGATATGGTGTCGGGTATGCGCGCGGTCTCTTCGATCACCTCGTCGGGGAACTGAAGCGGGAAGCCGTTCTCGAGAAGGATCTCCTTCATCGCCACGTCGTTCATGTCCTCGGCATTGAGCACGGTCACCACCTCGCCTACGGGCCGCTTCTTGCTGTCCTTCTCCCATTCGGTGATGCGGACCACCACGCGGTCGTCGTTCACGGCGCCGTTGAAGCTGGCTTGCGGTATAAATACGTCCGGCACTTTTTTATCGGTCTCGGAAACGAAAAATGCAAAGCCCTTGTTCATCTGCAGCTTGCCCACGAACTCGAGCTGCTTGCGCTCGAGCACGTCCACCACGGCACCCTGGAGGCGCTTGCCGCGGTTCTCGGGGTTCACCTCCACGCGCACGGTGTCGCCGTGCATGGCGGTGTTGAAATCGTTCGGGCGGATGAGGATGTCCGTTTCAAGTCCGGGCACTACGACGAAGCCCATCCCCGAGCGCGTGATCTCGAGAACGCCTTTGTATTCGTCGAACGTGCAGCTTCTTTTCTTGCCGGGCTTTTTTTCATTTTTCCTTCCCATTATGCTGGTTGTTTAAACTGTTGAATAAATTGAACCACCGCTTCGTTGAATGCCCCCTCCTGCTGAAAAAGGAACTTGTGCTCGATCGGAACGACATAAAAAGGCATGCCATCGATCTCCTGGCGGTACTTCAGCAGGCGCATGGCGTCTTTCTCGGTGGTGAGGATCACCTTTTTATCCGATTGTATGCCCTCGAATCGCTTGTTGATGTCCTTCCAGTCGTCGGTTGAAAAAATATGGTGGTCCTTGTAGTGCATCATGTAATACGTATGGATACGTTCTTCAAGATAGCTCTTTAATGGCCTCGGGTTGGCGATGCCCGTTACCAGCAGCACTTCGGTCTGCTCGTCGATGTAGCGGAAGTCGTGGCGCGTAAGGTGGTAGGGCGTGCCGTAAGAGATGGTGGTGAAGAAGAGCTGCTGGCCGGGCAGCGGGTTGATCTCGCGCGTAATGGACCGGCATTCTTCCTGCGAGAGCGCGGCGGGGCATTTGGTCACGATGATCAGCTGCGCGCGGCGGTAGCTGCTGCGCAGGTCGCGGAGGTCGCCGGTGGGCAGGAAGAAGTCGCGGGTAAAGAGGTTGCCATAATCGGTGAGCAGGATATTGAGGCCGGCCTTGATGGCGCGGTGCTGGAAGGCATCGTCGAGGATGATGGCTTCGGTATTGGGCCGGTCGTGCAGCAGCTGGGGGATGGCCACGATGCGCTCCTCGCCTACGGCCACGGGCACGTCGGGAAATTTAAGATGGAACTGCATAGGCTCGTCGCCGATGTCGAGGGCCGTCGTGTCTGCGCCGGCCAGCGCGTAGCCTTTAGTTTTGCGCTTGTAGCCGCGGCTGAGGGTGGCCACGCGGAAGCGGCCCTTCAGGTGGCGCACCAGGTATTCCACCATCGGCGATTTGCCCGTGCCGCCTACCGACAGGTTGCCGACGCAGATGAGCGGCAGGCCGAATGTGGTGGATTTTAATATATTTTTTTTATAAAGCCAGTTGCGCACGAAAATGATCAGCCAGAACAAAACAGCGAAGGGAAGCAGGAGAACGCGAAAAGATTTCAGAAACCAGTTAGAAAACATATATCCGTTGCGGTGTGATACAAAGGTCTAAAGGTACGTCAAATTCACTGGCGTCGCCGACCTCGGGGATAGCCTCGAAATAGGAGAAGCCGATGCGCAGGCAATCGGGGCGGCAGGCCCGCAGGTAGCGGTCATAAAAACCCTTGCCGTAGCCCACGCGGTTGCCTTCCTCATCGAAGGCCAGCAGCGGCACGATCACCAGGTCGATCAGCTGGGGATCGACGGCCTCGCCGCCCAGGGGCTCGGGTATGTTGTAGGCATTGGCTTCGAAGATCGTGTCGGCGGAGCAGTGGATGGCCTGCATGGTATTGTCCTGCAGGTTCGTGCGCGGGTAGCAGATATTGAGGCCCGGGTTGCGGAAATGCAGGAAGTCGGCGATCAGGAAGGTATTTACTTCGTTATTCTGCTCGATCGGGTAAAAGTTCAGGAGGCAATCCAATTGCGGCAGCTCCACGGTCTGGAACTGGATGAGGAGCAGGTCGTCCCACTTCATCTTGTCGGTCTGCGATACGGCGTCTCTTTTTTTCCGGTAAAGGCTGCGGGCTTCTTGTTTTCGCATGATGGTAAGCGTTAGTCCTGTGCACCCTCGTCCGCCGACGGCGCTTCGTTAATAAAGACCGAGAAAACCGTGGTGCCGTAGTTGCGCGCCGAGCGGAAGTGCGGGAACTCCCGGTAGTCGTTGCGGGGCGTATGTTCCAGCACGAACCAGCCATCGGCATTCAGCAGGCCGTGCGAAAATATCCTGCGGGGCAGCTCGTCGATCGTTTCGAGGGCGTAGGGCGGACCGGCAAAAATAAAATCGTAGGTCTCGCCGCACTGCTCGATATAGCGGAACACTTCGGATTTCACCACCTTCACGGCATCGAGCTTGAGCGTGGCCGCCGTTTTCCTGATGAACTCGAACATCTGCGGGTCGCGCTCCACCACGGTCAGGTCGGGCACGCCGCGCGAGGCCAGCTCGTAGCTGATGCTGCCCGTGCCGCCGAAGAGGTCGAGGGTTTTCAGCGACGTAAAATCGAGCTGGTTCTGCAATACGTTGAAGAGTCCTTCCTTGGCGATGTCGGTTGTGGGCCGCGTATGGGGCATCTTGGCGGGCGGGTTTATCCGCCGGCCGCCCAGCGAGCCGCTTATGATACGCATGCTGCGAGGTTGTAGAGCGAGGTGAAATAATAGGATGGATGATCGCTCGGCGGCAACGCATACGCCGGCGCGGGCGCCAGCTGCAGGTTCAGGAAATAATGATGCAGTTCATCGAACAGCGCCGAGTCGCGCTCAACCAGTCCCGATACGATCACGAGCACCTCCGACTGGTCCAGTCCAAATTCATAACAGATCTTGAGCAGGAAGTAAACTACGTCGAGCGGCGCCTTGTAGCCGTAGGTTTGCGCCAGCACTACCTGTCCTTCTTTTTTCACGAGCACGCGGAAGTGTGTAGTGGAGAAATGAAGGCTCACCTGCTGCGGCGCATCGCTGCCGCTGCCCATCTTCAGCGCGGGCGTGTAAGCATGAAAATAACGGGCGTCGGGGAACTTGCGCGAGAGCTGCTCGTACAGGCTGGCGGGCAGCGCATACGTATTCACGATCTGCCATTCGGGTATGCGGTCGCTGAGCTCCTGATAGCCGTCGAGGTCGTAGACGGCGGCGGTGAGCGAAGGTTGCGGCTTATAGTATTTCTGCGGTACCAGCAGGGCCTGTGTGGCGCCCGAGCAGATGACCACATCACGCGGTGTCGTGCTCCATTCGTTCAGCAGCTCTCCGAAGTCGTCCTCGGTCTCGCTGAACGAAAGGTAGCGGATAAAATTAAAGGCCCCGGCAGAAGGGTCGAAAAACGCATAGCAGCAATAATCCGGTCCTATCTCCAGCAGCAGCGTATCGCCCGGTTGTTGCTCATTGCCCACAGTAAAGATTGTCTTCACCCGTCTTTATTTTTTGCAAAGTACGTATTTCGTTAAAATGATCTTAGCTTAGAATTTTTTGCCGCCCCGGCCGGTTTGCCGGCGGCCAACCTTTTCACTATGTCGGATAATTTACGCGTAGCCGTTTCCTACCGGCAGATATGGAAGATCGCGCTGCCCATCGCAATGGCCCTGCTGGTACCGCAGCTCAATCTAATCATCAACAATATCTTCCTCGGCCACTTCAGCGAACAGGCGCTGGCCCTGGCCTCCATCACCGGCGTGTACTATCTCGTGTTCGCGGGCATCGGCTTCGGACTGAACAACGGCCTGCAAACCCTCATCTCGCGCCGCGCCGGCGAGGACCGCCCCGAAGAGATCGGGCGCATCTTTACGCAGGGCGTGCTCATAGCGCTCGTCGTGGCCATTGCCGGCATCATCATCACGTATACGCTTACGCCCTTCATCTTTCGCCGCTACCTCAGCGCCGTGCAGGCGGAGCAGTCCCTCGACTTCCTGCGCATCCGCATCCTGGGCCTTCCCTTCCTGTATGTGTATCAGCTGCGCAATGCCTTGCTGGTGGGCATCAACCAAAGCAAATTTCTCATCATCGGCACGCTGGCCGAGGCGGCGGCCAATATATTTTTCGACTACACGCTCATCTTCGGCCGCTGGGGTTTTCCTGCACTGGGTTTCAACGGCGCGGCCATCTCGTCCATCATCGCGGAGTTCCTGGGCATGATCGTCATCTTTGCGGTCATCAGCCGCCAGGGCATCGCCACGAAGTTCTCCCTCTTCACGCGCCTGCACCTCGATCGCGCGCGGGCCGCATCCATACTAAAGATGTCGGGCCCCCTCGCCTTCCAGCATGCGGCCAGCATTATCGCCTGGTTCTTTTTCTATGTGCTCGTTGCGCGCAACGCTTCGCAGACCGGCCTTGCCGTATCCACCATCATGCGCACGGTGTTCGGCTTCTTCGGCACCTTCTTCTGGGCGCTGGCGGCCACCACCAACAGCATGGTCAGCAATGTCATCGGGCAGAACCGCCGCGAGGAAGTGATCGGTCTCGTAGAACGAATAACGGGCATGAGCGTGTCCGTCGGACTGGCGATCTGTCTGCTGCTCAACCTCTTTCCTGCGCAATACCTGGCCCTCTTCCGCAGCGACGAAGCCTTTATACAAACCGGCGTGCCGGTGCTGCGCGTCATCTCGGGCGCGCTGGTGCTGCTGTCCGCGGGCACGGTCTGGCTCAATGCCGTTACGGGCACGGGCAATACGCGCATCACCTTCCTCGTGGAAGTGATTACGCTCGTATTTTACTGCACCTATATTTTTATCGTGCTGGAAGTAAAAAAGATGCCCATCATCTGGGGCTGGAGCTCCGAATGGATCTACTGGGTGCTGCTCTTCTCGTGCTCCTTCCTCTACATGAAGAGCGGGCGCTGGAAGTCAACCGTCATTTAAGATTTTTGGAGTAGGTAACGGCCACCGAGCCGGAGAAATTGGTGATCGGCGGGTTGAGCTTGCGTATGCACACCTGTATCGATTCGATGTCCGTAAAGGATTCCTCCACGCGCTCGGCGATCTCCATGGCGCAGGTCTCGAGCAGCAGCTTGCGTTCGCCAAACACTTCCTGCACGATGCGGTAGACCTCCACGTAATTGACGGTCTGCTCCACGGAGGTAACGATCTTCTTCGGTGCGCGCGTGCCGATGCTCAGGTCCACCTCGAAGTCGTTGCCCACCAGCCTTTCTTCCTGGTACATGCCGTGCTCCGCAAAGAAGCGCAGGCTTTTCAGCTCGATGGTAAAATGTCCCGCCATGATTATTGATTAATGAAGTCCCTGCTCCGACAGGTAGCGTTCGGCATCGAGGGCGGCCATGCAGCCGCTGCCCGCGGCGGTAACGGCCTGGCGATACATCTTGTCCTGCACGTCGCCGGCGGCGAAAACGCCTTCCACATTGGTCTTGGCCGTGCCGGGCACCGTCAGTATATAGCCGGCTTCATCCATATCTACGTAGCCTTTAAAGATTTCCGAATTGGGGTTGTGACCGATGGCGACAAAGAATCCCTTCACGGGTATCTCGGTAGTTTCGCCCGAAGCGTTGTTGCGGATGCGCACGCCTTCCACGGTCTTCTGACCCAGGATTTCGTCGGTCTCGCTGTTCCAGTACACTTTGATATTCTCGGCCGATTTCACGCGCTCCTGCATCACCTTGCTGGCGCGCATCTCGCCGCGGCGTATCAGCATGTGCACGTTCGAGCAGAGCTTGGAAAGATAGAGGGCTTCCTCGGCCGCCGTATCGCCCGCACCCACGATGGCCACTTCCTTGCCGCGGAAGAAAAACCCGTCGCACACGGCGCAGGCGCTCACGCCATAGCCGTTGAGGCGCTGCTCGCTTTCGATGTTCAGCCACTTGGCCGAAGCGCCGGTAGAGATGATGACGGCATCGGCTTCGATCAGCTTCTCCTCATCGATCCACACCTTGAAGGGCCGTACCGAAAAATCGACCTTGGTAGCAAGACCGAAGCGGATGTCGGCGCCCATGCGCTGCGCCTGCTTTTCAAAATTGATCATGAGCTCGGGGCCCTGTATGCCTTCGGGAAAGCCGGGGTAATTTTCCACTTCCGTAGTGATGGTAAGCTGGCCGCCGGGCTGTATGCCCTGGTAAAGAACGGGCTTGAGGTTGGCGCGCGCTGCATATACGGCGGCGGTGTAGCCGGCCGGTCCTGATCCGATGATAAGTAGCTGTACTTTCTCTGCTTGATTGTCCATGTGGCTGATAAACTTGTACGCGAAATTAGTTGTAAAAAACTTAATGATGTGCTAACGCGGAATGATGACGGTGCGGTACTGCGAGGCGTAGCCGCCGAAATAACCCAGCGCATTATTGCTGATATTGCCCAGCACCTTGGTAGGCGTGGAAAAGGGATTGCCGATCGATTGGTACGAGAACTCCCACGTCCGCCAGAAATCGAAGGTGGCCTTGTCGATGCTGCTCAGCTTGAAGCGCACCGTGTCGCCGCGCAAAAAGAAAACCTTTTCGCTCGAGTCGATGTTGCGGTCGATGCCGGGCTGTATCTGCACTTCGTAGGTCGTGCCGTCGATAAATAGGTCGTCGAAGATGGAGTTGACCGGCGGCAGGTAGGTGGGCTGGCTGTTCACGCGGGTAAAGTAGCGGATATAGTCCCCATAGCCCGGCGGGTCGGTGGCACGCACCAGCACTACGGCGCGGCCCGAGTCGGCCTGCGGCGGCGCGGGCCGCCAGAAGAGCGAGTCGATGCGCTTGCCCAGCTTCGGTATGGTGGTGGTGGCCGTGTAGGTCTGTCCTTCTGAAACGATGCGCAGCGAGTAGCTGTGATCGAGCTGCCCGGTGATGGCCGTGGCGAGCTGTGCTGAGTCGGTGGAATAATAGTAGAGGTTGATGCCGGGAGCGGCGGGCACGGTATATTCTTTCAGCTGGTGGGTGCGGCTGCCGTCGGAAACGAAAACGGAGGCGTTGTGCACGAAGCTGTTGAGCACCTGGCTGGTGGTGATGGTGGAGAAATAGCCGATCGACCGGGTGAGCACCACGCGGGGCGCCTCGCCGTTCTCGATGGAGGCTTCCACTACGAGCTTGGCGCCCTCGTCCTTCAGCTTTATGTCGATCTTCTTTTCGCAGGCGCCGAGGGCCAGGGCGGAAAGGAAGAGCAGCCGGTACATCATTGTTTTCATGAAGCGCAAATTTACAAAAGAAAAGCCCCCGCCGAAGGCGGGGGCTGGATTGATCTGTTTTTACCGTACGGCGTACGGGATTCGAACCCCTTATCCCAGGTAAGCCTTGAGGGCATTGGAGTAGCGGGCCTTCTGCAGGCGCTT
>Ga0247771_1000293_pt1 | contig 17053 bp, 9 predicted proteins | sample UWRJL197509C6_FD_179948 | JGI IMG/M metagenome (GOLD analysis project Ga0247771, IMG submission 179948) | Plant litter microbial communities from Arlington Agricultural Research Station in Wisconsin, United States - UWRJ-L197-509C-6 | ecosystem: Environmental > Terrestrial > Plant litter >...
AAAGTGCCCTGAAGTATATAACGTTCATTATATATATAATTTATCCTTCCGAAATATGACTCGCGCGCGCCGTCGCTCTTCGAGCTGTTGGCCACCGAGGTGGTTTGTACGCCGCCGGACAGTTCCTGGATATTATAGGTAACGAAATTCTGGCGGTAGCCGCTCAGCCCTTCCGATCCGTACGACTGCGATTCATGCGCGATCATCGCGGAGATGCCGTGCTTTTTTATCTGCTTGTCGTATTGCAGGCGCGTGGTAACACCCCACCAGTAGTTGTTGTTCGCGGCCCGCGTGGAGCTTGCGCTGGAAGCCGGCACCACGAAGCCGTTGAAGGTGTAGCCGGGGTGGAACTGGTAGTTGTTGTAATACTGAAGGCTGGTATTTACGTCGGTGTGAAAAACAAGTCCTTTCGTGAGGTTGATGTCGGCATAGGCGCCGCCGATCAGTCCAATGGCTTTGTTGTAATCGTTGTTGATGTTCGCAAGGGCCACGGGATTGCTGAAAGCGAACTGCGTCGTGTTGGGGCCGCCCCAGGTACCGTTCGGATTCTTTACCGGCACCGAAGGGTTCTGGCGAAGCGACAGGCTGATGATGCCCGCATTCGTCGTGTTCACTTGTTCCCTCGTCCTGTTCACGGCCAGACTGGTGCCGATGCGCAGCCATTTGCGGGTCTGGTTGTCGAGGTTCAGGCGAAGCGAAGCGCGCTGAAAGCCCGAGCCCGGCGCCACGCCGTCCTGGTTGAAATATTCGCCCGAGAGGTAAAAGGTCGTGCCGCCGCTGCCGCCGCTCAGCGCGAGGCCGTGCTTTTGCAAAAGCGTTCTGCGGAATAATTCTTTCTGCCAGTCGGTGCCTTCGCCCAATACGCTGGGATCGGCAAAGGTGGGATCGGTGGTGGTGCCGCCGGCCTTTGCGATCTCGTTGCGATAAGCCGCATATTGCTGCAGGTTCATCACGTTGATATGTTCGGGAAGGTCCTGTACCGTCCACAGCGTGCTGGCCGCGATCTTTGTTTCGCCGGTCTTGCCTCTCTTCGTCGTTACGAGGATTACGCCGTTGGCGCCCGAGGTTCCGTAGATGGCCGTGGCCGAAGGGCCCTGCAGCACGTTGATGCTTTCGATATCGTCGGGGTTGATGCCCGAAAGTATGTTGGTGAATCCGGTAGGATGCGAGTTCGGATCGTCGGCAGGGTTGGAAGGCTTGATCTGCACGCCGTCGATCACGTAGAGCGGCTGGCTGCCGCCGGTGAGGGAGCTGATGCCCCGTATAATTACGGAAGGCGCAGCGCCCGGCTGACCGCTTTGCGAGGACACGTAAACGTTGGCGGCCCGGCCTTGCAATGCCTGGTCGAAGGTGGGGTTGACGGTGCGCTGAAGCTCCTGCGAGGTAACGCTCACCTGCGAGCTGCTTACGTCGGTGCGCTTCATCTGGCCATAACCTACCAGCACTACCTCGTCCATCGTTCCGGCCGAAGCGGAGAGCGTTATGTTCAGTCCCGAAGCCGATACCACCTTTACCTGTCTGGACTCGAAGCCTACCGATGATATGACGAGCACATCGCCGATCTGGGCATCGATGGTAAAGTCGCCGGAAGCGTTGGTGCTGGTGCCGCCCGACCGGCCGTTAATGGCAACGGTGGCATTCTCCACGGGTTTTTTATCGACGCCGGTAACGCGTCCCGTCACCTTTCGAACCTGCGCGCCGGCCGAAAGCAGGAGCAGGAAAAAGAGGGGAAGCAAAAGCAGGCGTTGAAATCTTTTCGTGTCGATCTTTCTCATTTTCATAAAAGCAATTGGTTGATAAAAAAAATTGGTGAGCCGCTATTTCAAACCGACGATCTTCCGGGTGCCGTCATAGCGCACCACGATGCCGCCGGTTTGCAGATCGGTCTTCCTTGATCCGTCTTTTGTTATATATTTTATAATAAATATTCTTTCTTTCAACATGCCGGGGAAGGTGCCTTCCCTTTTCTGTATCGCCAGCGACCGCTCCGCATCCGAATAATCGAAAGCGATGTTGGCGAAGAGCCCTTTTTCGTAATTATAGTTCAGCCCTTCATCCTCATACAGGGTAAAATGCCCGTTGCGGCCCTGGTACACCTGCAGCACGATGGTATCGGCAGCCCTTTCGGCCGTGTACTGAAGCTCGGGCCCGAAAGGCACGATCGATCCTTCGCGCACGAAGATGGGCATGCGCTCGTAAGGCGCATCGGCCTTGATGGTGCGGCCGCCTTTTTCATATTTGCCCGAATAGAGATCGTACCAGCCGGAGGCGGGCAGGTAGACCGTTCTTTCCCGTGCGCCATACGTATACACAGGGTTGATGAGCAGCGCAGGACCGAACATATACTGGTCGCCGACGGACTGCGCCTGGCGGTCGTTCGGAAAGTCCATCACAAGGCCGCGCATGATGGTATAGTCGTCATGATAGGTCATGCCGGCAAGCGAGTAGATATAAGGCATCAGCCGATAGCGCAGCTTGTCGTAGTACAGCATGCTCTGGTAGGCCGGGTGGCCCTCCGGCGCGGTGTTGTAGGGCTCGCGGTAAGGGAACTGGCCGTGCACGCGGAACAGCGGGGCGAAGGCGCCGAACTGGTACCAGCGCGTCATCAGCTCGCGCCACTCGGCGAGGTCGGCATCGTTGGGGTGCTCGAAGCGGTTCTCCACCACGAAGCCGCCGATGTCCATGGTCCAGTAGGGAATGCCCGAGAGGGAGAAGTTGATCCCGGCGGGGATCTGGGCCTTCATGTCCTGCCAGCGTGCGCCGATATCGCCGCTCCATATTGCGGCGGCGTAGCGCTGCGAACCGGCAAAGCCCGAGCGCGTGAGAAGGAAGACGCGCTTGTCGGGATCGTAAGATCGTTGTCCTTCATAGATGCCGCGGGCATTCTGAAGGGGGTAGGCATTCAGGTTTTCCGCCACGGGACCGATGGCCACGGGGATCATCTGCTGCTTGCGCTTTTCGGGCGATACGTTGGAAAGTATATCGGGCTCGCTCGCGTCCATCCACCAGGCATCTACGCCTTTATTATATATCTTTTTACCAATGAGCTCCCAGAAGGCCTTGCGCGCCTCGGGGTTGAAGGCATCGTAAAATGTGGATGTATAGCCCGGTCCGACCCAGTCCTTCTGCCGGTCGGCGATATTTCTTTTATAGAGCCATCCTTTTTTATCGAAGGCCGTGTAGCCGGGAACGCTTTCGTAAAACTTCGGCCATACCGAGATCATGATCTGGGCCTTATACTTTTCGTGTAATGTTTTTATCATGCTGTCGGGGGCGGGAAAGCGCGCGGGGTCGAACTCCTGGCTGCCCCATTCGTTTTCCTTCCAGTAGAACCAATCCAGCACGATATTGTCGATGGGTATGCGACGCTTGCGGAACTCGGCCACGGTGGACAGGATCTCGTCCTGCGTTTTATATCGTTCGCGGCTCTGCCAGAAACCGAGAGCCCATTTCGGCACGAGGGAGGCCTTGCCCGTCAGCTGGCGGTAGCCGCCGATCACCTCGTCCATATTCCGGCCATAGATAAAATAATAGTCGAGCTGGCGGCCGGCCTCCGAGGAAAAGCTGAAGACGTTGCGGTCCTCGCCGGTTGCGGGCTCCTGCCATTTCAGGGAGAGGTAGGACTCCTCCCCTTCGGGTATCCAGCTGATCTTCACACGCACCTTTTCGTCTTTTTTCATCGGCACGTCGATGAGGGCGGGCGCGGGGTTCCAGGCCTTGCGCCAGCGGTCGAGCACCAGCCGGCCGTCGAGCCACACCTTTATATAGCCGCCATACGTAAAGCGCAATTTGTGCAGGCCGTCGAAACCGCTGGCCATGCTGCCTTCCCACACCACGGCCCCGCTGCCGGGCTTGAACTCCCTGGGCAGCTTAAGCTTCGATTCGTTGAGGTAACCCATGTCGATCTCGGTCTCGGGCCGCTCTAGGGCTATGTGCACCGAATCCTTTTTATCGTTCATGTACGAAGCCGTGAGCCAGCCCTCGGACCCTTCCTTCGAGAAGAGGCGGAGCGCGGACAGCGGATGATACGGCCGGATATCGCCGATGGTGGTGAGCGAATAATTATCCCAGAGGATGCCGTAATTTTTTGAGGAGACGAGGAACGGCACCGCCACTTCGGTATTGTTCTGAAATAGATTTACCTGCTGGCCTTTATAATTATATACATCGTCCTGGTGCTGGCCCAGTCCATAGTAGGCGTCGTCGTCGGTGGTTTGAAAGCCCTGCACGAAGCCGTACGAGCGCTGCCCTTCGAACACCTTGGGAACGATGGAGCGGCCGCCCGCCGCCTTTTCCGCCAGGATCTTTTTACCCGCCGGATCGAAAAAGCTGACCGCGCCGGTGCGCAATTCCACGATGGCCGTTACATTTTTTGCTTTGAGGATCACCGACTCCTGCGTGGAGTCTACGGTCCAGGAGGGGACGAGGCTTTTGGAGGGAACGATCACGAGGCTGTTGTCCGGCACGGGCGTATTGCCGGGGTTCACCTGTATGCGGATGATGTTATCGGCCACCACCTTCAGCTTCACCGAATGGGCATAGCCGGCCAGCATCGGGTCGGGGTAGACGATGATGCCGTCCGTCGTTCTGATAAAGCTTCCGGGATTTTCGGCCCAAAGCCGGGCAGAAACAAGCAGGCAGGTCAATAGCAGCCATCTCTTCATCATAATGCAATGCGTTCAGTCAGTTCCGTCAATAGTAGACAGTTGAAATTAGGGGAACGCGGTATGAAGGAGGGGGTCCGAATGTTTCCGAATAGGGCATCAAATGTTACCCGTTAACAAAACGTGCTCTGAATCAATGTGATAGAAAAAGGCCTTACCGTATTTATGCGGGTCGTACGGGCATTACAGGCGGTTCTTTTCATCCTGGTATTGCGAAGGCAGGATGCTGAACTCTTCCTTGAAATAGCGCGAGAAGATCTTGGGATTGTTGAAGCCCACCTCGTAAGCGACCTCCGAAACGGTCTTGCCGCTTTTTTCCAGGAGCTGGGCGCCGCGTTTCAGGCGCACGGTCCGTATAAATTCCAGCGGTCCCTTGCCCGTCAGTGCGACCATCTTTTTATAAAGCGCCACCCGGCTCATGAACAGGCTGCGGCTGAGGTCTTCCACCGAAAAATCCGGGTTGCCGATATTTTCCTCCACCACCTTCATCGCCTGCTGCATGAACTGCGTATCCACCGGCGTCACGGCCACCTCGCTGGGCTTTACTTCCATGCCCTTGTTCGTCCGCTTCTTCAGCAGCCTCTGCTGGTCGAGGAGGTTTTTTATGCGCGAGGCCAGGATCTCGAACGTGAAGGGCTTGGTGATATAATCGTTGATGCCCTTGCGGTAGCCTTCCACCTGTACCTCCTGGCTGCCCACGGCGGTCAGCAGGATAATAGGTATATGAGCCGTGCGGGGATCGGACTTCAGCTTTTGCGCCAGCTCCATCCCGGTCATCAGCGGCATCATCAGGTCGCTGACGATGAGGTCGGGCCCGAGCGACTGCGCCTTCTCCCACCCCTCTTTGCCGTTCACCGCCTCCACGACGTGGTACTGGGCCTTGAGGTTGTCCTTCAGGTAAAAGCGGAAGTCTTCGTTGTCCTCCACCAGCAGGATCGTTTGCCTCTGGCCGCCGGCGCTTTGCGGCTCTTCCGCCGGTCCGCTTTCCGATGCGTCCTCATGAAATTCCTTTACGGGCAGCCGCACGGTAAAGACGGCGCCCTTCTCGGGCTCGCTCTTCACGTCGATGGTTCCATTGTGGAGTTTTACAAATTCATGGGTGATGGCGAGGCCGATGCCGCTGCCCTGGCTCACGACGGAGTCGGGCACGTCGTTCTGGAAAAAACGTTCGAACACGCGCTCGTGCTTGTCGGCCGGTATGCCGATGCCGGTATCGCCCACCTCGATGCAAAAGGTCTGCTCCCCTTCGCAGGCATAGCTCAGGTGCACCCACACCACGCCGCTGTCGTGCGTATACTTGTAGGCATTCGAAAGCAGGTTGAACATGATCTTCTCGATCTTGTCGCGGTCGAAATAAATGGACAGCGACGATACGTTGGAGTGAAAGTCGAAAGAAATATTCTTCTTCTCGGCAATGTCGGAAAACGAATAGCTGATCTCCTTGATAAAGGCCACGATGTCGCCGGCCGCGAGATAGAGCCGGAACTCCTGCACTTCCATCTTGCGGAAATCGAGCAGCTGGTTCACGAGGTTGAGCAGCCGCCGGGCATTGCGGTGCACGAGGTGCAATTGCTTTTTCTGATCGGGGTCGCTTGTATTTTTTATAATCTTGTCGAGGGGCGAGATGATGAGGCTCAGCGGCGTGCGGAACTCGTGGCTCACGTTGGTAAAGAACTTGGTCTTGAGCCGGTCGAGGGCCTGCACGCGCTCGGCTTCCCTGCGTTGCTGCCGCACCTCGAAGCGCATGTGGGCCCGCTCCAATGTTATGCGGCGCGCCAGCAGCAGGGCCGCAACGATCGCAAGCACGTAAAGCAGTATGGCCAGGGGCGATCGCCAGAAGGGCGGGTCGATGACGATGCGGAGGGTCTTTTCGCCGCTCCAGCTATTGTTGCTGTTCAGCACTTTTACTTTAAGCACATAGGTGCCGGGGTCGAGGTTGGTATAGATGATGCGGCGCTGGTTCTCCTCGGCATACACCCAATCGCGGTTGAAGCCATCGAGCTTGTACGCATATTTTACATTGCTGCCGTGCGAGAAATCAAGCGTGGCGAACTCGATGGAAAAAATGTTCTCGCGGTATTTCAGCCGGATCTCGTCCGTCACCGCTATGGCCTGGGGCAGGATGATGCGGCCGTTGATCTCGTCGCCGGCGCCCACGGTTTTGTTGAGCACCTGTAGGCTGGTAAAGACGATCCTCGGATGGGCCGCGTGCGCCGCGATGTGCGCGGGATGGATCACGTTAAAGCCGAACGGTCCGCCCACGATGATCTCGCCCGCGCTTGTCTTCAGCGCGGCGTTGTCGTTGAACTCCCGGCTTTGCAGGTTGTTCGTCACGTCGTAGTTGATCACCGAAAAGCGAAGCCCCGCAAGGGTTTCGGACTCATGGAGCACGAGGTTGCACAAGCCGTTGGGTGTCGTTATCCAGAGGCTGCCTTTATCATCGCTCACGATGTTGAGGATGGTATTGTCGGGCAGGCCCTGCTCGCGGTAAAAGGAGCGGAAGGCGCGCGTGGCGGGATCGAGCACGTTCAATCCTTCGCGGGTGCCGATCCATATCCGGCCACGAGCATCTTCCAGCAGGGAGATCACGTTGTTATTGCTCAGGCTTTGGCGGCCGGCTTCGTTGCCGTAGTGGATCACTTTCGTCGTACCGCTCTCGAACATATCGAGGCCGTTGGCCGTGCCCACCCACAGATTTTTCTTCCGGTCTTCGATCAGCGCGGCTATGTAGTTCGATTGTATGGGACTGGGCTTACCTTCGATATACTGATGGTGAAGAAAGCGGCCCGCCGTCCGGTCAAAGAGCTCGAGGCCGCCGGCCAGCGTTCCGATCCAGAGGTTCTGCCGGCTGTCTTCGAATATCTCCCATACGCGGTCGTCGATAAGGCTTTCGAGGTTGGCATCGTCGTGACGGTAGTGAATGAAGCGCTTGCCGTCGAAGCAATTGAGTCCGCCGAGATAAGTGCCGATCCAGAGCTTGTCGTCGTGGTCGATGCACAGCGAAACGATGACGTTGTTACTGAGACTTGTTGCATCGTTGGGGTCGTGAAGGTATTGCTTGAAGGTCTGGCGCTGCCGGTCGAAATAAAGCAGTCCGCCGCCGTTGGTGCCAATCCAGAGGTTGCCCCTTTTATCTTCCGCGAAGCGGTTCACATCGTCGAAGGGCAGCGAGTTCTTTTCCGTGCCAAGGTGGCGATAGTGCGCGAACTTCACGATGTTCTCGTCGAGATAATTCACGCCCTGCTTGTAGGTGCCGATCCAGATGATGCCGGCATCGTCCTTATATAACGTATAAATACTGTTCTGGGCCAGGCTCTTGGGGTTGCCCGCATCGCTTGTAAGGTACTGAACGGAATACCCGTTTCTTTTGTCGACCAGGTTGATGCCGCCATGGTCGGTGCCGATCCACACGAGCCCTCTTGCGTCCTGGATGATGCCCGTAATGAGGTTGTTGTTGATGGCGGCCGGCCTCTTCTCGGTGAAAGCGGTAAGCGTATTTCTTGCAGGATCGAACTGAAAGGCGCCGTTGGGTTCGTTGAGGGTCCAGAGCCAGAGGTCGTCGTCGCCGTCGATAAAGACCTCATAGCTGAAATCCCCGCCCAGCGTGGTTTTCAGCAGGGCGGTACGGAAAGATACTTTTCCCGTCGATGGGTCCAGCGATTCGATGATGCCGTTGCGGTGCACGATCCATACAGTGCCGCGGGCGTCTTCCTGCACGGCGGAGACGGTATTGGTGGCGGGGCTCGAAGGGTCGTTGGCACGGTGGCTGAAGGCGACGATCTTTTTGGAAGCGGGGTCGTACTGATAAGCACCGAGGCTGTCGTATACGAACCAGTATTTATTGCCGCGGGTGCGGATCACGCTGTGCACGGCGCCGGGCGGCAGGTGCAGCGCGCGCAGGTATTGCCGGTCGTTGCGGTCGAACTTTTCGGTGCGGGGGTCGTAGATATTCACGCCGCGCCGGGTCACGACCCAGAGCTTATCGCCTGGCAGCTCGAAGATGCCGCTGATATAGTTGTCGCTGATGGTCGTGGTGTCTTCGGGGCTGTTGCGGAAAACCTTGAAGCCGTAGCTGTCGTAGCGGTTGAGGCCCGACATGGTGCCCATCCATACGAAGCCGCTTTTGTCTTTCAGGATGGCATTCACCTGGTTGTGGGAAAGGCCGTTGTAGATGTCGAGACGGGAAAAGCTGTAGATCTCCTTTTGCGCAAACAGTACATGGGTGAGCAGCAGGGCAATCGCAAAAGAAAGGAGGTGGCGCATTGACACTAATTTACCGCTTCTGGCAACAAAAAAGCAAAGCGGGCCGATGAAATATTCCACATATATACTATGCGTCCTGCGCATTCGCGCGCGGGAATAAAAAAAGGCCTGCGATGCAGGCCTTCGGAATGGAAGTTTCGGATGGTTAGGGTTGTTCCACCGCCAGCTGTGCGGGGATGCGGTCGGCACGCACGTATTCCGCCAAGGTGATGCAGCGGCGTGTGGGTTGGATCGCGTACATCACGGAAACGGCGCAATTGGAAATGCAGATGAATACGGGTCTGCACAGGGCATTGGCCAGGTTCTGCGCGTTTATGCCTGCGCTTGAATGAATGAAATTGTTGTAACGGCGGGAGATATCGGCCCATACCTGCGAATAGGTCATGCCGTCGCAAAGGATCGGGTCGTAGGGCTGGACGGGGCCGCTGGGCTTAACGGTGCGATAGAGGTTCTCGCCGATCTTGACGACCTCGGACTGCTCGGTGGCGATGATCGATTCGCGGCCTTCGTCGGTGAGCTCTACGGTCACGTCGGTGAGGGAGTACTCGAGGTCTTTAGCGGCAGCGACGGAACCCGAGCCGGCGCGGTCTCTTGCGGTCGTGGCCCCGGCCTCGATCTGCGTGATCTCTTTTTTCTGGGCGTCTTTCTGACAGCTGGGGAGATAGATGGCGGCGGCGAGCATGCAGGCCGCGGCGAGGACGATGTTCAGTTTTTTCTTCATAACATTTGTTTTAGGTGTGTTAAGGAGACCGAATATATTAATTCATTTGAAATAAAATTTTGAATAGATATTAAATCCTGAAATTTATTTCAGAAATAAATTTCGAGTCGACAGTCCATCACCATGCCGATCGCACCTATAAACGCCGGAATGCTTGTCTGTAAAGGATTTCAGACTTAATGTACTTACTACACTTTCTTTTTGAATGGCATGATGCGCTTGTAAAAATTGCTTCCGTAAATTTTCCGCGCCGCATCTTTTTTCACGCTTAATGGCGAAATAAATGTCGGGCCGGCGCCGGCCATGACCGTATTTCTACGTATCCGAAGCCGCCTGCTGTTCTGCCCGGGATGCGCGCCCGTAACCGCCTTCACGATACACGCGGATGCAGATGGCGCAGATCCACACAAGAAAGGCCGCAAAGCTGATCTTCTGCACCACGGGCAGGTAGCGGATCAGGTCCGGCGTATAATAGAACAGGTTGTTGAAACCCACGAGGACCAGGTTAAAAAGCCCGAAGGCGAAAAGAAAGTACCACCCGTATTTATACAGGCAGACGATCGTCCCGATGATGGCCGCCAGCCCGAAGCCGCAGGCAGCGTCGATCACGAGGTCATGGCTGAGGCTCGAGAGGAGCAGCACGGCCGTCGTCATGGCAAGCCCGCCGCCGGCCTGTATCACAAGCCTGTGCACCCTTCCGATGCGCATATACACCGGAAACTGCAGCCAGAAAAACGCCAGCGAGGCGCAGAGCACGAAAAGGGCGATGAGCGCAGTGGTCCGCCCGCCGTTGGGCCGGCCGTTGATCGCGGTTTCATTCAGCAGGTTGCACCAGTAGTTATGCACGATGCTGAACCCCACCGAGTGTTCGTCGAACTGCGAACCGCCGGGATACAAACAAGCCGCAATGATATAAAGGATAACAAACACGACCGCGCCGGCAACGGGCACCAGTATTTTTGCGGTCCTATGGTTCGTTTCCTTTATCAAGATGTAATTAAATTAAAAGCCGAAGACCAGAACGGCGACAGGCCCCGCCTGAAACAATATAATCACACCGCCCGACAAAACAAAAAAGGCACTTCGTCCTCACTCTTCCCTCCTCCTGCTCACTAATAAGGTGGACGATACCGCCCACCTTATTAAAAATATATTATATTAATTATTAATCGTTCGAACCCTTGGTTTTAAAGGCAAGGGGTATGTTCACCTTGAAAACGAAATTGCGGCCCACGTTGTATACGCCCTGGCGGCCGGTCACCGGGTTCTCGTCCGTATATTTCAGCCGGCTCAGGTGGTTTTGATAGGCCACGTCCGTTACGTTATTGCCCAGCAGGTAAACGCTGAACAGCGTCTTGTCGTGGCGCGTGATGCTGGCCGTGATGCCCGCATTCAGAAGCGTGTAGCCGCTTGTTTCCGTTTCCGTATCGAAGCCCGTAAAGGGACGGTCCTGCTTCGATGTACGGTCGGCCTCCACGTATACGGTGAGGTTGTGCAGGCCCTTGCCCTTCTGCAGGAACTGGCCCCGCAGTTGGCTGATGAGGTGTGTGGCCGGGATGAAGGGCACATTGTCCGTACCATCCACCGGCTCGGCAAATTTACCGCGCACATAAGAGAAAGTATTTTCCCAGTGCAGCCAGTCCAGCGGGTGCGGGTGAATATCCAGCGAGGCTTCGGCGCCGTAAAGATTGGCCGTTCTCTGCCCGAATTTAAAGGCCGGGATCTGGTCGCCGTCCACGAGCACCAGCGAGTCGCCGGAAGCGCCGGACAGCTTGCTGTAGAAGATGAAGTTCCTGATGTGGTTGTAAAATGTACTGGCGGTGAAGAGCACGTGGTCGGAGCTCAGCTCGAAGCCAAGGTCGCCCTGCCAGGAGCTTTCCGATTTGAGGTTGCGGTCGCCGTACTCGTAGCGGTTGGTGCCTTCGTGCGCGCCGTTGGAAGCCAGCTCCGGAATGCTCGGCGCCCGGAAACCCTTGGCCACATTCATCTTCAGCACGAAGTGCTGTGTGGCCGCATAGCTCATGCCGATGCTGCCCGATGCGTTGGAAAAGTTTTTCTGAAAGGCCGCGAACTTCTCATCGGTTCCCTCCATCAATTCTTTCGAATCGAGGTGGCGGTTGTCGTAGCGGAGGCCGCCGCTCAGCGTTGCCTTGCCGAAAGTTTTCTGGCTGTAAACAAAGCCGCCGATGTCGAAGAGATCGTACTCCGGTATCAGCACTTCGATGCCCTTGTTCCGGCTGTTCTGCCGCATGCCGTTCACGCCGATGGACGTGTTCCATCCGTGCTGGTCGTTGAAATGATAGGCGGCCGTATAATTAAACGTATGCAGGTCAAAATAAAGCGATCTTTCATCGGCGTCGTCGGGGTTGCCGAACTCCTGGCGCTGGTTGCGCTGCGCGGCGAGGTTGAGGGTGAGCCGGCCCTTGCCCAGATTGAAGCTGTTGTCGAGGATCGCCTTCGTGTGCATGATATGCTGGTAGGGCACGGAAGGATCTGTGCTGTTGAAATCATTATTTGTGGGCGCGCCGTCGATGCCGCCGGGGAGGGCCTTCACAAAGCTGCCGTCCGCGTTGCGCTCGCCTTCCACAAGGCCGAGGCGCTGGTTAAAGCGGCTTACGATCAGGTGGGTATAGCCCCACGATCCGTTGTAGCCTACATATCCGCCGAAATTCTTTTCATTGAACTTGGAGTTCCACACGCGGCCGTCGTATTTGTTCTGGTAGTCGGCGGCGGCCTTGTAATCGCCCCACAGGTTCCAGTTGAAGCCGTTGGTATTGCCGCCGATATTGCCGAAGAGCGAGCGCTGGCGGTTGTTCGTGCCATAGCTGCTCAGGATGCTGCCCTTGATGGTATTGGTGGGTGCGGGATTGGTGGTAACGATATTGACCACGCCGGCCAGGGCATCGCTGCCGTAGATAAGCGAGGCCGGTCCTTTTACGATCTCGATGCGGCTCACGCTGTTCTCGTCGATCTCGATGCCGTGCTCGTCGCCCCACTGCTGGCCTTCCTGGCGCACGCCGTCGTTGATGACCACGAGGCGGTTGTAGCCCAGTCCGCGGATGATGGGTTTGGATATGGCCGGTCCGGTGGTCAGCTGGCTTACGCCGGGCTGCTTGCGCAGGGCATCGACGATATTGGTGGAGGGTGTGGACAGCAGCTCTTCCTTGTCGATGCGCGTGACGGGTGTCGGTGTTTTGCGTATCGATATGGCCGAGCCGACGGCCGTAATGGTAACGCCTTCGTTCTCGACGACGGCGGCCGACAGCGCATAGTTTTTTTGCGTGAGACCCGACACGTCGAGGTGCTCGACCACGGTGCGGTAGCCTTCGTACGATATTTCAATGAGGGTATGACCGGACGGAATATTGCGCAGGGTATAACTGCCCGAGCTGTCGGCGGTAGTGCCCTGCTTCGATTCGACGAGGTAGAGGGAAGCGCCGCCGAGGGCCGCGCCGGTTTTGGCATCGGTAATTTTGCCGGTGAGCTGCGCGCGTGTTTTTGGCTGGGCAAAGGAGCAAAGGGCGAAGGCAAAGAGAATATGGAATAGTAAGAACTTTTTCATTGCGGGAGATTTGTAATTGATGAAAGGGCCACGGGTACTGCTTTTGCGGAGACGGGCGTCAACAAGCAGCAGGGCTTGCGGGAGCAAGGCCATCAGGCATATACGTATTTATACGGGTCAGGCGAGAGCGGGCGGCCCTTTGTTCTCCCGGCCGGAAACGGGCGCCGTGTAGGGTGATGGAGAGAGGGAACAATAATATGCTTTGAGAGAGACGACGATGCTGGTTGCCGGCTGGCTCACGGCGATTACATAATCGGTCGTGACCACCAGGTTATCGAAATGGCAGTTATAGCTTTCTTGATGGATGCAGTAGCCGGTCTTGTTGGTGCAGGAGCTGACGGAGTCTTTGTGGGTGGCTAAGGCCGCGTGCAGAAAGCTCTTTGGCGTATTGCTGAACGCAAAGAGGAAAAGCAGGAACCCGGCGACGAGACTTCGTATGGTCTTGTTGGAGCGCAGAAAAAATGAAATATCGTTGCAAATATAGGAAAATGTGCGAAAGAGAAAGAGCGCGGTTTAAAAACGGAGATGCTGACGGGTTTTGCTTTCAGCGGGCTTATACCGGCTGCTTGGCACCGGCGAGAGCGGTCTTCCAGGCCTTCAGCTCGTCCACTTCGAACATGAGGGTGGCCTCGGTTTTTGTTGAGAGGACGAATTCGCCGCCGGCGTTCCACACCGTGCCATAGAAGCCGACGGGTTTGAGATCGCTCAGGTCCCATGCGTACTGCTCCTCTCCCTTCCCATAGCTTTTGAAGAGCAGCCTATGATTGGTCAGGAACAGCTTGCCCGGCACGAGGCGGTCGTCGATCGAATGATTGGCGGGCGTTTGGAGCAAAGGTTCGCCATCGGCAGGGTCGATTGAAATGGCTTCCAGCTTTTTCAGCGGCTTTTTGAACCGGCTATGCAGGGCCCCGTTCACCAGCACCGCGGCGATGGCTATGAAAGCCGACATCCATAGAGACACCTTGAGCGGAAGATGGAATACAAAGGTGATGATGCAGCCCAGCGCAAACAAGGTAAGCCCGTAGGGAAGGCCGTTGCCGATAATATTTTTCAATCGCTTCATGCGGTTAATATTCTTGCGGCGGTATCGAAAGTTCATTCACAATACCGCCTTCGAAAGATAGCATTTTGTTATGGACGATGAGAAGCGGCAGCGTCCGAAATAAAAAATCCACCGAAGACAATGCTCCGGTGGATGAATGAATCAGGATGAAAGCAATCGATCAGCCGCGGTTACATATATTTTACATGCTGGCGAACGGCTAGCTAAAGACTTTCTGAATTTCGTTGAGCTTAGCGGCCGCCCTTTTTCACCGGCTCGTCCATGCTTTCGAGTCTTCTCTTTTTTAGGAGATAATCCAGCTCCTTGTCCTTTTGATCCAGCTCGCGAAGGCTGGCGGCATACTTCTTATCGGCGGCCTCTTGTTCGGGATCGTATTTTTCATAGCGGCCTTTGAGGGAGAGATAGACCTGCACCTCGGGCTCGCCCACCACGGGATTGATCACCTTATCGAACTGCTTGTTGGAGATCTTTTCATAATAAACGGTCTTGTTTTTCTCTGCATAATTATAAAGCACCTGCTGTCCTTTTTTATACGACACCGCCGCCAGGCCCGCGCCGGTCTTATATGCGAGATATTGCGCATAGCGCTCGAACGGATAGGCCGATCCGTAGCGCTCACCCACCTGCACGAAACGCGTGACCATGCCGGCCCTTTCCATCGTCTCCTTCTTGCTCATGAGGATGCGCAGCGCTTCCTGCCGCAGCTGCTCGAGGATCCTGTCCATGTCTTCCACTTCATAATCCACTTTCACGAGGTCGTAGATCTCGGCCCTGGCGGCAACGGCGATCAGGTTGTTGATCTGTCCATGCTCCTTAAAAGTTATGTGCACGTTCTTTTTAATTTCAAAGCCCGACGGCACTTCGTTATAGGTTTTGCTGAACTTTTTTTCCGTCACCTCGGTTTCGTATGTCGGCAGCAGGGCCACCGGGTCCGTGAACACCGAGCCTGAATCGACGCCCGACTGCTGGAGCATGAGCTTGAAAATGCTGATGCGGCGGCGCATCAATCCCTCCGCTTCCTCAATGGTATTGCCCTGTTGCGAGATGCTGAAGATGGACACGAATCCCTTTGCTTTTACGTTGATCATCACGTTCGCCTCGAGCTCGTTGGAATAGGAATAGCTGTTGTTGGTGAGGCTCAGGTCGACGCCGTTATTGGCTGCCGAGCGCGCATCGGGACCGTTGTAGGTTCCGGCGCCGTGCGCATACACGGCGTTGCCTGCCACCTGGGCCTGGCTGCCTAATGAAATAAGAACGATAGCCGCCATCATGAAAAGCTTTTGCATATAGTTTTTTCTGTCTGTACACGGTGAGGAGAAAAGCGTTCGATGCAAAAGGATATTTTTCCGACAATATTTTACGCAAGGCCATTCACGCATTCTTATCATAAAAAACGGCCGCTCAATACGCCTCGGCCACCAGATCCATCAGTGAGGGGTTGGCGCCAACGGACGTATTTATACGGGTGAGCACGATCGCGGGCGGATCAAACGGCAAGGGAGCAGACCAAGTGATTTTATGGCTGGACCTATATGGCCGCGGCTTTGCCGGCTTCGTGATCTTTACCACCTGCGGAGGCGGTGTCGCTTGAACGGACGTATCGGCCGGCCGTGTTTTTTTATCGGCGTGCGCATAGCCCGGCGTCACCGGCTGGCCGGGCTTTCGGGAAGACTGGTGCAGGAATATCCAGCTCGCCACGGCGAGTACAAGCACGGCCGCTGCGGCATAGCTCCACCGCGGCAGGCGAACGATCCTGCGCTCTCTTGCCGCCACCGCTTCGCGCAGGCGCTGGTGCACCCCCGCACTCAGTCTTGGCACGTCTTCGAGCCCGGTCTGCGCCACCAGCAGCATTTTTTTCAGCAGGTTGAACTCCTGCTCATCCGCGGCCAGCGGGAAAACGGCGGCGCGCTCCGCATCGGTAAGCGACCCCCATTCCTTGTCCTGTATCAATTGCTCGGCTTCCATATCAGGGATATAAATATATGTTTTTGAATGAATGCAATTCTTCCTTCAGCTCTTTCAGCAGGTAGAATATCCGCGACTTCACCGTTCCTTCGGGCACCTGCATGATGGCGCTGATCTGGGGCACGCTCAGCTGCTCCTGGAACCGCAGCACGAACAGCGAATGCTTTTCCTCGGTGAGGTTGGCGAGGGCATTCGCTACGGCGGAGCTGAACTGCTTCAGGTCGAGCGCCTTTTCGGTTTGCGGGAGGTCCTTGCCGGCAGCGATTGCTGCCGGGCGCTGCCGCACTTCTTCTTTACGGTATTCGTTCTTGCACATATTATGGGCCATGCTGTACAGCCAGGTGGAGAAGGGCCGGTCCGCATCGAAGCTGCCGGCATGCCGGAGCACCTTTAAAAAAAGTTCCTGCGTCTGGTCTTCGGCCAGCTCCCTGTTCTTCCACAGCATACGGTAGAAATAGCTGAAAAGCTTTTGTCCGTAGCGGCCGTACAATTCATCGAAGGCGCCCGTAGCGCCCGCGCCGGTTTCGCGCACCAGCGCCGCATCTGAAAGGTTTTGGTAGTGTGAGCTGCGTGCTGCCATGTCGTTCACTCTTGCAGCATTTTATCGGCCGGCACGCCCGCGGCGGCAGCCACCTTTTCGATCAAAGCCTTCATCCGCGCGGCTTTCACGGCATCCACCGGACGATAATAACGGTACATCAGCACCAGCGACGGCAGGTAGTTCCGGTAGAGGGGATTATCCTCTGCCGGCAATCGTTCGGCCTGGGCGAGCGCGTCCGTCTTCATGTCGTTTTCCATGTGCCGCTGCATTTCTG
>Ga0247771_1000294_pt1 | contig 17051 bp, 21 predicted proteins | sample UWRJL197509C6_FD_179948 | JGI IMG/M metagenome (GOLD analysis project Ga0247771, IMG submission 179948) | Plant litter microbial communities from Arlington Agricultural Research Station in Wisconsin, United States - UWRJ-L197-509C-6 | ecosystem: Environmental > Terrestrial > Plant litter >...
GCTGGTCGCGGCGGGTGAGCACAACCTGGCGGGGAAGGTGCTGCTGGACGTGGCGAACCCGTTGGACTTCTCCGGTGGGTTCCCGCCGTCGTTGTTCGTGAAGGACACGGACTCGTTGGCGGAGCGGATCCAGCGGACGTTCCCGTTCGCGCGGGTGGTGAAGTCGCTCAACACGGTGACGGCGGAGCTGATGGTGGATCCGGGTGCGGTGGGCGGGGAGCACACGATGTTCGTGGCGGGGGACGACGCGGAGGCGAAGGCGGTGGTGTCGGGGCTGCTGGCGGAGTTCGGGTGGCGCGACGTGATCGACCTGGGGGACCTCACGGGGGCGCGGGGCATGGAGATGCTGGTGCCGTTGTGGTTGCGGCTGTTCGGGACGTTGGGGACGGCGGCGTTCGGCGTGAAGGTGGTCCGCTGAGCGCCGAGCGCCTGGTCTCGCGGTTCGGCCCCGGTGTGGGGTCGTGGGTCGACGGGCTCCCGGAGCGGGTGGAGCGGTTGGCGCGGCGGTGGGACTTGAGCGTGGTGCGGCCGTTGTCGGGTGGGACGTCGCACGCGGTGTGGTGCCTGCGCGACGGGGTGCCGGTGGTGTTGAAGGTGACGCCCGATCCGGTGGTGGCGGCGCGGGAGTTGGCGGCGTTGAGGGCGTGGGCCCCGTCGCGGGCGGTGGTGGCGGTGCTGGAGGCCGACCCCGGTGAGGGGGCGTTGCTGCTGGAGGGCCTGGAACCGGCGGTGCCCGCGCGGGAGGTGTCGGCGGAGCGGGTGGTGGGGTTGCTGGGCGAGCTGCACCGGCCCGCGCCGGAGGGGTTCCCGCCGCTGGTGGACCGGGTGGACGGGTTGTTCGCGCTGCTGCGCCGTCGTCGTCCCGGCTACTACGACCGGGCGCACGCCGCGGCGTTGGCGTTGGCGGAGGACCGGGTGGAGCCGGTGCTGCTGCACGGCGACCTGCACCCGGACAACGTCCTGGACGTCGGGTCGCGGGGGTTGGTGGTGATCGACCCGCGGCCGTGCGTCGGGGATCCGGCGTTCGACGCGGTGGACTTCGCGTTCGCGGGCGACGACCTGGAGGCGCGGGTGGAGGGGTTGGCGGGGGCGGTGGACCCGGAGCGGTTGCTGGCGTGGTGCCGGGCGTTGTCGGTGTTCTCCCCGGCGTGGCAGCGTGTCATCCATCCGGGTGGCGGCTAGCGTCGCTGGCCGTGCGATCCGAGGACTACGGCCGTGACGTGCTGGCCGGCCGCAAGCGCAAGACCGTTCCCGAGCTGACCGCCGACCCCGGCCTGGTGGTGGAGGACCCCGTGACGGGGTTCTGCGGGGCGGTGGTGCGGTTCGAGTACGGCAACGTGGTGCTGGAGGACCGGCACGGGCGGGAGAAGCTGTTCGCGCTGCGCCCGGCGGGGTTCCTGGTGGACGGCAAACCCGTGACCCTCACCAGACCGCTGCCCGCGGTGGGTGGGAAGGCGCCGGTGCGGTCGGCGTCGGGGTCGGTGAAGGTGACGGGGCTGCGGGCCCGGACCGCCCGCGACAGCCGCATCTGGGTCGAGGGCATCCACGACGCGGAGCTCGTGGAGCGGGTGTGGGGGCACGACCTGCGCGTCGAGGGCGTCGTCGTGGAGCCGCTGGACGGGGTGGACGTGCTGGCGGAGCGGATCGCGGAGTTCGGCACCGCCCCCCACCGCCGCCTCGGGGTGCTGGTCGACCACCTGGTGCCCGGCAGCAAGGAGACCCGGCTGGTGTCGGCGGTGCGCGACGAGCACGTCCTGGTCACCGGTCACCCCTACGTGGACGTGTGGCAGGCGGTGAAACCCGCGTCGGTGGGGATCGCGGCGTGGCCGGTGGTGCCGCGCGGGGTGCCGTGGAAGGAGGGGGTGTGCGAGGCGCTGGGGTGGGGCGAGTCCTACGAGGGGTGGGCGCGGGTGCTGGCCGGGGTCCGCGGGTTCCGGGACCTGGAGACGCCGCTGCTCGGGGCGGTGGAACGGTTGATCGACTTCGTGACCACTCCGGAGGAGTGAATCAGATAAGGGTGCCGGAGGAGTGAATCAGGCCCGAGCGCCGGAGGAGTGAGCGGTCTCGCTGGTGCGGGATGGTGAATCCGCCGCGACATGACCGTCGCCGTTCCCCCTTTGGTGTAAGTATGGGGCCATGGCCGCCCTCATCTGGCTGATCATCGGTGTTCTGCTGGTCGGCGCGGAAATCATCTCCGGTGACTTCGTGCTGCTCATGCTGGGTCTCGCGGCCCTCGGTGGTGCCGGGGCCGCGGCGTTGGGCGCCGGTGCGGTGATCAGCGTCGTGGTGTTCACTGTCGCCTCGATCGGTTTGATCGTCGGCGCCCGGCCGATGCTCAAACGGCGGCTGGAGATCGGGCAAGGGCTCAAGAGCAACGTGGACGCGCTCATCGGCAACCGAGCGGTCGTGGTGTCCCGAGTGGACGGCCACACCGGGCGGGTGAAGCTCCACGGGGAGATCTGGTCCGCGCGGTCGCTGGACCACCGCGTGCTGGAACCGGGCACGGAAGTCACAGTTTTCGAGATCTCGGGCGCGACCGCAGTGGTACTCGCCGAGTCCTGAGTGGAGGCTGGAGAGTTGACCACGCTAATCGTCATCGCCGTCGTCGTCCTGTTCGTGCTGATCGTCGCAGCCAAGTCCGTCCTGGTGATCCCCCAGGCGACCGCGGCGGTCATCGAACGGCTCGGCCGCTACCGCAACACCGCCGCGCCCGGCCTGAACATCCTGGTGCCGTTCATCGACCGGGTGCGGGCGCGGATCGACCTGCGCGAGCAGGTCGTGTCGTTCCCGCCGCAGCCGGTGATCACCCAGGACAACCTGACGGTGTCGATCGACACGGTCGTGTACTTCCAGGTGACCGAGCCGCGGGCCGCGGTGTACGAGATCTCGAACTACATCGTCGGTGTGGAGCAGTTGGCGACGACGACGCTGCGCAACGTGGTGGGTGGGATGAGCCTGGAGGAGACGCTGACCTCCCGTGACTCGATCAACAACCAGTTGCGCGGGGTGCTGGACGAGGCGACGGGCCGGTGGGGGATCCGGGTGGCGCGGGTGGAGTTGAAGGCGATCGACCCGCCGCCCTCGATCCAGGACTCGATGGAGAAGCAGATGCGTGCGGACCGCGAGAAGCGCGCGATGATCCTGACCGCGGAGGGCCAGCGGGAGGCGGCGATCAAGTCCGCCGAGGGTCAGAAGCAGGCGGCGATCCTGTCGGCGGAGGGTGGCAAGCAGGCGGCGATCCTCAACGCCGAGGCCGAGCGGCAGTCCGCGATCCTGCGGGCGCAGGGTGAACGCGCGGCCCGCTACCTGCAGGCGCAGGGTCAGGCGAAGGCGATCGAGAAGGTGTTCGCGGCGATCAAGGCCGGGAAGCCGACGCCGGAGGTGCTGGCCTACCAGTACCTGCAGACGTTGCCGCAGATGGCGCAGGGTGACGCGAACAAGGTGTGGATGATCCCGTCGGACTTCGGCAAGGCCCTGGAGGGGTTCGCGCGGTCGTTGGGCAAGCAGGGCGACGACGGCGTGTTCCGCTACGAGCCGCCGGCCGACGAGCCCGCGGCGGCGAAGCCGGAGGAGAACGACGAGTCGATCGCCGCGTGGTTCGACACGGCGCCGGACCCGCACGTGCTGGAGGCGGTGCGCGCGGCGGAGGCCGTGGCGCGGCAGGAGGTGCCCGGTCCGTTGAGCACGAGCCGCGCGGCGTCCGAGGTGGCGGCGCCCGCGCCGCGCCCGGAGCTGGGCGGTACGGCTCCGACGACGCCGCGGTCGTTGCAGCAGCCCGAGGAGTAGCAAGACCGGTAGTCCCCCGCGACACGGGCCCCGTGTGGTCGACCACACGGGGCCTTCGCGTGTCCGGGTGCGGGAGGATGATCGGATGGACACCCTCCCGGCCGCGGTCGTCGCCGCGTTGCGCACCCCCGACCGGCGGGACGACCTGGTCGCCGCGCTGACCGCGTTCGACGCCGAGGTCCGGACGGGGCCGCGGCCCGAGGACGTGGCGGTGTGCGCGCGGCTGGTGGAGGTGTTGTCCGTCCCGGCGCACGCGGATCTCGCGGACCGGGCGCTGGGGACGCACGCCGCGGTGTGCGCGGCCACCGCCGCCGAGTCGGACGAGGTCGTGGCGTGGTTGTTGCGCCTGCAACTGGAGTTTCCCGAGTCGCCGGAGGTGCGGCTGGCCGACTACGCCGCCGCCCTGGGTGACGAGGGGTTGGCGCTGTACCGGGCGGTGGCGGTGGAGCGGTTCTCGGCGCTGCCGGTGATCGGGTTCGGCGAGACGGGCCGCTACGACCGGGTGCGGTGGGCGTTGCTGCGGATCATGGAGGAGCTGGCCGAGTACACCGAGGACGTGGATCTGCAGGTGTTGGTGCTGGCCAAGGACCTGTCGTCGGGGTGGCACTACCTGCAGGTCGCGACCGTGTTGCAGGAAGCGGGCCGGTCGTGGGAGGCCGTCGAGTGGGTGCACCGCGGTCTGGCGGCCACCGGGGGTCGGGGCGCGGCGGGCAGGCTCGTCGACCTCGGTGTCACGGAGTACACGCGGCTGGGCAAGCTCGACGAGGCCGCCGCCCTGCGAAAACCCACCTCTCACGGCACGGGAGGGGACTCCTCCCGTGCCGACCGCACTACTGGGTGACGCCGACCGGGCCGACCGACAGCAGGCTCTGGCCCTTGTCGTCGCTGCACGCCTTCGTCGCGCCCTCGAGGAACAGGGCGTTCGTCTCGCCCGGCGGGTAGACGCGCTGGCCGCGGACGTCGACCGGCTTGCAGTCGGCGTCGTCGAACGCCGCGGTGTTGGTGGCCAGCAGCAGCGTGACCGCGCCCGCGCCGGGCGCGAGGGTGACGAGGTGGGGTTGCATCGCGTTGCGGCGCGCGGGCGTGCCGACCTGGGTGCCGTTGTCGCCGGTCACGAACGACACGCCGGGGAACCCGTCGAGCGTGCACGACCTGGTGCCCTTGTTGGTCAGGGTGAAGCTCGAATCGGCCTTCTGCATGCCGCTCTGCCCCTGGTCCGGGCCGCGGGACACGGCCAGCTCCGCCGACGTGCACTGGGTCGCGGCGGGTTCGGCCCCCGTGACCTGGCTGGGTGAGCTGGACGCCGCGGGCGTGCTCGGCGCCGGGGCGGGGCTGCTCGCGCGCGACGACGGGGTGATGGCGGCGTTGGACGGGGTGGAGCCCGCCGACGAGTCCGGCGTGGAGCCGCACGCGGCGAGCAGCGCGACCCCCGCGCAGGCCGTGGCGGCGGTGGTGATCAGTGTGCGCATCCTGGACCCTCCCTCGGTTCTTCCCTCCTACTACCCAGGACGCGCCGCCCGATCACCCGTTGCCCCTTAACGACACCCGGACGTGATGTGGTCGATGGTCACCTGCTCGATCACGTGCCGGGAACTGGCGGCGAGCGCGGGGTTGGTGTCGCGGTAGTAGGGCAGGGCGATGAGAGCCACGGTCAACGCCCACCCCCGTCCACGAGCCCACAGGGCGTCGTCCACGTCCAGCACGGACCGCAGCGCCGCGCGGCCGTCGGGGGTGAGGAGGTTCCAGGCGGCCAGCAGGTCGATCGCCGGGTCGCCCACGCCCATCGCGCCGAAGTCGATCACCCCGGACAGGGATCCGTCGGTGGTGAGCAGGTTGTCGGGGGTGAGGTCGCCGTGCACCCACACCGGCGGCCCCGCCCACGCCGGGGCGGCCAGGGCGTGCTCCCACGCGGCGGTGACGACCGGGGTGTGGATCTGCCCGGCCAGGGACGCGATGGCGGCGCGGGTGGCGGTGTCACGGCCGACCAGCGGTCTGCCTCGTCCGGCGGGCGGGGCGTCGGTGGGGTCGACGGCGCGCAGGGCGGTGACGAACTCGGCGAGCGCGGGCACGAGCGCGTCGGAGGCCAGGACGGTCGGGTGCTCGCCGGGGAGCCACCGGTAGACCGACCACGCCCACGGGTAGCCGAGGTCGGGTTCGCCCAGGCCGACGGGCTCGGGGATCGCGACCGGCAGCTGCGGTGCCAGCAGGGGCAGCCACCGCTGGTCGAGCTCCATGTTCCGGTGCGCGCCGCGGATGCGCGGGAGCCGTGCCACCAGGTGGTCGCCGAGGCGGAACACGGCGTTGTCGGTGCCGGTGGAGGCGACCGGCCGCACGTCCAGCCCGGCCCAGCGGGGGAACCGGCGGGCGATCAGGTCGCGGACGAGGTCGGGGCCGACGTCGACCTCGTCGACGTGCATCCGGGTGGTCATCGGGCCAGGGTCGTGCACCGCGCCGCGCCCCGGCAACAGGGTTTCAGCCGAACGCGGGTGGCTTCCGGTCGGCCCACGGGCGGGCCCGCTCCAGTTGGCCCGCGACCGACAGGACGGTGCACTCGTCGTGCGGGGCCCCGACCAGTTGCACCGCCAGCGGTAGTCCGGTGCGGGTGTGGCCCGCGGGGACGGAGGCGGCGGGGTTGCCCGCGATGTTCCACAGCGGCAGGAACGTCGTCATCCGCGCGGCCGCGAGCAGCGCCCGGACCGTGGACCAGCGCGACCACTCGCCGACCCGCAGCGGCGGGCGGGTCAGCACGGGGGTGAGGAGCAGGTCGCAGCCGGTGAAGATCCGGTTGGCGTGGGTGGTGAGCCGGTCGCCCTGCTCGATCACCTTGCGCACCAGCCCGGCCGGGAGGCGGCGGCCCAGGGCGGCGACCTGCCGGGTGCGGTGGTCGAGCCGGTTCGGGTGTTCCACGTCGGCTTGGCCGGTGGCGGCGCAGTGCAGGTAGCGGGCGGCGAACGCGGTCGACCCGGCGACGTCGAGGAACTCCGGGTCCAGCCGCACCACGTCGTGGCCGAGGTCGCCGAGCAGGCTCGCGGTGTCCAGGACGACGTCGCGGACCTCCTGGGAGAGGCTGATACCGGGACCCCACGGGCGGAGGGACACCGCGATCCGCAACCGGCCCGGATCCGTCGAGGCGGCGGCGGTGAAGCTGGTGCGCGGGGGTCGGGCGGGCCCGTTGGCGTCGCTGATCTGGTCGGCGATGAGCGCCCAGTCGCGGACGTGGCGGGTCAGGGGCCCGGCGGCGACCAGCCCGGTCCACACCTGCTCGTCGGGGGCCAGCGACACCCGGCCGCGCTGCGGTTTGAGGCCGAACAGGCCGGTGCCGGCCGAGGGGATGCGGATGGACCCGGCGCCGTCGGTGCCGATCGCGCCGCCGACGAACCCGGCCGCGACCGCCGCGGCCGACCCGCCGCTGGAGCCGCCCGGCGAGTGGTCGCGCGACCAGGGGTTGCGCGTCACCCCCGCCCACGAGCTCTCGGTGTAGGGCCACAGCCCGAGTTCGGGCATCCGGGTACGGCCCACGATCACCGCGCCCGCCGCGCGCAGCCGTGCCACGACCTCGGAGTCGGCGGCCGCGGGGGTGCTGACGGCGTCGGTGCCGCGGGTGGTGGGCAGACCGGCGATCGCGAGGTCCTCCTTGACCGCGATCGGCACCCCCAGCAGCGGCCCGTCCCCACCGGCGGCGCGGGTCGCGTCGGCGGCGTCGGCCTCGGCGAGCGCGGCGGTGTCGAACACGACCCGGAACGCGTTGAGGTCGCGGTCGTGGGCGTGGATGCGGCGCAGGCACTCGGTGACGAGCGCGCGGGAGGTCAGCTCGCCCGAACGCAGCAGTTCGGCTTGGCGCGCTGCTCCGGCGAAGCACACCTCGGTCAGGTCCATCCCCGCACCCTAGGTGCCGGTGCGCCATCTCCGGTGTCGGCTCGCTGCGGACACCCGCAGGGCGATGAACGTCAGCGGGATCACCGGCCAGAAGAACGGGGCGGGCGAGATGATCCACACCACGATCAGCAGTGCCACGGCGGCGGGCACGAACGCCCGCACCGGCGGCCCGCGCCGCACGGGAACCGCGGGTGGGGGTGGCGCGGGGAGGTCGGCGGTCAGGACGGCGAGCTCGTGGCGGAACCGGGCGGCGTAGGCGGCGGTCTGCCGCTCCTCCACCTCGGCCAGCGTGAGGGTCCCGGCGCCGACCGCGGCGGTGAGGACCGCGACCACCCGCTCGCGGTCGTCGTCCGACGCGCGCACCGGGCTCGGTTCGACGCTCATGGCTTCCTCCCAGGGGGACTGTCGGGGCTCACGACCCATCCTCCGCCGCGCGGACCGGTCGCCGCGTCGTCCGGGAAGCGGGCATCGCGTGTACGCCTGTCGACGTACACCGAGCCCCGCGCCTGCCGCGGACGCGGTGGTCGTTTCGCGAACCCCACCGGACCGATCGCCTGGTCGAAGCCCCGCATACCGGACATCCTCGGGCGGCTTTCCCCGCGGGCGCGGGAATCGTGGATGATGCGAGGCATGTCCTCGACCTGGCTCACGGCGCTGTTCTTCGGCGTGGTGGCGCTCGTGATCGCCGTCCGCCACTACCGCCAGGGCAAGGCCGACACCCTGCTCGACGACCACGCCCGCAGGCGCACCAACGGCGAGGCCGACCGGCACCTCTCGGCGTGGCGCGAAGCCCACCGCCGGTTGCGGGACGGGGACGTGGAGGGGCTGCGGACCCTGGAGCGCATCGGGCAGGAGAAGTCGCGGCTGCGGCAGGACATCGTGACGTCCATCTGCGCGGGCTTGCGCGGCGGCGTGGACCTGGGCGTGGACGAGGAGTGGCGGCACACCCTGCAGGACGCGCTCGTGCGGCACCTGCGGCCCGGACCGGAGTTCTGGGCCGGGATGAGCCTGGTGTTCGAGTCCGCCACCCTCATCGACCTCGACCTGCGCGGCTGCCGCGTCCGGGCGGCGAAGTTCGCCCGCGCGGAACTGCTCGGCACGACCCGGTTCGACGCCGTGACCGTCACCGGCGACGCCGAGTTCGACGGAGCCCGCTTCGGCCGCCTGGTCCGCTTCGACGACGCCCTGTTCGCGCGCTCGGCGTCCTTCCGCGGCACCCGGTTCACCGGCAACGCCACGTTCGACGGGATGCGCGTCACCGCCGAGGCGACGTTCAGCCACTCCCGGTTCTCCGGGCGCGCGGTGTTCTCGCGCGCGGAGTTCACCGACACCGCGCACTTCCGGCGCGTCCGCTTCGGGGGCCGCGCGTACTTCACCGGCACCGTGTTCGGGAAGGACGCGCACTTCGACCACACGTGGTTCCGGGGCCGCACCGACGTCACCGACGCCCTGTTCGGCGACGACGCCAGCTTCGAGGGGACCCTGTTCGGCCGCCGCGTGCCGCCGGTGACGGTCGAACCCACCTGAGGACGTGGACAGTCCGTCCAGACTGGACGTAGGGTCCAGGCATGGTGAGCGAGCAGGACCCGCGCGTCCGCCGGTGGGGCGCGGTGTGCGAGGCGGTGGCGCTGCTGCTGGGCCCGTACGCGGAGGTCGTGCTGCACGACCCGGACACCGACCGGGTGCTGGCGGTCTGGAACCCGTTGACCGCCCGCGCCCCCGGTGACCCGTCCGCGCTGGGCGACCTCGACCGGCTCGACCCGAGTGTGCGTGACGTGTACGGCCCGTACGAGAAGCTGCTCGCCGACGGCCGACGCCTGTCGTCGGTGAGCGCGGTGCTGCGGGAGGACGACGAATGGCCGTCGGTGGTGCTGTGCGTGAACCTCGACCGCACCCCCCTGGAACGGGCCGCCGCGGTGCTGTCGGCGTTCGGCGCCCCCACCACGCCGCGACCCGAGCCGCTGTTCGAACAGGACTGGTCGCAACGCATCGCCCACGCCATCGGCACGCACGTCCGCACCAGCGGCCGCGCGGTCGACCGCTTCACCCGCGCCGACCGGCTCGCGGTGCTGCGGGACCTGGAGCAGGCCCGCGTGTTCACCGTCCGCCGCGCCGCCCCCGTCGTCGCCGAGGCGCTGCGGGTGTCCCGTTCGACGGTGTACGGGCTGCTCACGGAGCTGCGCCGGTGATCGTGGTCGACCAGGACGCCTCCGCCATGCCCGACGCCGTCCTGACCGGGGGACACCCATGACCGCCGACGACCTGCTGCGCGCGCTCGCCGAGCGCGCCGCCCACCTGCCCACGCCTCCCGGCGGGGGCGTCTACCACCACGTGCACAGCCGCGGCCGGTACACGCGCACGGCGTTCCACATCGACGGCCGCGGGCTCGGGTCGAGCGTGGAGGAGCGGGAACGCCGCCAGTGGATCGCCCCGGACGGGTCGGGCAGGTTGCTGGTCACCCGCGGCGGCGAGGAGGTCCTGCCCACCGGCGACTACCCGCCGGGCGGGCTGTCCGCGGAGTTCCTCACCGCCACCGACCCGGCCGTGCTCGCCGCCGCGATCCGGGACCGCAACCCGAAGGGCACCACCGCCGGGGCGATCACCGCGTTCGTCCGCACCTGGAACACCCAGGTCGTCACGGCCGCGGTGCAGCGCGCGTTGCTGCTGGACCTCGCCGCACACCCCGACCTGACCCTCGACGGCCCGGTCACCGACCACGCGGGCCGTCCCGCCCTCGCCGTGAGCCACGCCGAGGGCGGCGGGCTGGTGTTCGACGAGGAGACGGGCGCGCCGCTCGGCGCACAGCGGGGGAGCAGTGTCACGGCGTGGCTGTCCTCCTCCTACGCCGCTAGCCCAGCGGTGTGACCAGCAGCGGGATCCGGCGCAGGTCGTCGAGCGTGCACGCCAGACCGGCCAGGGCGCACGCGGCGCGCATCGCGATGGCGTAGTCGGGGTCGCCCGGCTCCAGGTAGTCGAACTCCACGACCCCGGCCGCGGTGAACGCCGCCCGCAGCTCCGCGGGCATCCCCGGCAGGTCCTCGGCCAGGTCCAGGTCGTCGACGTTGATCCACGCCAACCGGGTGCCGTCGACGGCGTAGGTGAGGCTCGCGTCGGCGTTGATGGAGAACATGCTCGTGGCCGCCGCGCGCCCGTCGGCCGACAGCGCCTCGGTGCTGTCGTGGTCGGTGGCGCCGAAGTCGTCGTAGACGAACGTCCACTCACCCACGCGGCCCGCGAGCAGCGTCGCCGAGGAGCCCGGTTCGACGCCGAGCGCCGCGCCGGGCAGGGACGTCCACTCGTCGGGGCGGGCGTCGGGCAGCTCGCAGGCCTGGAACCACCGCGGTTTCGCGCCCAGCACCTCCAGGGCGGCGGCCGGGTCGAGGCCGCGCACGACGTGCAGGGTGTGGTTCGGGTCCTCGGCGGCCAGCTCGTCGAGCCAGATCGGCGACCCCTCGTCGTCGAGGGTGTGCGGCGGGAAACCCGGCGTCGGCATCGGTGGGCTCATTTCGGCCATAGGGAAGCGAGAGCGGCTCACGATAGCGAGTGGGTCAGCTCGCGCGGCGGTCGCGGTGCTCGGCGACGTGCACGCGGTTGGAGCAGCGCGTGGAGCAGAAGCGGCGGCGGCCGTTGCGGGAGGTGTCGACGTAGACCACGCCGCAGCCCTCCCGGTCGCAGCGGCCGATCCGGTCGGGGTCCTGGCAGAACGCGTGCGCGAGCCCGGAGGCGGTGTAGGCCTTGAGGCGTTCCACCACGGGGCCGTCCTCGTGGGCGTAGTGCAGGTGCGGTGCGCGCCCGTGGTGGGTGGAGATGTAGGGCTGCGACGCCGATTCCGCCAGCAGCGCGTTGAGGGCCGCGACCCGGTCCACCGTGCCCGCGAACACCTCCTCCAACCGTCGCGCCCACGCCGCCAGCTCGGCCGCCTCCGCGGGCGTGCACGTGCCCTCGGGGCGGTAGTCGTGGGCGCGCAGCAGCGCGAGCAGCGCGTCGGGGGTCAGGTCGTGGGGCGCGTTGACGAGTTCCACGGCCAGTTCCGCCGCCACCCCGCCGTAAGGGTTGAAATGCACTGAACCATGACACCACGCTGGGGGAGTGAACACCAGATGCCCGTCCTGCGGCTGGCCCGTCGACGACCCCACCACCCCCGCCTCCGCCCACCGCAGCAGCACGGGCGAGGTCCGCTACCAGCGGTGCGTGTGCGGCGGCTGGCTCGTGCTGCGCGACGGGCGACTCCTCGCCGCGGCGGGCGCGTCCCGCTCCACCCCGACACTGCGCTCACCCGAAGGAACCAGTATCGTCCGAAATTGTGACGCTCCGTCGTGAACTGCTGTGCGATACGGCCATCTCGGTGTTGGCCACCGAAGGCGGCCGAGGGCTCACCCACCGCGCGATCGACCGGCAGGCCCGCGTGCCGCTGGGCACGACCAAGAACTACTTCCCGACCAGGGAAGCGCTCCTGCAGGCCGCCGCGGACCGGATGACGCAGCTGCACGTCGCCGCCGTGCGCAGGCTCCGCGACACCACCCCCGCGAACGTCACCCCGACCGACGTGGCCGAGCTGTACCCGGCGCTGCTGCGGCGCGCGGTCGCCGACGACCCCACCCAGATCCTCGCCATGGTCGAGCTGTACCTGGAGGCCGTGCGCAGGCCCGGCGTGCGGGCCGCGCTGAGCCGGATGGCCGTCGCCAACGCCCAAGCGGGCGCGGAGCTGCACCGGGCGGCGGGGTTGCCGGGCACCACCGGTGACGCGGGCCTGCTCGACGCCTACTTCCTGGGCGTCGCGATCTCCCTGCTGGCCCTGCCCGAGGACACCCTGCGCACCGTCGGCCTCGCCGACCCCTACGCGCTCGGCCTCGGCCTGTTCTCCGCCGCCGTGCCCCGACCCGCGCCCGCTCCGGACGTTCAGGCCACCGGCACCAGCTGATCCACGCTCGTCACGACCAGCGCCGTCGGGATCGCGGGCTCCTTGCCGCAACTGGTCGGCCGCGCGGGCGGCAACCGCCGCTCGGCCACCACCACCTGCCACCGCCGCCCATCGTCGTGGCGCACCCCCACCGTCCACGTCGACTCGTCGCGCCGCACCTCCGGCTCCACCGCCAGCACGTCCCCGCGCTCGCCGAGCCGGACCCGCACCGCCACCTCCGCGGCCTGCCCCGCCTTCGACCAGCACGACCGGCCCCGACACCGCTGCACGACCACGTCGCGCGCGGCCAGCAGCTCGTCGCCGAAACCGGCGTCCAACCGCCCGTAGAGGTAGCCCGACGGCAGCAGCACACCGGTGGGGGAGAAGCGGTGCCCGCCGGTGTGCGTGCACTCCCACACCGCGTCCCCGTGCCGCTCGGCCAACTCCGCCGCGATCGGACGGCCGTAGAGCGCGCAGCACACGTCCCGACGACCGTTGGTGCACACCAGCAGCAACGGCCCGGCCTCCGGTTCGCCGAACCCGGTCGACTCGCCCCGCCCGAGCGCGGCGAAGTCCAGCTCCAGCAGCTCCTCCGGCGACGCGAGATCGGCCCGCTCCAGCCAGGAGGCCCCCGGCGCGCAACTCGCCAGGTACACGCGGCGGCGCTGCGGGACGTGCCGGTCGGCGTGCATCCCCGGACGGCGGATCAACAGGATCCGCACCCCCGTCCCGGTCGACCGCCGGATCAGCTCCGCGCCGAGCTCGGCGTCCAGGTGGCTCTCCAGCAGCGCGTCGCCGCCCCACGGCCCCGGTTGCTCCAGGCACACCCACGCCCTCGCGGTGGCGGCGGTCCCGGACTGGGGCTCGGCGAGAACCGCGGAGAACGCGGAGCAGCGCGGCACGATCACGCCCACAGACTGCACGAATAGGGCTGAACGGGTGAAGCCGGGGCTAGCTCTCGGGTCGGGTGGCGCATCCCAGCCGAGTACCCAGCTCCGCCAACCCCACGCGCATCCCCGCCCGCAGCTTCTCGTGGTAGCCGAGGAACAACCTGTTCGCCAACGGCACGCCCCACCGCCACCACTGGGCCACGTTGTAGACCCGGTGCACGTACCGGGTGCCCTCGGGGTGGGGGAGCGCCAGGTGCTCGCCCCGGTACCACCAGCCGCCCTGCACCGTGCGCGGCAACAACGGCGCCACCGCCTCCGGGGGAGCGGCGACGATCCCGGACACCTCGTACAGCAGCTTCGGCGGCTTCTCACCCATCGACGTCCTCCTCCTTCGTGGTGCGCACGTTCCCGGCGCGGTCGCCGGTGTGCAGGTCCCGCCAGAACTCCTGGCCGCCCAGCTCGCCGCGGCGGGCGGTGTCGGCGAACCACCGCACCCAGTCCCGCTCGGCGCGCGTCATCGCGACCCGGTACTCCAGTTCGATCCACGCCAGCTGCGGCAACCCCTGCGCGGTCAACGCGGCCGTCACCTCGGCCAGGGCCAGCAGCTGACCGTCGAGGGCCTCGGCGCGCCGCTCGCACAGCTCGATCGCCTCCTCGGGCGGCAGCAGCCCGATCAGCGCCACCCCGGCCTCGAACCGCGGGTACTCCTTCGCGGGCTCCGCGATCAGCTCCCGCAACCAGTCGTGCAGCTCGACGCGGCCCGAGTCGGTGAGGCCGTACACGGTCCGCGCAGGCCGGTTGCCGTCGCGCACCGTGCCCACCGCCCGCACCAGACCGTGCTTGAGCAGCGCCTCCACCACGGTGTACAGCGACCCGTAGTTGAGCTTGACGCTGCTCTCCTGGTGACGTTCCCGCAGCGTGGACGCCATCTCGTAGGGGTGGGAGTCGCCCTCCCACAGCAACCCCAGCACGGCCAGTCCCAGGGTGTTGCTCCGCCGGTACATCGCATCACTCGCTTCCGAATACTCGGACACGAGTATTGCACTAGGATCGGATCATGAGTCCAGTAACCGTGGTCACCGGAGGCAGCCGCGGCATCGGCGCCGCCACCGTCCGAGCCCTGGCCGCGCTCGGCCACCACGTGGCCATCGGCTACCGCCAGTCCCTGCACACCGCCGACGCCCTCGCCCGCGACATCCGCGCGACCGGAGGCCAAGCCGTCGCCGTGCGCTGCGACACCACCTCACCCGAGGACGTCGACACCCTGTTCGACACCGCCGCCGAGGTGCTGGGACCGATCACCGGCCTGGTCAACAACGCGGGCGTCACCAGCCCCGCCGGACCGCTGGCCGACCTGCGCGTGGAGGACCTGCGCACGGTCGTCGACGTCAACCTCGTCGGCGCGCTGCTGTGCGCCCGCCGCGCCGCCCGCGACCTCACCGACGGCGGCGCGATCGTCAACGTCTCCTCCGCCGCGGCGACCCTGGGCAGCCCCGGCGAGTACGTCCACTACGCCGCCGCCAAAGCCGGGGTCGACGCCCTCACCATCGGCCTGGCCAAGGAACTCGGGCCGCGCGGCATCCGGGTCAACTGCGTCGCGCCCGGCACCGTCCGCACCGACATCCACGCCGTCTCCGGCATCCCCGACCGACCCGACCGCATGGCCTCGGTCATCCCGCTGCGGCGCGCGGGGGAACCCGACGACATCGCCGCCGCGATCGTCTGGCTCCTCGGTCCCGCCGCCGCGTTCACCACCGGAGCCGTCCTGCGGGTCGCCGGAGGCCTGTGACCCTCTAGACGGGCATCCGGTAGTCCGGCAGCTCGATCGCCTCGGCGAGCGGGGTCGTCCACCCCTGCGCCACGCCCGCCACCCGGTTCACCAGCGGGGCGCTCGCCACCCGCACCGCCGTCCGGAACAGCCCCTGCTGCACCCGGCCGCGGGGGTGGGCGATCCGCGGCGCGCCCGGCGGCAACTTCTGCGCCTTCGTCACCAGGGGACGCAGCACCCGCTCGTAGGCCGCGAACGCCGCCCGCGGGTCCTCGGCACGGGTCAGCTCCCCGGCCAGGACGTACGCGCCCGCGACGGCCAACGTCGTGCCCATGCCGCTGACAGGGGAAGCGCAGTAGGCCGCGTCGCCCAGCAGCGCGACCCGCCCACGGCTCCACGACGGCAGCTTCGCCTGCCCGATCGCCTCGAAGTACAGCGACTCGCTGTCGAGAGCGTCCAGCACACGGGGAGCCACCCAGCCGACGTCGGCGAACGTCGCCCGCAACACCGCCACCACGTCGTCGTGACCCAACCGGTCCAACCCCCGCACGTCGGAGACGAAGCTCAACCCCGCCTGCGTCGTGCCCACGTTGTCCGGACGCAGGTACAGCGCCCGCCCACGCCCACAGGTCAACACCCGCCACCGCTCGCCGTCACCCTCGACACGGGGGATGGCCAGGTACGCGGTGTAGAGCCCCAACTCCTCCACCCGCGCGTCCGGGAACACCAGCGACCGGGTCCGCGACCGCAACCCGTCCGCCAGCACCACCACGTCGAACCGCCGCGCGGGACCGTGCCGGAACTCCACGTCCACCCCCGCCCCGTCCTCGCGCAGCCCGGCGATCTGATCCCCGAACACGTACTCCACCGACTCGCGCGAGTGCTCGTGCAGGATCGCCGCGAACCGGCCCCGCAGGATCTCCACCTCCGCCGTCCCACCCGACGTGTCGTCCGCGCCGCCCTCGAACGCCGCGATCACCCGCCCCCGCTCGTCCACGAAGTCCGTGCCCCGCTCGCCGGTGTGCGCCGCCAGCACCGCGTCCTCCAGGCCCATCAGGCGCAGCACCTGCCGCCCCACCCCGCGCACGTCGACGTTCTGGCCCTCCGTGCGCAGGTGGTCCACCCGCTCCACGACGGTCACGTCCCACCCCGACGCCGCCAACCACGACGCCAACGTCGGACCGGCGATGCTCGCGCCGGAGATCAGGATGCTGCTCACAGTGGGGTCCCCGCTCTCGAAGTCACCCCATGATCGAGGACCCCACGAGCACCGGCATGACGACGGGGGAGCGGACACCACCCGGACCGGTATGACAATCCCGGTATTATTATCACGACATGGTCCGCCAGCCGCTCACCCCCTCCGAGCACGACCGGGGCCAACGCCTCGGCGCGGCACTGCGCCTGGCCCGCGGCGCCCGCAGCATGGTCGAGATCGCCGCCACCGCGGGCATCTCCGCCGAGACCCTCCGCAAGATCGAACGCGGCCGCGTCCCCACCCCCGCGTTCTTCACCGTCGCCGCCGTCGCCACCGCCGTCGGACTCTCCCTCGACGCACTCTGCGCCCTGGTCCAACCCGACCGACACGCCACCGCCTAGGTGGACCACACCGCGTTCGTCCTCCACCACACCCGCCCCCACCCCGTCCCCCTCGTCCCCGAGGTGGTCCTGCGGGGAGCCGACGACGTCATCGCCCTCTGGGAAGCCACCGACCAACTCGACCCGCCCTTCTGGGCCTTCCCCTGGGCCGGGGGACAAGCACTCGCCCGCCACGTCCTCGACCACCCCGAGACCGTCACCGGCCGCCGCGTCCTCGACCTCGCCGCCGGAT
>Ga0247771_1000295_pt1 | contig 17000 bp, 15 predicted proteins | sample UWRJL197509C6_FD_179948 | JGI IMG/M metagenome (GOLD analysis project Ga0247771, IMG submission 179948) | Plant litter microbial communities from Arlington Agricultural Research Station in Wisconsin, United States - UWRJ-L197-509C-6 | ecosystem: Environmental > Terrestrial > Plant litter >...
TTCAGCCTTGCCGATGCGCTGGCCGCCCTGCCTCTCGACGAAGCGCTCATCGCCCGTGCGAAGCGGATTCGCAATGCCTCCGCCAGCGCCGCGTGGAGCCTCTACTGTGCATTGGAAGCCTGGGCAGATGCGCGTCTCGACAAAGTTCCGGTCGACCCTGAACGTATTGCGATCGTCGTTGCGGGCTCGAACGTGCAGCAAGCAGGCCTTTATGCGACCCAGGAAAAATACCGCGAGAAGATCCGCTTCCTTCCGCCGCATTATGGCCTCGGTTTTTTTGATACCGACATTGCCGGCATCCTCTCCGAGCTGCTGGGCGTCAAGGGCGAAGGGCTGTCGGTAGGCGCGGCCTCGGCCAGCGGCAACATGGGCGTCATCCAGGGCCACCGGCTATTGTCCATGGGCACATACGACGTGGTGCTGGTGGTGGCGCCGCTGATGGATCTGTCCATCTACGAATACCAGGGCTTCGTCGCCCTGGGCGCAATGGCCGATGCAAACGGCGATCAGTCCCCTTCCGGTTTGTGCCGTCCTTTCGATACGGGTCACTGCGGTTTTGTGTATGGTCAATGCGCGGGCTGCCTCGTGCTTGAGTCGGCGGAAAGCGCCGCCCGGCGCGGGCTTCAGCCCTATGGTCATGTAACGGGCTACGGCCTCGGTCTCGATGCCAACCGCAATCCCAATCCTTCGGTCGAAGGCGAGCGGCGGGCCATCGTATCAGCGCTGCGCATGGCCGGCATCGACGCAGGTGCGATCGACTACGTGAACACGCACGGCACGGCGGCCAAAATCGGAGACGAGACCGAGGTAGCCGCATTGCTCGGCGCGAGCCTGCGCGGCGTCAAGGCCAACAGCACCAAATCGCTTACGGGTCACGGTCTTTCGGCCGCGGGCCTCGTGGAGTGCATCGCCACCTTGCTGCAAATGAAGGACGGCTTCCTGCATCCAACACACAACCTGGCCGAGCCGATCTCCCGCGACCTTGACTGGATCGCTAAAGAAACGCGGCCGGCCGTCATCCGTCAGGCCCTAAGCAATAGCTTCGGCTTCGGCGGCATCAGCACTTCTCTAGTCCTTAAAAAAATATTGAATCATGAAAGCAGGCATTGAATCCCTGAACATCTATTGCGGGTCCGCTTCCCTCGACGTAGCGGAGCTGGCCCGCGTGCGCAAGCTCAACAACGAACGCTTTTCCAACCTCCTGATGATACAAAAGACGGTGCCCATGGTGTACGAAGACCCGATCTCGAACGGAGTGAATGCGGCCAAGCCGATCATCGACGGCCTCACGCCGCACGAGCGGGCGAGCATCGACATGGTCATCACGTGCAGCGAGTCGGGCATCGACTTCGGCAAGTCCATGAGCACCTATATTCATCATTACCTGGGTCTGAACCGCAACTGCCGCCTCTTCGAATTGAAGAACGCGTGCTATGCAGGAACGGCGGGCCTGCAAACGGCCATCAACTTCGTGCTGTCGCAGGCGGCGCCCGGCCGCAAGGCCCTTGTGGTCTGCACCGACACGATGCGGCTGACGTCCGTGGAAGACTCGGTGGAGATGTCCTTCTTCGAGCCCAGCTCGGGCGCGGGCGCGGTGGCCATGCTCGTGAGCGATACGCCGACGGTCTTTCAGGTGGACCGCGGCGCCAACGGCTACTACGGTTATGAAGTGATGGACAGCTGCCGTCCCGTGCCCGACAAGGAAGCGGGCAATACGGACCTGTCGCTGCTCTCCTACCTTGACTGCTGCGAGAACTCTTTCAAGGAATACCAGAACCGCGTGGAGGGCGCCGATTATTCCGACACCTTTGAATATCTTGTTTACCACACGCCCTTCGGCGGCATGGTGAAGGGTGCGCACCGCGCGAACATGCGCCGGTTCAAGGGCGCCAAGCCCGCGGAGATCGAAGCCGATTTTCAAAAGCGGGTGATGCCCTCGCTGCACTATTGCCAGAAGGTGGGCAACATCATGGGCGGCACGACCTACCTGGCGCTGGCCAGCGCCATCGACAACGGCCGCTTCGACCGGCCGAGGCGGGTGGGCGTGTTCTCGTACGGGTCGGGCTGCTGCTCGGAGTTTTTCAGCGGCATCGTTACGCCGGAGTCGCAGGCAAAGCTGCGGGAGCTCAACCTCGCCGGCCACCTCGAGGACCGCTATTGCCTGTCGATGGAAGAGTATGAGGAGACCTTCGGCGAGAATGCGAATATCCGTTTCGGCACCAAGGATTATGTGGTAGACCGAAGCCGCTTCGCCAAAGCGTTCAGGCATGTGGAGGGCAAGGGCCGGCTCGTACTTTCGGAGATCAGCAATTTTCATCGCAAGTACGAATGGGTATAAGCAATGGTGCTACGAAAGCCTGCGGATGACGAAGCTGGAACTAGGCGTTATACACGACCTGAAGACCCTTGCGTAGATGATAAGCTCCGGCGACATGCAGGCTAATATCCGCAACTTCGTGCAGAACGTAAATTTCCGGGGAGTGGTATAAATTATTATAAATAATATAATTTATTATTTATAACTAATCAACGAGTAGCAGTAGGGCCGGCTTGGAAGAGTCACCCCTACTGTTACTTTCATTAGCTTATTGCATGCGCTTTTAAGAAGCATTAAAGAACGCGGCTGGGTACGAGAAGCTCCGCAGCCGGCGGAAATAAATCATGCGCTCAGCAACAGTTTCGGATTCGGCCGTATCAGTACATCTGTAATTTTAAAATAGATATTTAATCCATGACTGGCTCGGGCGGCCGGCAAACCAAGGCCATTGTTTCAAGAAATAAAACTTCATAAATACGTATGGATATAAACGATCTCGATTACCAAACCTTGCAGGTGGCCGGCCACAGAAGCACGCTGACGATCCGGATATACAGACCGGAGGCGGACAACAGCATCAACTCGATCCTCGTAACGGAACTGAGATCGCTGCTGGCACGCATCGAAGATGAAAAGGAGATCAAGGTCATCGTGCTGGAAGGCCTCCCTGATCATTTTTGCATGGGCATGGATTTTAAAGCGCTGAGCGATTCCTCGTCCGACGCGCTAACGGAGCTCGACCCGAACGAATACTACGAGCTGCTTAAGCAACTCTCCGTATGCTCCAAGGTCGTCATCGCCAAGGTGGAAGGAAAGGCCAATGCCGGCGGCGTCGGCCTGGTAGCGGCCTGCGATATCGTCATAGCGGGCCGCAGCGCGACCTTCGGTTTGTCGGAGGCCTTGTTTGGCTTGCTGCCGGCCTGCATCCTGCCCTTCCTGATCCGCCGCATAGGCTACCAGAAAGCCCTGTGGATGGCCCTTACCACGCAAAGCATCACGTCTGCCCGCGCCTATGAGATCGGGCTTGCGGACGAAGTGAGCGACAACCCCGACGATGCCCTGCGCAAAAATCTCCTGCGGCTGTCCCGCCTCGAATCCGGCGTGATCAAAGACCTCAAAAGCTATGCGTTCCAGTTGGGCCAGATCGACGAGGAAACAAGAAAGCTATCCGTCGGCCGCTTCAATTCCATGATGAGCGCGGACAAGGTTGAGACGATTAAAAACTTCGTACAAAATGGAAAATTTCCGTGGGACAAGCAAGGCTAATAAGATACATTTAACCGCAACTTTATAATGACCTAACCTTATCAACCTGGATCATCTTCACCATACCGCCAGGATCGTTTTAAAGCGACAGGAGCGCGATTTTTCCGCCGCTTACTGCCTGCTACGCGGTGATCTGGCCTCCCTTGAAAATTATCTTCCCACACTTCATCCCGAGGAAAGAGCTTACTATGAAAGCCTCAGGTATGCGCGCCGCAGGCAAAGCTATCTGCTTGGCAGGATCGCCGCACGGATGGCCGTATCCACTCTTCTTGAAGCAAACGATCTTCCGCCATTTTATATCGGTGCGGGCATTTTTCAGTTTCCCGTAGTGAAAGGACTGAAGGATAATATACAGGTGTCGATAAGTCATTGCGACGATATCGGCATTGCCCTCGCCTTTCCCGAAGAGCACCCGCTCGGGCTCGATATTGAAAAAATAAGCAACCAGCGGATTGACGTAATGAAAAGCCACGTCTCCGCCAAAGAAATTGAGTTGCTGCAAGCCTGCGGGCTTTCGTCGGCTCCGGGGCTTGCCCTGGCATGGACGGCAAAGGAAGCATTGTCCAAGGTGCTGAGAACGGGTCTGACGGCCGATTTCGCAATGCTGGAGATCAGCACCATGAACAGCTCCGGCGCGGCTTATACCAGCACGTTCCGTCATTGCGCGCAGTATCAGGCCCTCTCCTATTATTCGGGAGACTATGCCTGCTCCATTGTGCTGCCGGGAAAAACCACCGCGAATCTCGAGCCTCTGTTTGACTGTTTCAAGGCCGTCGTTTCTACTTAAGACCCAGCAATTTTGCAAGGGCTTCCAGCTGCTGCTTTTCTTTTTTAAAACGGGTAATGATGGAGAATGTTTGCGAGGCAGAAGAAGGATCGAGGTTGTAGCGTACAAAGTTGGCGCTGGTACCGGAGGGGCCGAGGTCGATATAAAGACAGGGGCCTTTGGCTTCGAGATACCGAACAAGTTTTTGAAAGTTCGTGTACCTCCCGGCCACCTGCCAGAAATAGTCGCGGGGCAAAAAGGCCAGCTCCTCTCCCGACATGCCGGAAACAAAACCGGATTGCGGGGACGCGAAGTCGGGCATCCCCGACGTATGATAAGAAAACTCGGCGGCCGCTCCTTCGATCAGGGGCGAATGAAAAGGATAAGCCACTTCCAGCCGCTGGAACTGTATGCCGCGGAGGTCAAGGTCCGACTGGAAGCGGTCGAGGTCGCGGGCCGCACCCGACAGCGTGAAATGTCCGTCGAAATTATCAGCGGCGAGAAAAAGTCCGTGGCTGTTATAGAGTTGCTTCATGGCATCCGAGTTCTGGTGAAGCACGGCCAGCATGCCCCCGCCTACATCGTTTCGGGTGATGGACTTGGCCTGTTCGATCGCCGCTTCGATAGCCGATTGTTCGGTCCAGATACCGGCTGCCACCGCGGCGGCAAACTCGCCGAGGCTGTTGCCGCTGACATGATCGGCCCGTATGCCCATTGCTTCCAGCACGCGGAGCAGGGCGATCTCTATGGCTACGATGGCGGGGTGGGTTACGAGCAGGTCGTCGAAGACGGGCTGCTTTTCGGTATAAAGCTCATGAATCAGGGACCGGCTCAGTTGCCGTTGCACGATGCTGTCGGCCTTTTCCATACTATCCCTGAATACCGGCTCCTGTTCGAACAATGCCTGTCCCATGCCGCGGTACTGGCTGCCCTGGCCGGAAAACAAGAAAACGATGGGAAGGTTTGACGACATATTAAGTAAGAAGGTAAGAATGATTTTGCAACGGCAATTTATAGCAACAATTCTGTACGCGCTCCAAGTTTAGAAACTTTGCGATCGATTCTTCTAGAGCTAGCGAATTTGTTCAGAAGGCGATGTAAAAATTGTGATTATTGGCAATGCCCTTTTTTTAGTCAGCCTTAGTTGCTGTCATGATAATATTTACTAAATCATTACCGATATCTGTCAACCAGACGGTGTCCGAATCCGCAATTGTCTCCGCATTATGTTGCAGTAATCCTTTGGCTCGAAGGTCGCGTAAAGTATTTTTTATTTGATTACTGCATTGAAAATGGCCTGCTTTATTAATGGCCAGTAAAAGCCCTATATGTGTAGGGGTCAGATCCGAAATAATTGCTTTTGCCCAGGCTTTGTCGATGCCAAGGTTTTCAGAAATCGCTTGCTTCAATGGATCATCTCTTAAATTTACTTCCAGGTTTCCAAGTTTGGCCTGCTTCGTTTGTTTGACTAAAATAAAAAAGATGTCTAGCAGCTTTTTTATATGATAAGTATACAGAGAAGCCAGAAAAAGACAGATTGCCACTATGGCTAATGTCTGCATATTTTTCCAGGTGGAATATGCACAGAGGCATAACAATACCAGAGAGCTCAGTATTTTTTTGAATGTAGCCATCTTATTGAGTATAAGATTAAATATAAACATATTTCCACGCACCTTATCTTACATACACATAAATACCAAATCAACTGCGGTTTCGCATTTTGATTACCACGCCCCGAAATTTAGAGCCTGTTATATTATCATTACTATCAAATTATCTGGCCTGTATCAGCACAAAAAATCTCGCCGGTCCAACATTCGATATGAATTTCATTAAACGGGTTTTGATAATAGCGAACAGGATCAGACCATACCTTATATCAGATTCTGTCGTCACAAATATTGACATAACCCGAATCAGCCAATTTACGAAAGGATCAGATGCACCTACTTCATTTACCAAACTTGCGGGGATAGTAGGATAGAGTGAGCATGAAATATTGCTGCAAGGTATTTGTAACGCTGAAAAGCTGCGTGTTGCCGACGCTGCGGTTAATGATGTTCTTATTCTGACGCAGCAGGTCGAGGGCATAAAATTTGGCTTCCCCTTTCTCACCCTTTAAAAATCGATAGCTCAGGCCCGCATTCAGTATCGTCATCTTTATCGGCGCCTCATGGTTAAAGCTCGTCCGGTGATAGGTCAGGTCCGTGCTCCATAGCAGACGGCGCGGCAACGCAGCCCTCACCACCAGCCGCGAATAGAGATTGTTACTCACAAACTTCGTAGCCCCGAAGCCCCGCTGCGCGGAAAAATAAACCGACTGACCCTGCTGCAAACGCACAAACAACCTGTCCCGCATGCTGCCATCAAGGTTGAGCGATACATCATTCGAAGTCGTTCCCGAAACATTACGCACCGAATTTACAAACTGCGGCGTGCGGCGCAAGCTCAACTTATCCTGCAGCTGGATCTCGAGCGTATTGGTCCTTTGCTCGAGCGATTTTTTTAAAGACAGATCGATCAAGGCGCCCCGGTTGCCGTTAACATTGACCGCATAGATATAACGCCGGCCGTCCGGATCGAAAAGAGTGCTGTCGGAAAAAGCGTTCAGCTTTTTTGAAAGCTGAATGCCCATATCGATTGCGAAAGGATTTTTCGATTTGCGGGTGATAAAATTATAACGCAGCGAAAGCTTGCGCTCACGCTCCGGCTGAAGTACCCGGTTGCCCAAAAGCACCGACCAGTAATCGCTGCTGTCGATCAGGGGCGCCATCTGCTGCACCATCGGATAATTTACATCGGTCCGAAAGCTAAGGCTGTATTTAGACTCATGGCTCCCATACTGATGACTGCTATAGTCGGCCTGGGCATCCGGCATGAAAAACTGATATTTATATTTTATATTTTGAATATTCTGCAAGGAGGAGCTTGTCAGCGCATGATGCCAGCTTTTTATGTTGAGGCTAAGGTTCAGGTATTTTGCATACCGGTGCGTCAGGTTGCTGCTGAAGTTTTTGAAAAAGCTCAGCGCGGGCATCTGATCTACAACATGCTCATGCCGGTTGTTCGTTAAATAAGCATTGCGCTTGTAGCTGCCCCCGCCCGGCTCCCGGTCCAATATCTGATCATTATATTCGACATCACGTATATTGATCGTATTGACGAGGCTTATGCCTATGCCCGCCAGGCCGACCTGTCGCCCGAAGATCAGCCGCTTGAGACCCGGGTATTCAACCCTGATGGTATGACTGTTGCCGGATTGCCGGTTGTCGTACTGGCGATCGAAACCGGTCGTTGCAGCAGGATTGATAAAGGAGCTGCTGATGATCTTCCGCTGTGCCTGCCGCTCATCTTCCAGCCGGTCCAGCACATACTCAAGAACCACGTTTCCCGACGCGCGCTTTTTATCATCGCCTTCCTTAAACCGCTGGTACCGGAGCTGCAGCCTCCCTTTTTTGCCCGTCCTTTTTTCATCGCTTAAAAGCTGCGAAGCACCGAATATGCCGACCCCCGTTTTGTAAAATGTGCTCGAGTCCTGCTCTTTTACCTGCTCCTGCCGCAAGGAAATGTTCAGGGCAGCCTGAAAAGAATAGCTGCTCATCACCTTCTCGTACCGGCTATTGAACAATTGCTGCGCTTTCGTTATTTGCCGGTTACTCCTCGATGTTTGCGTCTGGAAAGAATCCGGTCCGAGGGCCGTAGAGATAAAGCCGTTCTGTAGCAGATCGGTACGGTTCTGCTGCATGAAATAGTCCGCATCCATGCGATGCTTGCGGAAATAAGTTACGTCGGGAAGGAAATTGTATTGCCACTTTAGGCCGGCAACACCCGTGCGGTTCAAGCCCGGTATGGTCAGGTCGGGCTGGTAGTCGATGTTGGCGCCCTCGCCCTTGAAGGCGCTGGCTTTTATCAGCTCGTCCACGTTGCCGGCTATCTTGTTCACGTTGTTGGACGCGCCGATAAGGCTTAACTGCATTTTCTTGTCGTACTTGCTCACCATGCCGTCGGCCGAATAGCGCCCGCCTGTTCCCGCACCGGCGGAAAGCTTGCCGAAATAGCCGGCCTTCTTATCTTCTTTCAGCTTGATATTCGCGAACAAGACAGAGTCGTAAGGATTCTGCTCGTTCGATTGTTGATATACCTGCACCTTGCTGATGATCTCTTTCGGTAAATTTTTCGTGGCTACGGTCATGCTGCTGCCGAAGAAAGGTTTGCCGTCCACTAATATGGCCTGCAGCTTTTTCCCGTTAAAGGTCACTTCGCCGTCGCCCCAGATGGTAAAGCCGGGCAGGCGGCGCATGAGGTCTTCGGCCGTGGCATTGCTGTCCAGGCGAAAAGCATCGGGATTGAACTCGAGCGTGTCGCCCTTCATCCGCATCGGCGCAATGGCCGTCACGATAATTTCTTCGGCACTGGGCGGATCATCCGTGCGGCTGTGCAGGTAGAGCGTACCAAGATGCAGGCGGCTTGCGGATGAGAGTGAAAAATAGTGCACGAGCGGGCGATAGCCCACGTGCGTGATCACCAGCTTCAACGGCATATGAAGAGGCAAACGATCCACTGAAAACGCGCCGAACGCATTCGGCACCGTGAATTGCATAAGGCTGGAATCGCTGGCCCTGTATACCGCCACCGTTGCGCTGATGAGCATGAAGTCCAGCACCGAATCCTTGACCTGACCGCCGATGCCGCCCCTGCCGGCCGTGTCCGCGCGCTGCTGCGCATCCGCAGAGGAGCAGATCATCACGAACAGGATCCAGAAAAAAGATTTTCGCATAAACATCGGTTGGCAGTTCTTCACCAAGCATCATCGTCCGGCGGACTTATTGCCGCAGCTTCATCCGCACAAGCACGGGGTTCGACTTCCGGTTCTGCGACTGAAAATATTCCTGAAGTGCCGGCGGGTAGCGGGCACCCCTGTCTCTGGTTTTCTCCCACTGGTTCAGCAGTTCCAGCGCGGAAAGGCTGGTGTAGAAATATCCGTCGTAATAATCCAGGCCGTCGCGGTTAGCGATATGACCTACCGGCTGCAGGTAATAGCTCTGCGCATCGGGTGTCAGCCGTTCCAGTCCGATCAACCTGGCGGAAGCCGTATCGTACAAAAAATTATATTGGTACTCGGGTTCGGAGCTGGGCATGGAAATATAGACCTTGGGCATGAATTTGAACGAAATATATTTATTTATATAAAATATGTTAGAAATCTGCAGTATCGTCCGGTTGTCCATACGCAGTTCCTCCGCCAGGCTGTCGATCGCTCCGATGCTGTTCCGTTCGATCAGGGAGCGGGGCACTGCGCGTTCCGCGGGAAGAACGAACCGGAAAGCGGGCGACGTCTCCTTCAGCCCGATCTTATAAACGGTAAAGGTCAGGGGCATGGCAGCGTAAAAGCTGCCGTTCTGCACCCGTATCGGATGGCCCCAAAGCAGGGTATAGTTACCCATGAGCCGGCAGAAGGCAAGTGATGCGGCCTGGTTGTAGGGCAGCACGGACCGGCTTGGCTCATTGTCCTTGTAAATGGTAAAGAGATTATATATACTATCTTTCCCGCGTCCACCGCTGTTCACGTAAGCATCGTTAGTGCCCAGCTGATAACCCTCGCCCATGTACACCAGCATTGCCGTGTTTTTACTGATCTTCACGGGCGCGATATTCAGCGGTTGCCCGGTCTTGCTGTAGTAGGTACATTCACCTTTTTCAGTCGCCCAGTTGATCGCCCGCACGGCCACGCGATGCCGGTCCGCCTCGTAAGCGATGTCCATGCCCACGGATCCCTCACGCGGCAGCCTGACCTTATTCAGCAGCTTGCCATTCCTGGAGAAAAAATAAACGCATTTGGTATCGCGGTCGCCGGCGATATAGCTGCTGTCCGTTACCACGAGCTTGTCTATGGCGCCCAGCAGGCTTTCCTTTGTCGTCTCGAGCGGAATAAATTCAATATCGGTGAAGTAGGCCGATATGGGTCCTCCAAAGGCCTGGTCGGGCGCAATGCGTATGACAGGAAGCTGCTGCGCCCGCAGCGCAACAGGTATAACAAGTAAGAGAAAGAGAGCGGCAATAGTTTTCATCATTCATGATTTAGGAGTAAAGGCTAGCTGGCCGCATTTCGCTCGCGTACAAAAAAGAGGTAAACGCTCATCAGCGCGCAGACCGAAAAAAGCAGGGCCTGCCACTTCAGCCCGATGGTGCCGAACAGGTTGGTGCAATTGCACGAAGTGTCGAGCTTCATGTAGTTCATTACGATATAATAGAGATAGCCGGCGGAAAGAAAGAACAGCAGCAGCGCCGGCAGCCGCACCACGCCCCTGACCCACAGCAGCGTGGCCGCAAGTATGTTGAGCGCCGGAATAAGGTAGGACAGCATGGACACGGTAGCAGGGCTGAAAAAATGCGTGGTGCCCACCTTGACGAGAAAGACCTCCCGGAATTTCAAATGATAGAATCCAAGACAGAAGAACAGGAAGGAAAGGATCAGCGCGAGGACCTGCTTTTTCATAAGTTAATGCGTTTAGATGGTGGAAGACGGTTGCAAGGGCTCGATCGAAAACCTGGCGATGCTTTGGTTGCTGTACAATATATAGCACCAGGCATCCCTTACCACTATGCTGAGCGGATGCACATTGCTCGAGCTGGGTACGTAGATGCTGTGGTCGTACCGTCCTTGCTGCGAAAGGTCGTATACGTCGAGAATAAATTCGTGTTTGAGGTTAATGGCGTTGAGCAGATAAAGGCCGTTGCCCTGAATGGCGGCGCTCGTAAAAAATTCGATGTTGGGCCTGACCTCCAGCTTGAATGTTTTAGGGGCGATCTCCACATTATGGGCCACCGGCGGCGGCGTGTGGTCGATCGTGCTGGCGGTAGAAAACCTGGATAGGTCCTGCTTGTCAAACCAAAAGAATACACCGGCAAACCGGCAATAATAGGCCGTGTAGCGGCTGTCATCGCTCGAAACGAAATCGCCGTCATAGACCATCTGCGGGTAAGCGATACTGCTGTTGAGGTTCGCGGCTGGCAGCACCGGCAGCCTGTTCAGCGTTCTCCCGGAATCCATGACGATAAAATCAAAACCTTTGGCCGAATCGCTCGGGTTCAGGTACAGATACTTGTTGCCGGACAGGTGGCAGGCATCGTACACGGCGTATTGCTGCTTAAGATCGAAATAAGATTCGAGACCGTAACCGCTCTTTTGCAAGCCGTATTTTTTTAGCGCCTTCTGCTCGAAATCGTAGAGGTAAAGATCGTTGCCGCTGCATTGATAGGAAAGTATATTTTCGTTCTCGCCGGGCTCTTTTCCCTTGGCGCCCCAGGACGAGGAAACATCAAGGCTGTCATTCAGGAAATAGATCTTCGATGCGCGCCAGTTAAGGCCCATCAATGTATTTCCTTTCATGCCAAGCGAAATAAGGTTGAGGTCATCCAGCTCTTTTCGCTGGTGCAGTTTTAATTGCCGGCTTATATTTCTTTTGAAGTCCCAGTTGTAGCCGGAGGCGCCGCCTCGCAGCTTTACGGCAACCGCACCGCTTTCGAAGCTTTTATCGTACGGCACCGGCTCGCCGCGGGAGGTGCAGGCGTGTAAAAGCGGGAGGAAGGCAATAGCAGTTATCGTCGTTCTGATTGATTTCATATCTGCAGAAAGATATACCTCCGCAAATGACAGGCAAATACTTGCCGGAAACCTGCAGAGGTATAATGATCAAGGTGTAAAAGTCCGGTTTAACGGTTAGGCGATACCGTTAGAGGTTGCTGGCCACTGCGTCCTTTCCAGGCAGCTCGGGGGCGGGCAGAGGATCGGCCGGTGTGGGCGTTATCTCGGCCTGACCTGTGCTTCGCACCTGAGTGCCGTCGGGCAGGGTGATGAGGCACTCGCCGTTAGGGCCAACGCATTTGATCGTGGGAGCAGACGCGGTGAACGATTGGAGCGCTACGAAAGCGATGGCAGCCACTACGGGCGCAAGCAGCAATTTTTTTGCTGTGTTCATAAACGTTGATTTTAGTGTTAAGAAATAGATGAAACGATCAAGGTGTAAAAGAATTTAATCCATATAGTGTAGAAGGTGTTCCTAGAGGCAGGCGACCGTCCGGCTTGCATCCTGCGCAGGTAACCGATCGGACGAATCGACAACCCTGATGCGGCCAGGACTTTCGATCACAGTGCCATCGGGCAGTGTGATACGGCAGTAACCGTCATAGCCGAAGCATTCGAGCGCAGGGGTAACGCTAGTGAACGATTGGAGCGATGCAAAAGCGATAGCAGCTACTGCGGATGCAAGAAGCATTTTCCTGGCTGTGAACATAAGCGTCAATTTTGGTGTTAAGGAATAGATGAATTAAATATAAGATTACCCTTAACCCTTTACAATTTCCACAACAGGAATCTATCCAAACCCTATACCTATGAATAGGTTTTTAAGAGATATATCCGAAGTCATTTATTATTTTTAATCAAACACAACCCGTATTTATGCAGTACAGCCGGAACAGGATCTATATTTCGGAAGACGAGCAGCAAAAGCTGAAGACCTTTAAGCTATTTCTTGCAGGCTGCGGCATCGGGAGCGTCATCGCCGAATGCGCGCTGCGTATGGGCTTCGAGCACATCACCCTTGTCGATGGGGATAGAGTGGAAGAGACGAACCTGAACCGCCAGAACTATATCCACGCCGATATCGGCATGTACAAAGCCGACAGCATGGCACGCCGCCTGAGAAGCATTAACCCCCTCGCCATCATCAGCACGCACAACCAATACCTTACCGCTGAAAATATGGAAGCCCTGCTTGCCGGTCACGACGCGGCAATCAACGCGCTGGACTTTCAATCGGATATGCCTTTTGCCTTCGACGCGCTTTGCCGGCAGCTGAATATGCCAGTGCTGCATCCCTACAACCTCGGCTGGGCGGGACTCGTATTTGTACTGCTGCCCGAGGGTTCCTTGCTGGAAGGCATCGACCCCCACTATGAAGGCTTTGAAAAAAAAGTGGTGCGCCGTTTTATTGACAGCCTCGGTGCGGCTTCGGATAGTAATGCATGGCTCCGCAAAGTGCTGTCCGATTATGAGCTTGAAGAAGGCAAGCTGCCCCCGCCACAGCTTTCCGCTGCCAGCTGGCTGCTGGGCGGGCTTTGCGCCGATCTCCTCTTTCGTCTGGCTACCGGCCGGGAAGTGGAGCCACTCCCCCATTTTCATTTTCTTTCTGCGCGTTAAGTCTTATAGAACATTGTAGTTGGCCGCGTGCGACACGGCTTCGGATATATTGTTCACGCCAAATTTCTGAAGAATGTTCCGCCGGTGAAACTTTACGGTTACGACGGTCACGCCCATCCTCTGGCCGATCTCCTTGATGGTAAAGCCCTTCATCGCCAGGATCAGCACCTCACGTTCCTTTGCAGTGAGCCTTGTTGCTTTTTGTTCCTTCCACTTTCCGGCATCCAGGTCGTACTCAAAGACCTCGCTGCTCCCCTTGCGGGTGATCTGGATATTACCGGCCGATTTGTTCGACGAGTGCGTGACGAGGCAGAGCGCCAGCCAGATATTCGATTGCTCATCCAGCGCCAGCGGCGTGAGGTGGTGGTTGACGAGCACGGGTTTTTTATTGCGATGGATGAGGTGGAAATCGTAGGTGATGCTGTACTGTCTGCGGTTGCCGGCCGGAATGCTGCCGAAGAATTGAAAACCCGCCTCATTGATGCGGAGCAGGAGCTCCAGGTCGGGCTTGGGCACATGGTTGAGGTAAAAAAGATAACCGGACTGCAGGACGCACTGCGACGTTTTGCCGCAAAGGAATAAAGGGTTCTCGGACACATAGAGAAAGCCGCGCCGGTAATAGTCGATGATGTAGACGCAGTGGTTCGTTGCGCGGGAAAAGGCATCGGCGGCCTGTACAAATCCTTCTGCCTTGCTGTAATCCTTGTTCGTCGGCGGGCACTTGAGGTCGATGGGCCTGAAAAAATCGTTGGTGTTGATCGGCATTTAGCATGGTTTGGCCCAGATAAAATATAAAAAATATTCTATAAATTCATACATCCGCCTTATCCTTTTCCAGAAAAAGACGGATAAGGGCGAGAAAACCGGCTTTAAACAGGGAACCTATCCTTTTGTATAGGTTTTAGGCATATACCATCCGGCATCTTCGCTTACAGGAGCCTTGAAGCGTATTTTATTATAAATAATAATTATGATAAACATCAAGCGCTTAAAAAAAATGAGTTGCCGCAACTGGCCTGCTTTGTGGTGAATGAAAATGGTTGCCGCCACGAAGGTCTTTCCGTCTCCGAAGCCAACTACCGAAGCAATGTGGAGATGGTCCTTGCCGAAGACCTTGCCCTTTTCGACTCGTCCGCCTACTATGCGGCCAGCCTGCAGGGCGATATGGTCGGCTCGCTAAAGGTTTCGCTCTGGGACGGGCAGAGCCTCTTACCCCTAGAAAAAATATTCGACATCAACTGTTATGCGCTGCCCTTTATACGCCAGGGTGTGGCGGTATGGCATGTGGGCCGGCTGGCCATTTCGAAGGGGGCGGGCGCGGCTAGCGGCACCCTTTTGAAGGAGCTGCTTACTTTGGCTATTTATACTATCTGCCAGCATCCGGGCGACAGCGTCATGGTTGCCGAGTGCGACAGCAAGCTGCTGCGGGTGTTGAACCTGCTGGGAATCCGCACGATGGTGCTGGCACCCGGGGTCGAGTACCTGGGTTCCGAAACTATCCCAATATGCTGCAAGTCTGAATGGTTGCGGGTGTTCCTGAACGGCAACGGACATGTGGGCATGATCAGCCAATTGCCGGGCCTGCCTGCCGGTGAGGGGGAAGCGTTGGCCGAGGTGGGAACGGATATGATAAAGCGGAAGGCTTCGTGATGGCAGCGATACCGATATTTCGGTTAAATTAATTTTTTATTTACCTAATAAAATCTACCAGTATTTATACGGTATCTCGATAAAATTTCTTAATATTAATACAGCTTTTCATTCAATAAACTACGAAACATGGAAACGAAAGAACTTCAGAAGCCTTTCTTCGCCCAGTTCCTGGAAGGCACGCTGGCAAAGGATCATCAGAAAGAGATGACCACACCCCTGGGAGACCCGCATACGAACAAGTATCCCTCCGATGGCGACGACGACTGGCCGCCGGACTGGGTCAGCTAATTTCAACGAACCGATAGAGTAACAAGACCCATTCTTGTTACTCTATTTTTTTGCTCAGCGATAATCAATAACCTGATCAACGGCAAGCAAGCTGACAGAAAACAGGCAGGATCACAAACGGATGTCAGCAATAGCTTCTAATGGATCTTGGTGTAATCCAGACTATTCCTGCGCATAGCAAAAAATGATAAAGGGCTCGTACTTTTTTTTATCATCCCGACCGGCACGTGAAGTTTGAAAATAAATATTTATTATATTCATTTATACTTTATTCCATAAGCCTGTATCATTGAAATCAAACAGGCCCTCCCCTATTTACTATCCGCAAGCAAAGTAGCAGTTACCCGAGAAAGCCGCCAAAAAAAACTAATTATGAGATTCAGCTTATCAGGGCTGGTACTGGCAATGTCCATTACCGCTTCCGCCCAGAACACCCAGGACTATGCCGTTGAAATTACCGCCGCAACCCAATCGGCGCCGGCACAGATAGCGCTCTCGTGGCGTCCCATTCCCAACGTCAACACTTATTATCTTTTCAGGAAAACCAAAACTGCCGCCTCCTGGGGCAATGCCATTGCAACCATTTCCGCCCCCGCCGCCGGCTATACGGATAGTAGCGTTGTAAAAGATTCCGCCTACGAATACAAGGTTCAGGGCAACGCTTCCAACTTTGCAGCGTACGGATATATATACGCAGGCATCAATCTTCCACCCGTACACAACAAGGGCACAGTTATACTATTGATCGACTCCGCCTTTACTGATTCCTGCAGCGCGGAGCTTTACCGCCTGATGCAGGACTACAGCGGCGACGGCTGGCAGGTGGTGCGCCACGATGTGCCGCGCACCCTGAAGGACAGCGTCATACGCGAGCTGATCAAAAGAGATTACATGCGTTACGCCAATGTAAAAGCAGTACAGATCGTCGGGCACGTGGCGGTGCCCTACAGCGGCTACCTCGGCCCCGACGGCCATCCCGACCATTACGGCGCATGGCCGGCCGATGTGTACTATGCCAATATGAGCGACACATGGACGGATGCTACCGTAAATACAGGCACTTCGGTCTACCCGGCAAATATCAACGTGCCCGGCGACGGCAAATGGGACCAGTCGTTTCAAACAATACCGAACGAGCTTCAGGTGGCCCGCTTCGATTTTTATAATATGCCGGCCTTCAGCAAGACCGAAGTGCAGCTGATGCGCAGCTACCTGAACAAGGACCATCTCTATAAAATGGATTCGCTATCAATGAACCACCGCGCGCTCGTGAGCGATTATTTCGGACCCTTTGGCGGAGAAGCCTTCGCAGCGAGCGGCTGGCGTAATTTCTCGCCCCTGGTGAACCGGGATAGCGTTACCGCCACGGGAAGCCTCATCACGGATATGAGCGGCAGCAGCAGCTACCAGTGGGCGTACGGATGCGGCGGCGGATATTTCAACAGCGCTTACGGCATCGGCAGCACGGACGACTATGCGACACACAACGTGAACGGGATCTTCAT
>Ga0247771_1000296_pt1 | contig 16990 bp, 10 predicted proteins | sample UWRJL197509C6_FD_179948 | JGI IMG/M metagenome (GOLD analysis project Ga0247771, IMG submission 179948) | Plant litter microbial communities from Arlington Agricultural Research Station in Wisconsin, United States - UWRJ-L197-509C-6 | ecosystem: Environmental > Terrestrial > Plant litter >...
GGATGATCGGCACGCGGTCCTGGCGGATGCTGGAGCGCCCGGACGAGTTGACCACGATCTCGGAGTCCAGCCTGGTCCTGGAGGCGATCGGAGCCTCGGATGCCCTTCAGGATGTGCCCTCCGTGACGACCGGCTGATCCTCGATCACTCGAACGGTGGCGGATTTACCCCGTTCCCGGGGTTGCGCTTTCTTTTCTGTTATCGCTTTAATTGCCTCGGTGTCGATCTTGCGCGGGCGCGCGGGGTCGATCCCGAGGCAATCCTTTTGCTATCGGATTCATGCTCGTGTGGTCGGTGTGCGCAAATCGGCGGCAGGCGTCTGGTTTGACCGTTTTCGCTATGGCTATCGATTGTCGGGCGCGGTTGCGTGAGTGGTGAGGTCCTGCCATACTCAATTGTGATGCACCACGACGGCGTGGATGTGCGCTTCGCGCAAGCGGGGCCGGAATCGATCTTGCTGGGGGGTGGTGGAGCGAATTTTCTCGTTGTGGTCATCCTGATTTCGATCGAACTCGCCTGGGGTGTTGGAGAAGCGGTTCGTGGTGAAAGTGGTTTTCGTCCTCCTCTCGCCGTGTCCGGTCCGGCGTGCCTCAGGCGGAAACGGCGGTGTCAGTCGGAGTTCGTGACGGGAACTTCCTTGGGGGTATATTGCGTTACGAGATGCTGGGTCCGTTACGCGTGGTGGACGACCGCGGCGCGCAGGCCATCGCGGCGAAGAAGATGCAGGTGGCGCTGGCGATCCTGGTCATACTGCACGATCAGGTCGTGTCGACGGAGAAGTTGATCTACGAGATATGGTTGGATCGGCCACCCCGCAGTTCGATGGCCGGGATCCACGTCCACATCTCACATCTTCGCAAACTGTTGGAAACACCGTCCCAGGCGGGCGAAAGCCCCATCGTGACGACGACGTCCGGGTATCTGCTCAAACTGGGGAACAGTTCCGTGGACTTCGAAGACTTTCAGAAGAGCGTCGCGCTCGGTAAAGAATACGATCAGCGCAGACGGCATGACGACGCGCTGGCGTGTTTCAGTGAAGCGCTCGAATTGTGGCGCGGATCGGTGCTGGATGAACTGCGGGACGGTCCGGTGGTGAACGGATTCGTGGTCCAGTACGAGGAAAAGCGCCTCGAGTGCATCGAAATGATGATCTCCTCGGCGCTGACCCTCGGCAAGCATCGGGAGATGGTCGGATACCTGTACTCCCTCGTGCAGGACCACCCGCTGCACGAGGACTTCTACCAGAAGCTGATGCTCGCGCTGTACCGCTCGGGTCGGCGGGCCGACGCGTTGCGGGTGTACAAATCCGCGCGCGACACGCTGCGGGGCGAACTCGGCCTGGAACCCTCCCGCCCGCTGCGGCAGTTGCAGCAGAAGATCCTCATGGTCGACTCCTGGGACAGCAGGCGGGAGAACGTCAGTTGAAGGCCGACAGCTCGGTCCACGTCGCGGCCAGGCGCCGGTCGCCCGTCACGTGTGGACCGGTGCTGCCGAGCCTGCCCCAGACGAACAGCAGCGCGTCGTCGGGTCGCTCGGTGACGATGGTGGTGTCGGTCGGGTCTCCGGCGCCACCATCGTCGCGCCGCCAGGTGTAGCCCTTGGGGGTCAACGTGATGAACCAGCTCGTCCCCGGACTGGTCAGCCGCAGGGTCTCGCCCCGGCCGCGCAGCATCGCGATCCGCGGCGAGTACGCCGCGGCGTAGGGCAGGATCTGGAGGAACTCGTCGGTCCCGTCGACCGCGACGTCCGGCGAGAACTCCGGGCGCAGTTCGAGCGCGATTTCGGCGTCGGCCCGGTGGACGGCGGTGTTGTAGTACACCCGCCGCGCCCAGAACCGCACGGTCTGCTCGTAGCCCCACGACCACATCGGCCGGTCCGGGTCGGCCGACCGCAGCGCGTCCAGCAGGACCTGGCCACTGGCCACCATCCAGTCGCCGTACTCGGCCGTGTCGGTCGGCCCGGTGAGGTCGACGTCGCGGTAGCCGTACTTGCGCTTGGTCCGGTCGCGGACCATGGGGTGGATCCAGCGGAACATCTCCCCGGTCTGCCGCACGACGTCGGCCAGCGTCCAGCCGGGGCAGGTCGGCGCGGGGCGGGTGAGGTCGGCGCCCGCGACTACCCGCGCCAGCCGGTCGACCTCCTCGACCAGCAGGTCGCAGTACCGCGTCACAGTCCACTGCTCGTTCACGATGGTCGTCTGTTCCTTCTCCGGGACGTGTCGTTCACCGGGGCGGTCCGGTGAACCTGATGGCCCGAGCCGGGCAGAGTTCGGCCGCGGCGCGGACGTCGTCGAGCCGTTCGCTCGGGGGGTCGGGGTCGACCAGGACGACCACACCCCGGTCGTCCTGGTCGAACACGCCCGCGGCGCTCAGCACGCACTGGCCGGAGCCGATGCAGCGCTCGCGGTCGACCGCCGGGCGGGTCATGCCGGTCTCACCACGCGACCGGGAGTTCCTTGACCCCCTGCACGGTGCCGGGGTCGCGGAGGGGGAGCTGGTCGATCGGCCGGGTCAGCCGGAGGCCGGGAACCCGGCGGATCAGGGTGCCGATCGCGATCTCCAGTTCGAGCCGGGCCAGGCTCTGCCCGAGGCACTGGTGGACGCCGTAGCCGAACGACAGGTGGTGGCGGTGGGTGGGCCTGCCGATGTCGAGCCGGTCCGGGTCGGCGTGCACCTCGGGATCGCGGTTGGCGAGGCTGCTGGAGATGATCACGCCCTCGCCCGCGCGGATCACGACGTCGTCGACCTCGACGTCCTCGACCGCCACCCGCAGACCCGCGGTGTCGGTCACGGACAGCAGCCGCAGCAGCTCCTCCACGGCCGCGGGCATCTTCTCCGGCGCGGACCGCAGCTCGTCCACGAGCGCGGGGTGCTCCAGGAGGGTCAGCACGCCGAGCGCGATCATCTCCGCGCTGGTCTCGTGGCCCGCGACCAGGATCACCAGACCCATCTGGACCACGTCGCGCGTCGTCATGGCGCCGGTCGGCACGTGCTCGGCCGCCAGCCGGTGCAGCAGGCCGTCGTTCGACCGGTGCTCGGGCGCGGAGACCAACCGCTCGAAGTACTCCGAGAGCCGCAGCCCGGCGTCCTGCGCCTGCTCGGGGCCTTCGGCCGAGACCATCCGGCGGGCGGCGTCCTGGAAGTACTCGCGGTCCTCGTACGGCACGCCCAGGACGCCGGAGATCACCATCGACGGGATCGGCACGGCGTAGTCCCGCACGAGATCCGCGGGCGAGCCGTGCGCGAGCAGGTCGTCGACCGCCCCGTCGACGATCCGCTGGACCTCCTCCCGCCTCGCCCGCACCGGGCGGAGGGCGAACTCCGGGTTGACCAGCTTCCGCTGCGAGGTGTGCGCTGGTGGGTCCGTGCCGATCAGCACGAGCTTCCGCGCGATCGCCGCCCGCAGCCGCGGCGACATGATCGGGAACCCCGGACGGCCGCGGTCCACCGAGAGCCGGGGGTCGGAGAGCAGTTCCTTGGCCAGGTAGTAGGAGCTCACCAGGCGTGCGGGCGCTCCGTCGTACAGCTCGACGTCGTGGATCGGGCCCTGACCGCGCAGCGAGAGCAGGTCGGCCGGTGGGTCGTAGGGGCAGGTGCGGCTCTGCGGGAACGGCTGCACGCGAGGACTGGCGTCGGTCATGGTCGTGGCCTTTCCGGGTTCACGGCGCGGCGGTGGCGGGGGAGACCAGCCCGACGACCTCGGCGAGCAGCTCGTAGGAGCGCAGCCGGTCCGCCGGGTCGGGCACCATCGTCACGGCCATCAGCTCGTCGGCTCCCGTGGTCGACAGCAGCTCCTCGACCGAGCGGCGGACGGTGTCCGGTCCGCCGATGACCTGCGGGGCGAACAGCTGCCGGACGAGGTCGTCGTCCTCGTTCGTCCAGGTGTGCTCGTCGGCCTCCGCCGCGGACGGGTACACCGTGGTCCGGCCGGACTGGTGCACGTGCAGGAAACCGAGTTGCACGGGGCGGGCCAGCCACTGCGCGTGCTCGTCGGACTCGCCCGCGATGACGAACGCCGCGACGATCGAGTAGGGCCGGTCCAGGTGCGCCGACGGCCGGAAGTTCTCGCGGTAGGCGCGCAGCGCCGCGACCGACTCGCTGGGGCGCAACTGGTGGCCGTAGGCGTACGGCAGGCCCAGCCTGCCCGCGGTGACCGCGCTGGACGGGCTCGACCCCAGCAGCCAGATCGGCGGGCGGTTGTCGTGCGCGGGCACGGCCATCACCGGGTTGTCCAGGTCGGCGAAGCTGTCGCCCGCGAAGTAGCTGGTGAGCTCGTCGAGCTTCGGGCCGAAGTCGTCGCCGTCGGGCGGGGAACCGCGCAGCAGCGTCGTGGTGACCACGTCGGTGCCCGCCGACCGGCCGAGCCCGAGGTCGATCCGGCCGGGGTGCAGCGCTTCGAGCGTGCCGAACTGCTCGGCGATCAGCAGGGGCGCGTGATTGGTCAGCAGAACCCCGCCGGAGCCCACTCGCAGCGAGCTGGTGGCCATCGCGACGTGCCCGATGAGGACGGCGGGCGACGACGTGGCCAGCCGGTGCGAGTTGTGGTGCTCGGAGATCCAGTAGCGGTGGTAGCCGAGCCGGTCCACCCGCGGCGCGAGGTCCATCGTGTTGCGCAGCGCGTCGGTGGCCGTGGTGCCCGCCCACACGGGTGCGGTGTCCAGCACCGAGAACCTCGTTCGGGCGAGGTCGGCCGTGCCTTCCTTCATCAGCTGTTCCCCCAAGGCTTCAGGTCGGTTCAGCCGGCCGCGGATCCGGCGGGCTGGCGAGTGGGTATCAGCACCGTCGGCAGGATCGCGAGCGCAGTGATCCCGACGGTCCACCACAGGCTGGTCCCGAACGCGCCGGTCAGCGCCTCGGTCACCTGCGGTGTGCGGATTCGCGTGGCGTCCGCCATGGTGTCGGCGCCGGGGACGGCGGTCCGCACGGCGATCTGGAGCACCACGGCGAGCGCGGCTGTGCCCGCCGACGTGCCGAGGCGGGCCAGGATGTTGGCGGTGGTGCTGGCGGACGGCACGTCCTCGCGGGACAGGCCCCGGAACGCCCCTGCCATCAGTGACGGGGTGATCAGGCCGTGCCCGAGGCCGACCACGAACAGCGCGCCGGTGAGCAGCGCGAGGCTCGTGTCGACGTCCAGCCGGGTGTAGCAGGCGGAGCCGACCGCCACGACGACGAGGCCGGTCAGGGCGACGCCGCGGGGTCCGGCGCGGTCGGTCACCCTGCCCGCGATCGGCAGGGTGACCATGGCGCCGAGGCCGAGCGGGGCGATCAGCGCGCCCGCCGCCAGCGGTGTCCGGCCCTGCACCACCTGGTAGTAGATGGGCAGGACGACGAGCAGTCCGAAGATCGCCGCGCTGTAGGTGAACAGCGCGGTCGTGCTCGTCGTGAACGCGCGGTCGCGGAAGGCCCGCAGGTCCAGCAGAGGCGGCACGGGGCCGCCCGCCAGCCTGAGCGCGCGGACCGCGAACGCCGCGACCAGCACCAGTCCCGCGCCTGCGCCGACCACGAGCCGGGTCGTGTCGGTACCCGCCTGGGACAGGCCGTAGACGAGAGCGGCCAACCCCGGCGACAGCAGGAGCAGGCCGATCCCGTCGAGGCCCTCCCCGGCGCGTCGGTCCTCGTCCGCCGGGAGCAGCCGCACCGCGAGCACGACGGCCACCACCCCGACCGGGAGGTTGACGAGGAACATCCAGCGCCAGGAAAGACTGTCCAGGATCAGACCGCCCACGACCGGGCCGAGCACCGGCGCCAGCATCGCGGGGACGGAGATCACGCTCATCACCCGGCCCATCCGGCGCGGGCCCGCCGCCCGGAGCAGCATCGCCTGGCCGACGGGCATCAGCAGGCCGCCGCCGACGCCCTGGAGGATCCGGAACGCGACGAGCACCCAGACCGACCAGGCGACGGCGCAGAGCACGGACCCGGCCACGAACACGCCCAACGCCGTGAGCCACATCGTCTTGGCCCCGAACCGCCGCACGGACCAGCCGGTCAGCGGGATGCTCATCGACAGGGCGAGCGTGTAGCCGGTGAGCGTCCACTGGACGGTGGAGAGCGGGGAGTCGAAGTCGCGGGACAGGGTGTTGATGGCGACGTTGACGATCGTGGTGTCGAGGATCGTCATGATCGCGCCGACCACGACGGCCGCGGCCATGCGCTTGAGCCCCGGCCCGATGGTGTCCTCGGTGTCGTCGGTCATGGCCGGGGACCGATCAGCCGGTGGGCAGCAGCTCGGCGAACTGGCTGGGGTTGAAGTAGCTGCGGGTCAACAGGATCTTGCCCTCGCGCACCCTCAGCACCAGCAGGTTGGGCACCCGGAACTGCGCGCCGGTGCCGACGACCTTCCCGACGAGTTCGTACTCGGCGACGATCACCTCGGGGTCGGTGGTGTCCCAGACGACCACGTTCTCGAAGGCCTGGTACTCCACTGGCGACGGGCCGGAGCCCTGGGCGTTCATCAGCGCGCGGATGGCTTCCCGGCCGTCGAGGCGCTTGGGCGCGCCGGGCGGCGCGAAGGGCAGTTCGTGCACGCCGTCCTCGGCGTACAGGTCGACCGTCGCGGCGGCGTCGCTCAAGGTGAGCTCGTGCAGCGTGGTGAGGATTTCGCGGGGGGTGGCCGGAGCAGACACGCGTACTCTCCCGATCTGGTCGTGAGGCAACTATTATCCGGGGTGCAGGTCCCGTTTAGAACTATACGGGACGCGCACCCCGGTTGTACAGAAGAGGAGCGCTATGGTCGCCGACGGTAACGACGGCAAGGGGGAGGCCCACCCGCTCGCCGCGCCCGAGCGGCCGATGCGGGCCGACGCCCGACGCAACCGCAACCGTCTGCTGGAGGTGGCCAGGGAGCTGTTCGCGACGGAAGGCCTGTCGGTGCCGGTCGACGAGATCGCCCGGCGGGCGGGCGTGGGCGCGGGCACCATGCACCGCCACTTCCCGACCAAAGAGTCGCTGTTCGAGGCGATCGTGGTCAGCCACGTCGAACTGCTGGTCACCGAGGCCAGGGCGCTGGACTCCGCGCCGGACGCCGGGGCGGCGTTCTTCGGGTTCTGCGAGGGCATGGTCGAGCGCGGCACCGCGAACCGCGCGCTCGGCGAGGTCATCTCCGGCGTCGGGATCGACACGAAGGCCCGTGTCGCCGAGGTCGCCGAGGAACTGGACCGCGCGCTGGAGCACCTCGTGCTGCGCGCACAGGACGCCGGAGCGGTCCGCTCGGACGTCGGCATGGTCGAGATCCGGGCGCTGCTCAACAGCATCCACCACGCCACCGAGCGCGAACGCGGCGACGGCCGGATGGCCATGCGCCTGATGGCGGTCATCTGCGACGGGCTGCGGGTCGTGGACCCGGCCCGCTCGGGTAGCCAGGCGAGCTGACCGGGGACCCGGCCGGAGGCGGTCCGCCTCCGGCCGGCAACCGGTCAGAGCGCGGCCGTCGCCCGGTCGGCCGCGCCGAACCAGCGGCCCAGCGCCTCGCGGAGACCGTCGACGTCCGGCTCGGCCGACGCCGCCCACGCCACGTGCCCGTCCGGGCGGAGCAGCAAGGCCGTGGCGGGGATCAGGTCGGTGGGCGCCGCGCGCACCACGTCCACGCGGTGGCCCCACCCGTCGGCCGCGCCCGCCAAGTCGTCCGACGCGGTCAGGTCGAGCAGCACGCCGCGGCCGGTCCGGAGCGTCCGCGCCACGCTGCTCGCGCCCTCGGGAGTGTCGAGCGGGAAGTCCCGGACGCGGCGACCGAGCAGGGGGTGCTTCCCCGGCACCGGGTAGCGCACGCCGAGGCCGGTCACCAGTTCGATCAGGTACCTGTTGACCTGGTCGAGGCCGATCAGGTCGCGCAGCACCGCTCGCACCGGGTCGACCTTCGCGGGCGGGAAGCACAGCTCCACCTGGGCTCGCACGGTGGTGCACGCCCAGTCGCCCACCGGGTGCCGCTCGTCGTGGTAGGTCTCCACGAGGCCCGCGGGCGCCCAGCCGCCCACGGCCGCCGCCAGCTTCCAGCCGAGGTTCACCGCGTCGTGGATCCCCGTCTCCAGCCCCTGCCCGTTCAACGGGAAGTGGACGTGCGCGGCGTCGCCCGCGAGCAGGACCCGACCCTCCTGGTAGCGCTCGGCGTTCTTCGTCGGGTTGCCGAACCGGTGCAGCCAGCGCACCGGAGCGTCCTTCAACGGGGTGCCGGTCAGCCCGCGCACGGCGAACGAGAGTTCGTCGAACGTCGGGTCGCCGTCGGGCGCGGGAACGCCGAACTGGGCGGTCAGCACGCGCAGGACCCCCGGTTGCAGTGGAGCGCCGAGGTAGTGGTCGCCGGTCTCGCAGTACTTCACCCCGATGTGGTCCGGCACCAGGTCGGCGGGCTGGACCTCCAGGTCAGCGATCAAGCCGTGGAAGTCCGGGTCGACGCCGGGGAACGGGATGCCCGCGAGGTCGCGAACGCGGCTGTCGCGCCCGTCGCAGCCGACCAGGAACGAGCCGGTGAACTCCCGCTCGCCGTCGGCGGACCGGGTGGTGACCGCGACACCGGTGTCGTCCTGCCGCACGGCGACCACCTCGTGGCCCCGCAGGACACGGGCGCCGAGGGCGACGGCGTGCTCCTCGAGGACGTCCTCCACCTTCGACTGGAGGATCAACACGGTGTCCTCGTGCAGCTCGGGCAGCCTGCTCGCGTCCAGCGGCAGCATGGCGAACTGGACGGTCGGCATGCTGATCCCCACGCGCCGCAACGGTTCCATCAGTCCGCGCTGGCCGAGCAGTTCGACGACCCCCGCGTTGATCGCCACACCGGGCGCGTCCTCCCGCGGTTCGGCGCGGCGCTCCAGCACCAGGACGTCGACGCCTGCCAGGCTCAGCTCGTGCGCGAGCATGAGCCCGGTCGCGCCTGCGCCTGCGATGATGATCGGGTCGGGCATGTCAGGTCCTCCGCGTGATCGGCTCAGGCCAGGGCTTCCAACAGGAAACCGGCCAGGGATTCGGGTGTGGGGTGGTCGAGGACGGCGACCGGCGGCAGCGCCAGTCCGGTCTCCTCGTGCAGTCGCTGGCTGAGTTCCAGCGCGGTGAACGAGGACACGCCCAGGTCGCTGAACGGTGTCCACGGGTCGACCGCGTCGGGGGACGTGTGGCCCAGCGCGGTCGTGATCAGCCCGCAGACCAGCGCGAGCACGACGCCGTGCCGGTCGGCAGGTGGCGTCCCGGCGAGTCGGTGGCGGAACTCGTGGCCGTGGTCGGCGGGCCCGGCGTCCGCGGTCGGGGCGGGGGGAGTCGGGTCGGGCGTGCCGACGACGAAGGAATCGCCGCGGTGGGCGAGGGCTTCCCGGATCGCGGCGAGCACCTCCCCGGTGGCGCGGTCGTGCCACGGCTCCACCGCCACCAGCGTCGTGGTCCGCGACTTGAGCAGGGCACGCAGTTCGGCGGGGCCCGGCGTGGCGGGGTGGGCGCCCTCGGCGGCGTGCACGACGAGGAACGGCACCGACGGGTCGAGGTCGCCCGCCTGGTCGGCCAGCGCGGTGACGAGGGCCCGACCGTCCTCTCCGGACTCGGGCGGGAGCACGCACAGGACGGCGGTCAGGCCCGCGTCGTCCGCTGCGGCGAGGTCGTCCCGACCCGCCACGACCACGGGCGCGGAGCCCGCCAGCGCCCGACCCGCCGCGGTGTCGCCCACCACCAGCACCGGCCCGGTCGGCCGTCCGGCTCGACCGGTCGACTCCTCGACCGGAGCGAGCCGCCGGACGGACGCCGAGCGCGCGTCCACCGCCACCTCGCTCGCGGTGGCGCCGAGGGCTGTGAGGAGGCCGGTCGGGTCCACCGCCGCACCGGGCAGGTCGAGCAGGCGGACGGTCGGGTGCCGGGGCAGCACCCGCGCCCCGGCGTCGCGGAGCCTGGCTGCCGCCGGGTCCGGGTCGGCCGACACCGCGTCGCGGGTCGCCAGCCACAGCGGTGCCCGCACGTCCAGGTCCGCCAACGCCTGCGGCAGTGCGGCGACCAGGCGCGGATCGTCGACCAGGGCGACGACGCCGTCGACCGCCGCCTCCAGCCACGGCCGGACGAACCGGACGACCCCGCCCCGGTCGGTCGTCTCCGGCCCCAGCGCGACGGTCCGCACGGCGACACCCGCGCCGGTCAGCGCCTGGTGGACGTCGTCGCCGGTGTCCCCGCGGGTGACGAGCAGCCAGGTCCCGGTGACCGGGGTGACGTCGTCGGGCCGCGGGGCGACCCAGGTCGACCGGCGCAGCGCGTCGTGCCCCGCTGGGCGCAGCCAGTAGTCGGTCTCGGCGAACGGGTACGTCGGCAGGTCCACCCGCCGCGCGTCCGGTCCGAACACCGCACGCCAGTCCACCGGTCCGCCGGACACGTGGACCTCGGCCACCGCGGCCAGCACCGACTCCGCCTCCGGGCGGTTCCGGTGCGCGGTCGGCACCGCCCGGCCGGGCAGGTCGCCGAGCAGGGCGGACAGAACGGCGTCCGGTCCCACCTCGACGTACCGGCGCACGCCCAGCGATTCGAGCGTGCGGGCGCAGTCGTGGAAGCGGACGGGGTCGCGCACCTGTCGGACCCAGTACTCCGCCGTCGTCTGCTCGACCGGTCGACCGGTGACGGTGGAGACCAGCGGCACGGTGGGCGACCGGTAGGCGAGTCCTTCCGCGACCGCTCGGAAGTCCGCCAGCATCCCGTCCACGAGCGGCGAGTGGAACGCGTGGCTCACCCGCAGCCTCTTGGTCCGCAGGCCGAGCGCGGCGAGGTCCGCCTCGACCTCGACCACCGCCTCCTCGGTCCCGGAGACCACCACCGAGGCCGGGCCGTTGACCGCGGCGAGGTCGACCGGGCCGGGGTGCGCCGCCAGCACGTCCCGCACCGCGTCCTCGCCCGCCCGCACGGAGAGCATCGCGCCGGTGGGCATGGCCTGGATGAGGCGGGCCCTGGCGGTCACGAGGACGCCCGCGTCGGCGAGGTCGAGCACGCCCGCGACGTGCGCGGCCGCCAGCTCGCCGATCGAGTGCCCCGCCACGACGTCCGGGTGGATTCCCCAGTGCGCCAGCAACCTGACCATCGCCACCTCGAACGCGAAGATCGCGGGCTGGGCGTACCCGGTCTGGTCGAGCAGGTCGGGTTCCGCGGCCACGACGTGCCGGAGCGGTCGGTCCAACCCCCGGTCGAGGACGTCGGCGACCTCGGCGAAGGCGTCGGCGAACACCGGGAACGCCGCGCACAGCCCCTCGCCCATACCGGGCCGTTGGCTGCCCTGTCCGGTGTGGACGAACGCGGTCCGTCCGCCGTCCGCCGTCCGCACGGCGAGCGACCCCAGCCCCCGGATCAGCCCGGCGCGGTCGCCCGCGAGCACCGCGGCCCGGCTGGCGAAGGCGTGTCGGGTCGTCGCCAGGGAGAAGCCGACGTCGGCCGTCGCGACCTCCGGGCGTCGCACGAGCAGGTCGCGCAGCCGCGCAGCCTGGCCGCGGACCGCCGCGGGGTTCCGGCCGGAGAGCACGATCGGGGTGGCGGGCAGGACGTCGGGACGCCGGGGCGGGTCGGCGATGGGGGTGTGTTCGAGGACGACGTGGGCGTTGGTGCCGCTGATGCCGAAGGAGGACACCGCGGACCGCCGCGCGCCGTCCTCCGCGAGCGGCCAGTCCACCGCCTCCGTGGCGAGCTCGACCGCTCCGGACGTCCAGTCCACGTGCTTGGACGGGCTGTCCACGTGGAGGGTCCGGGGCACGACGCCGTGCCGCATCGCCTGCACCATCTTGACCACGCCCGCGACCCCGGCGGCGGCCTGGGCGTGCCCGATGTTCGACTTCACCGACCCCAGCCACAGCGGCCGGTCGCGAGCCCCGCCGTAGGTCGCCAGGACGGCCTGCGCCTCGATGGGGTCCCCGAGCGTCGTGCCGGTGCCGTGGCCCTCGACCACCTGCACGTCGCGGGTGGACAGCCGCGCGGCCCGCAGCGCCCCGAGGATCAGGTCGCGCTGCGCGGGTCCGTTCGGCGCGGAGAGTCCGTTGCTCGCCCCGTCCTGGTTGGTGGCGCTGCCGCGGACGACCGCGAGCACCGGGTGGCCGTTGCGCTGCGCGTCGGACAAGCGCTCCAGCACCAGGAAACCGGCGCCCTCGCTCCAGGCCGCGCCGTCGGCGGCCGTGGCGAACGACTTGCACCGGCCGTCGGGCGCCAACCCCCGCTGCCTGCTGAACTCGATGAACACGCCGGGATTGGCCATCACGGTCGCACCGCCCGCCAGCGCGAGCGCGCACTCGCCGGTGCGGAGCGCCTGCGCGGCCAGGTGGAGCGCGACCAGCGAGGACGAGCACGCGGTGTCGACCGTGACCGCCGGACCCCGCAGACCGAGCGTGTACGCGATCCGCCCGGACGCGACGCTCCCCGCCGTGCCGAAGCCCAGATAGCCCTCCACCCTCGGCAACAGGGCGGCGAGCCGGTCGCCGAGGCCGGTCGCGTAGTCGGCGTACATGACCCCCGCGAAAACGCCGGTGCGGCTGTCGCGCAGGGATGCGGGGTCGATACCCGCGTGTTCGAGCGCCTCCCACGCCGTGGTCAGCAGCAGCCGCTGCTGCGGGTCGGTCGCCAGTGACTCGCGCGGGCTCATGCCGAAGAACTCGGCGTCGAAGCGGCCCGCGTCGTAGAGGAAACCGCCGTGCCGCACGTAGGTCTTGCCGGAGCGCGCCGGATCGGGGTCGTGCAGGCCCGCGAGGTCCCAGCCGCGGTCGTCCGGGAATGGGCCGATCGCGTCGGTCCCGTCGGCGACGAGCCGCCACAGGTCGTCGGGAGAGCGGACGCCGCCGGGCAGCCTGCACGACATGCCGACCACGGCCACCGGTTCGTCCCGCCGCGACCGCAGGTCCGCCAGCGCCCGCCGGGTCTGGTGCAGTTCGGCGGTCACCTTGCGCAGGTACTCGACGAGCTTGGCTTCCTCAGTCATGAGATCCCGAGTTCGTTGTCGATGAAGTCGAACAGTTCGCCCGCCGTCGCGGTGCCGTCCTGGATGCGGTCCGCCGACCCGCTCGCGTCGGCGGGCCGCAACCCGGCCAGCACCGACTCCAGGCGCGCCACGACGGCCGCCCGCTCGACCCGTTGCGGGGTGAGCGCGGCCAGCACGCGATCGAGGTCGTCCAGCGGGTCGGTCGGCGCGGGCGACGTCAGGTCCAGCAGGTGGCGGGCCAGTTCCGCGGGCGTCGGGTGGTCGAAGACGAGCGTCGCGGGCAGGGACAGCCCCGCGGCCGACGCCAGCCGGTTGCGCAGTTCCACGGCGGTCAGCGAGTCGAAGCCCAGGTCCTTGAACGGGCGTTCGGCGTTCGCCGGGTCGGGCGACGAGTACCCGAGCACCGCCGCCGTCCAGGACAGCACGAGGTCGAGCGCGACCCGGCCGCGGTCGGCTTCCGGCACGTCCGCCAGCCGGTCGGCCAGCGACCGGCTGTCCGCTACCGGACCGGTCGCGGTGGGCACGAGGCCGCGGAGCACGGCGGGCGTCGACGGCGCCGCCCGCAGACCGACGAGGTCCAGCCGCGCGGCCACCGTCGTCGGGACGTCCGCCGCCAGCGCGGCGTCGAGCAGCCCCAGGCCCTGCTCCGCGGACAGCGGGAGGAGCCCGCCGCGGTGCAGCCGCGCCCGGTCGCGCTCGGCCAGATCGCCGGTCATGCCGCTCGCGGTCGCCCACAGGCCCCACGCGATGGACGTGGCGGGCAGGCCTTCCACGTGGCGGAGTTCGGCCAGCCCGTCGAGGTAGGCGTTCGCGGCGGCGTAAGCGGCCTGAGCCGGGGTGCCGGTCACACCGGCGAGCGAGGAGAACAGCACGAACGCGTCCAGATCGCGGTCGCGGGTCAACTCGTGCAGGTGGCGGGCCGCGTCGACCTTGGGCCGCAGCACGGAGTCCAGCCGCTCCGGCGTCAGCGAGTGCAGCACCCCGTCGTCCAGCGCTCCGGCGGCGTGCACGATCGCCGACAGCCGGGGCGCCGTCGCGAGCAGGGCGGCCACGGCCTCGCGGTCGGCCACGTCGCACGCCGCGAAGGCCACGTTCGCGCCGAGCCCGACCAGGTCCGCGCGGAGGTCGGCCGCGCCCGGCGCGTCCTCCCCGCTCCGGCTGACCAGCAGCAGGTCGCGGAACCCGTGGCGGGTTACCAGGTGTCGGGCCACCAGTGCTCCCAACGCGCCGGTGGCCCCGGTGACGAGCACCGTCCCTGCCCCGTCGAGCGACGTCGGATCCGCCCGTGAGGTGTACCGGGAAAGCCTTGGCACGTAAGCCTTCCCCCGGCGCAGCGCCACCTGGGGTTCACCGCTGAGCACCGCGGCCGGGACCTGGTGGCGCGATGCCGGGTCGGCGTCCACGAGGACGAACCGGCCGGGGTTCTCCGAGTGGGCCGAGCGGATCAGGCCCCACACCGCCGCGAGCGCGGGGTCGACCCGGTCACCGTCCACGACGGACACCGCCGCACCCGTCAGCACGGCGAGGGTTCCGCCGTCCGCGCGGTCCTCGGCCAGCCATCGCTGGGCGAGCGCGAGCAGGTGGTGCAGGGACGTTCGCGGGTCCTCTGGAGTGCCCGGCCACGGCACGACCACGACCTGAGGCACGGGGCCCGCGGTGTCGAGGGCGGTGAGCAGCTCATCGGCCGACCGCTCCACGACCTCGGCGGAGTCCACCAGGCCCAGCGGTCGTTCGACCCACGCCACCCGCATCAGGGAGTCGGACCGGGCGGCGGATGACAGCTGGTCCGGGTCGACGGGCCGCAGCGCCAGCGCGGCCACCGACAGGACCGGTGTCCCCGCCGGGTCGGTGAGCAGGATCGCCGCCGTGCCCGGCGCGGTGGTCGACAGGTGGACCCGGAGCCGCGTCGCGGTGGTCGGGTGGCGGCGCACGCCGGACCAGCTGAACGGGAGGCCTATCGCGGGAGCGTCGTCGCGGGCGCTCGCGGAGAGCGCGTGCAGGGCCGAGTCGACCAGCGCCGGGTGGAGGCCGAACCCGGTGCTGGGGACGTCCTGCGCCAGTTCCACCTCGGCGTGCACGTCCGAGCCCGAGCGCCACGCGGCGCGCAGGCCGCGGAACGCCGGGCCGTAGCCGAGGCCCGCCTCGGCCAACCGGTTGTACAGGTCCGAGGTCGGGACCTCCTGTGCGCCCTCGGGCGGCCACGGCCCGGTCGGCGTGACCGGGGTGGGCCCCGGCGCCGTGAGCGTCCCCGTGGCGTGCCGGGTCCACGGGCCGTCGCCGACCCTGGAGTGGACGGTCACCGAGCGGGTGTCGCCCGCCGGGCCGACCACGAGCTGGATCGTCGGGTCCCGCTCCTCCGGCACGATCAGCGGAGCCTCGAGGGTGAGGTCCACGGCGTGCTCGCCGCCGAGCAGGTCCGCCGCGTGCGCCACGAGGTCGAGGTAGGCGGTGCCGGGCAGGACGACGTGGCCCAGCACCACGTGGTCGGCCAGCCACGGCTGCCGCCTGGTGGACAGCGTCCCGGTCAGCACCAGGCCCTGCTCGTCGCCGAGCTCCACCACGGAGGTCAGCAGCGGGTGGCCGGTCTCCCCGAGTCCGGCCGGAGCCGGGTCCACGTGGTCGGGGCCGAGCCAGTAGTGCCGGGTCTGGAAGGGGTAGGTGGGCAGGTCGACGCGGGGCGCGGGCGCGGCGGGCCAGTCCACGTGCTGCCCGGCCACGTGGACCTCGGCGAGCGAGGTGAGGAAACGGGCGGTTCCGCCGTCGTCCCGGCGCAGCGTGCCCGTCGTCCTGGCGGGCACCGTCTCCTCGATGCCACCGGTCAGCACCGGGTGCGGGCTGACCTCGATGAACAGCGCGTGGCCCGCGTCGTGCAGCAGGGCGACCACCTCGCTGAACCGGACGGTGTCCCGGAGGTTGCGGTACCAGTACTCCGCGTCGAGCCCGGTGGTGTCGACCGGGGCGGCGTCGACCGTCGAGTAGAACGGGATCTCGCAGGCACGGGGTCGGACGTCGGCCAGGTCGGTGAGGATCCGGTCGCGCAGGACGCCCATGCGCGGCGAGTGGGACGCGTAGTCCACGGGGATGATCCGGGCGCGGACGCCGTCGTCGTCGCACCGCGCCTTGAGCGCGCGCAGGTCTTCGGCGTTGCCGGAGAGGACGACGGACCGCGGCCCGTTGACGGCCGCGACCGTGAGGCGGTCGCCCAGGAGCCGTGCGGCATCCTCGGGGTCGACCGCGACCGACATCAGCCCGCCGTCGCCCGCGATCGCGGCGATGGCCCGGCTGCGCAGGGCCACGATCCGCGCCGCGTCGTCGAGTGACAGCGCGCCCGCGACGTGAGCGGCGGCGATCTCGCCCTGGGAGTGCCCGACGACGGCTCCCGGCCGCACGCCGTGCGCCTGCCAGAGCCGGGCGAGCGCGACCATCACGGCGAACAGCGCCGGTTGGACGACGTCGACCCGGTCCAGGTCCCCGTCCCGCAGCACGTCGAGCAGCGACCAGCCGGTGTGGGGTTCCAGCGCGGCCGCGCAGGCGTGCAGGTGCTCGGCGAAGACGGGTGAGGTGGCCAGCAGTTCGTCCGCCATGGCGGCCCACTGCGACCCCTGTCCGGGGAACACGAACACGGGGTCCGCCGTGGTCGCGGCGGTTCCCCGCACCACCGCGGGCGAGGGCGAGCCCGACGCCAGCGCGCGCAGACCCGCGAGGAGGTCGGAGCGGTCGCGGCCGACCACCACGGCCCGCTCGGCGAAGCGCGTCCGGCGGGCCAGCGCCCGTGCTACCTCAGCGGGGGTCGGTCCGGGCCCGTCGACGACCTCGTGCAGCCGGGCGGCCTGGTCGCGCAGCGCCTGGTCGGTGCGGGCGGACAACGCCCAGGCGACCGGTCCGGGTGCGACGGGCTCCGGCGGCGCGGCCTCGGCGGGCGGCTGTTCCAGGACGACGTGCGCGTTGGTGCCGCTCATGCCGAAGGAGGACACGCCCGCGCGGCGCGGTCGCCCGGTGTCCGGCCACGGCTGGTGCTCGGCGAGCAGTTCCACCGCGCCGCGTGACCAGTCGACGTGGGAGGTGGGGGAGTCGAGGTGCAGGG
>Ga0247771_1000297_pt1 | contig 16947 bp, 17 predicted proteins | sample UWRJL197509C6_FD_179948 | JGI IMG/M metagenome (GOLD analysis project Ga0247771, IMG submission 179948) | Plant litter microbial communities from Arlington Agricultural Research Station in Wisconsin, United States - UWRJ-L197-509C-6 | ecosystem: Environmental > Terrestrial > Plant litter >...
AAGAAGCACGGCATGCAGCGCCGGATCGAGGGCATCGAGGTCACCGGGCAGCGCGTGCTCGCCGTGGAGGACACGACCACGACCGGCAACAGCCCGCTGACCGCCGTCGAGGCGCTGCGCGAGGCCTGGGCGACCGTCGTCGGCGTCGCCACCGTCGTGGACCGCGGCACCGGGGCGAAGGAGATCATCGAGGCGCAGGGGCTGCCCTACCGGTACCTCCTCGACCTGGCCGACCTCGGTCTGGGCTGATGACGGCGCTGGTCCTCCTCCTCGTGGTCCTGGCCATCCTCGGGGCCGGGGTCGCCGTCGGGCTGTCCCGGCGCAAGCGCAACCCGTTCACCAACCCGCAGTTCGTGTCGGAGTGGGAACAGCGGATGCGCGCGGTCGAGGCGAGCCTCGGCTGGCGGTTCGTGGCGGAGGACCAGGGCTTCCAGGAACGCGTGCCGCACGTCGGCCGGATGCTGGAAGCCGACCGGAGCCGGGTGAAGTTCCAGCTCGTGGGCCAGTGGCGCGGGGTGCCCGTGCTCGCCGTCGAGGTCGTGTTCCGCACGGACAACGTGGTGACGCACGAGTTCCGCACGTACTCCGCGGTCGTCGTCCCCCGCCCGATGCCCGGCCCGTGGGTGCTGATCAGCCCGCGCGAGGACAGCGTGTGGGGGCTGTTCGAGCAGTTCACCCTCACCGGCGACCCGGTGTTCGACCAGCGCTACGAGGTGCGCAGGCAGAACCCGGCGTTCGCACCCGCCCTGCTCGGTTCCGGCCTGGCGCAGGCGATCCTGCACGACCCGCGCGCGGCGGGGGTGGCGATCGCGTTCGACGAGTCCGCGCTCGCCGCCGTCGTGCCGGGACCTCTGGTCCAAGCGCCGCTGGGACATCTGGCGGACCTGTTGCTCGATCTGGGTGGTCGCGTTCCGTGGTTGACGCTCCCGCGAGGGTGAACCGCGCGTTTATCGCGCGCGCTGGGTGGAACCCCCGTTCTACATTGGAACGGGGAGGTGGACGTGGTCTCTCAAGCGCTGGCAGAGTTGATCATGGTCGTGCACTTCGCCGTCCTGGTGTTCCTGATCGTGGGCGGCTTTCTGGCTTGGCACTGGCGCGGGGTCATCTACCCGCACCTGGCCATGGCGACCTGGGGAGTCCTGGTCGTCGCGTTCCCGTTGAACTGCCCTCTCACGGCCGGGGAGAACTTCTTCCGCGCCCGTGCCGGGCAGCCGGAACTGGTGGACGGCTTCATCGACCACTACATCGACGGCGTGCTCTACCCGCAGGCGGCCGCACCCGTGGTGCAGCTGCTGGTGGGCGTTGTCGTGCTGGGGTCGTGGACCGGCTACTACCTGAGGTGGCGCGGTGAGCGCCACGCCGATTCGCGGCACGTCGGAGTCCACTGAGGTTCTCCTGGAGGGCTTCCACGCGGTCAAGCACGCGTTGCGCTTCGGCGCGCCCGTGGAACCGCTGCTCGCGATGAGCACCGCCGCGCTGCTCGACTTGGCGTCCTCGCACGCCCCGGACCTGCTCGACCGCTTCCAGGGCGTGCGGGAGGTGACGTCCACCGAGTTCGCGAAGCTCGTCGGTCGCACCCACCCGACCGGAGTGGCCGGGTTCGCGCCGCGGCCCGTCGTGGACGTGGCCGGGCTCATCGCCGATCGCGCGACACCGTTGGTGCTGCTGGACAACCCGCGCAACCTCGGCAACTTCGGCGCGGTAATCCGGGTCGCCGCCGGGCTGGGGGCGGGGGGTGTGCTGTCGATCGGCGACGTCGACCCGTGGCACCCGAACGTCCTGCGCGGGAGCGCGGGCCTGCACTTCGCCGTGCCCGTCGGGAAGATCGACGACCTGGACGGCGTCGAGGGTCCGGTGTTCGCGCTGGACGCGGACGGTGACGACATCGCGGACGTCCGCATCCCGTCGAACGCCGTTCTCGCGTTCGGGTCGGAGCGGCACGGGCTGTCCGAGGCGATGCGCAAGCGCGCCGACCGCCTGGTGTCGCTGCCGATGCGGCCGCTGGTGTCGAGCTACAACCTGACGACGTCAGTGGCCATGGCGCTCTACCACTGGGACCTGGACCAGCGCCGCCAGCTCGCCCCGTGACGTGATGCCGAGCTTCGGGTACGCCTTGCACAGGTGGTGCGCGACGGTCCTCGGGCTCAGGTAGAGCCGCGCGGCGATCTCCCGGTTGCCCCACCCGCTCGCGGCCAGGCGCGCGATCTGGAGTTCCTGCGGGGTGAGGGCCGCCAGCGCGTCCGGGGCGCGGGTCTCCGGCACGGCCGCGCCCGACGCCGCCAGCTCCGCCCGCGCCCGGTCGGCCCACGGTGTCGCGGACAGGTCTTCGAAGGCGCGCAACGCTTCCGTCAACGGCGCGCGCGCCTCGGTCTTGCGGCGGGAGCGGCGCAGCCACTCGCCGTGGACGAGGGCGGACCGGGCGCGGCCGAAGGGGCGGGGGTCCTCCACGGCGGCGGCGTAGGCGGACGGCGAGTCGGTGAGCAGCGCCGTGCACCGCGCGAGCGACGCGTCCAGCCACGGCTGCCCCATGCGTTCCACCCACCGCGCGTACCGGGCCAGCGGTTCCGCGACCTCGGCGCCTCGGCCGAGGCGGACGGCCGCCTCCACGTAGTCGGGCACCGAGCGCACGGTCGCCGTCTGGAACCGCGTCGGGCCGGTCATCGCGGTGTGCAGCCGGTCGAACGCGTTGCCCGCGCGGCCGTGGCCGAGGTCGAGCAGCGCGAGCGCGGCCTGCGCCCACGCCGTGCTCGACGCGGACGCGTCCGGCCCGACCAGCGCGGCGTTGGCCCGGCACGCCTCCTCGTCGCCCTCCGTCGCCGCCGCGTAGGCCAGAACCGCTGCGGCGTAAGCGATCCACGACGGCTGGCCCGCGTCCCGCGCCAGCCGCAGGCCTTCGGCCCCGCTCACCCGAGCGTCCCGCGGCCTGCCGAGGAACGTGCTCGTCAACGTCTGCAACCCGAGCCCGTCCGGCAGCGGCTCGGTCGTCCCCCGTTCCCGCGCGTCCGCCACCACGAGGTCGGCGAGGACGGCGGCCACGTCGTCGCGGCCCACCACCAGCGCCCGGCTGGCGACCTCGACCAGCCCGCCCGCGCCCGCCGCGGCCCGCGCGCGGTCGAGCGTGACGTCGAGCGGTGGCAGACCGTCCGGGTCCCGGTCGAGCAGGTGCAGGGCCGCCCACCGGATCAGGTGGTCGACCGCCAGCAGCGGGTCGTCCGGCGGGAGGCCGATCTCGTCGAACCCGGCGATGGTGCGCTCCACCAGGTCCGGCGCCGACCAGGCCGCGTGCAGGGCCTCGGTCAACGTCCAGAACGCGGCGGTCGGGTCGTGCGCGGCCAACTCCTTCGCGTTGGCGGTGAACAGCTCGTGCGCGTGCCGGTAGTCCGCGTTCGCGACGTCCGCGCGCGCCAGCACGGCGGTGAGCCGCACCCGCAGCGCCGGGTCGGACGTCTCGGGCAACGCGCGCCGGGCCCGTGTCGCCGCCCAGTCCGGCTGCCCGTCGCGCACCGCGGCCTCGCAGGCGAGCGCGCGCCTGCCGACCGCGGCTCCCCGGTCCGGGCTGAGCTGGGCGGCACGGTCGTAGCCCGCAGCGGCTTCGGCGTGAGCGCCTCGACGTGCGGCCCGGTCCGCCGCCGCGACCAGCGTCGAGGCGACCGACTCGTCCGGCCCCGTCGTGGCCGCCGCGAGGTGCCAGGCCCGGCGGTCGCCGTCGTGCGCGGCGGTGAGCGCGTGGTGGGCGGCGAGCCGCTGCCCGAGCGGCGCGCCCTGGTAGACGGCGGCGCGGACCAGCGGGTGCCGGAACGCGAGCACGCCGTCGACGACCGCGACCAGCGCGCGGTCCTCGGCGGGCGCGAGGTCGGCGAGGTCGACGCCCGCCCGCGGCAGCACGGCGAGGTCGCCGCTGTCGTCGGCCGCCGCGATCAGCAGGGCCGCCCTGGTCGCGGCGGGCAGCGAGCGGACCTGGTGGTGGAACGCGTCGAGCACCTGGCTGGTCAGCGGCAACGGGCTGGTGGTGTGCGCGGACATCGTCGCGGGCAGCTCCACGAGCGCGAGCGGGTTGCCCCTGGTCTCGGCGATGAGCCGGGCCCGCAAACCGGCGGGCAGCGCGGCGGCCCGCTCGTCGAGCAGGGCCTCGGCCGCGTCGGCGGCCAGCCCGCCGAGCACCAGGTCGGGGAGGCCGGTCGACGTCAGGACGTCGGCGTAGTCGCGGACCGCGACCAGCAGCACCACGCCGTCCTGGCCCAGTCGGCGGGCGGCGAACACCAGCGCGTCGGTCGACGCCCGGTCCAGCCACTGCGCGTCGTCGACCACGCACAGCACCGGCGACGTCTCGGCCACGTCGGCGAGCAGCGCCAGCAGGCCCGCGCCGATCAGGAACCGGTCGTCGCCGCCGTCGCCGAGCCCGACCGCGCCCGCGAGCGCCGCCCGTTGCGGGCCGGGGACGGCGTCGAGGTGGTCGAGCACGGGCCGCAGCAGCAGGTGCAGCCCGGCGAACGGCAACGCGGACTCGGACTCGACGCCGCTGCCCCGCAGCACCCGGAACCCGGTCGCGCGCGCCGCGGCGTGGTCGAGCAGCGAGGTCTTCCCGATGCCGGGCTCGCCGCGCACGACCAGCGCCCCGCCCGCCCCGGTCCGGGCGCGGGCCAGCAGCTCGTCGATCGTCGCCAGTTCGGCGTCCCGCCCGTGCAGCACGCCACGACAGTACCGGTCCGCGAAGTACTGGTACCGATGCTGATTCCGGCCCTGACCTGCGGTCATAGTGTTCGGGTCCCCAACGGGACGAGGAGTCGACATGCTGGAGAACAAGAACGCGGTCGTGTACGGCGCGGGTGGCGCGATCGGCGGCGCGGTGGCCGTCGCGTTCGCCGGGGCGGGGGCGCGGGTGCACCTCGTGGGCCGCACCCGCGAGTCGCTGGAGCGCACCGCGAAGGAGGTCGAGGCGGCGGGCGGGTCGGCCGAGGTCGCCGTGCTGGACGTGCTGGACGAGGGCGCCGTCGAGGAGCACGCGCGGTCGGTCGGCGCGGTCGACGTGTCGTTCAACCTGGTCAGCGGCGGTGACGTGCAAGGGATCCCGTTGATCGACATGACCACCGCGGACTTCACCCGCCCGATCGTCACGCGGGTGACCGCGAACTACATCACCGCGCGGGCGGCGGCCCGGCGGATGGTGAAGCAGGGGTCCGGCGTGATCCTGGCGCTGGACAGCGGGTCTGCCAACGGCAGCCCGATGATGGGCGGCACGGGTCCGGCCGACGCCGCCACCGACGCGCTCGTGCGCAACCTGGCCGCGGAGATCGGTCCGGCGGGCGTGCGGGTGGTGGGCCTGTGGACGGCCGGGCTGCCGGAGACCCTGTCCCCGGAGAAGATCGCCGCGCACAGCGGGCAGCCGAGGATGGACGACTCGGCGTTCCAGGGCCTGCTCCAGCACCTGGACGGGATGCGGATGACCAGGCGGTCGCCGACCCTCGCGCAGCTGGCGGCCACGGCGGTGTTCCTCGCGTCGGACCAGGCGGGGGCGATCACCGGCACGTTCGTCAACGTCACCAGCGGCACCTTCCCGAGCTGAGGCCGTTCGACGGCGTGTTCCAGCGCGCGTCCCGGCCGGTCACGGGTCACGATGTCGTCGTGACGGTCGAGAGGTCCACCCCGAAGCTGTTGGCGGCGCGCGCGGGAGTAGCCGAACGGGCCGTCCAGTCGCGGCACCTGCGGCGGGTCTGGGGCGTGCCGGGGACGTTGCTGGGCGTCGCCGCGTGGCCGATGGACTGGCGCGGGCACCTGCACCTCCGGTTCAACTACTGGTGGCAGGCGCACCTGCTGGACTGCGTGGTCGACGCCCAGCTGCGCTCGCCGAACGAGGCCCGGCGCAAGGTCGTGCAACGGCTGGTGCGCGGGGTGCGGGTGCGCAACCTGGTCGGCTGGACCAACGACTTCTACGACGACGTGGCGTGGCTCGGCCTCGCGCTGCTGCGCGCGGCCGAGCACGTCGGCGTGGAGCGGCCGTCGGCGGTGTCGGCCATCGCGGCGCGGTTGCGCGACGGGTGGACCGACCACGGCGGCGGTGGCATCTGGTGGAAGCGCAACGACGACTTCAAGAACGTCCCGGCGAACGGGCCGACGGCGATCTTCTTCGCCCGGCTGGCACGGGCGGGCGGCGACCGGGCCGACCTCGTCCGCGCGAAGTCCATTGTGGACTGGATGGAGGCGACGCTCGTCGACCCCGATTCCGGGCTGGCGTGGGACGGCCTGCACGTCCACCCCAACGGCGAGATCCGCGAGTTCGAGAAGAACGTCTACACGTACTGCCAAGGGGTGCTGCTCGGCGCGAACCTGGAGGTGGCGCTGGACGCGCCCGCGCAGGTCTCGCTTGACCGGGTCGAACGGCTGGTGCGCGCGGTCGACAAGGAGTTGGCGGTCGACGGCGTGCTGCGCGGCCACGGCGGCGGTGACGGCGGCCTGTTCGGCGGCATCCTGCTGCGCTACCTCGCGCAGGCGGCCGTCGCGCTGCCGAAGCTCGACCCGAGCCGCAAGGCCGTGGCGGAGATCGCCGCGGACCTCGTGTTCTCGTCCGCGGAAGCGGTGTGGAACAACAGGACCGTCGCGGTGAGCGGCCCGCTGTTCGGTCCGGAGTGGACGACGCCGGCGGTCGCCCCGGCGCGGCGGCGTACGCCGGAGAGCGACCTGTCCGTCCAGCTCGGCGGGTGGATGGCGCTGGAGGCCGCGGCGTCGCTGGAGCGCCACGACTTCACGCCGACCCGCCGCTAGCGGGCCTGCGCCGCGCTGTACCAGTCGAGGTAGTTCGCCAGTTCGACGAGGTCGAACCGCCACGACCGCAGCGCGGGCTCGCCGATGGCGGCGACCAGGTTCGCCTGGTCGAACCGCTTGTGCCCGGCCATGTACGAGCCGTAGAACTCGATCTTGCGGTCGAACTCCCGCTCGAGCTGGGTGAACCCGTCGACGTCGTCGGTGTGCACCGGCCGGGCCAGGCCGGCCTTCTCGAACATCAGCGCCAGCCCCGGCCCGACCCGCATCGGGTCCGGGTGCGTCAGGTGGAACACGGCGGCCGTCGAGGAGGACTGGCTGACGCTCACCGCGTCCGCCACGACCAGGTCGACCGGCACCAGGTTGACCCGCGCCGGTTCCTCCACGCGCACGCGCATCGGCGTGGCCAGGTCCTCGGCCGAGCCCAGCGCCCCCAGCGCGCGGCGGAACTGCGAGAGCCGCCGCTGGATCCCGTACAGCCCGGACTGCCCGCCGCACAGCGCGTACGTCCGGCTGTGGCCGATCACCACGCTCGGCCGGAACGTCCGGGTGGCGAACGCCGTCGCCTCCGCGACCAGGCGCTCGCCCCCGATCTTGCTGTCCTCGTACCGGTTGTTGGTGGCCACGCCGTCCATCCGGACCTCGGCGATGTCCCCGTCCAACCGCCCGGCCACGTACGCGGTGCTGATGTGGTTGAACGTCGTCACGCCCGCCGCGGCGGCCAGGTCCAGTGCGTGCCGGGTGCCCTCGACGTTGGTGTCCCGCAACGCCTCCCAGTGCCGGTCCTCGTACCGCAGGTCGGCCGCGCTGTGCCAGAACTCCGTCACGCCGTGGAGGTCCTCCACGCCCAGGCGCGGTTTGCCGAGGTCCGCCGCGACGACCGTGCAGCGCTTGTCGATCTCCAGCCCGAAGGCGCCGTACTCGTGCGCCGCCTTCGCGAGCGCCGTGCGCAGCTTCTCGTCCGGCCCGGTCTTGCGACCGGGCCGGACCAGGCACACGACCTCGTCGTCGGTGCGCGCCAGCAGTTCCAGCACCAGCGCCGCCCCGACCAGCCCGGTCGCCCCCGTGACGACGTGCTTGCCGGTCACGACGCCCTCGCGGTGAAGTACGCGGGCATCCGGCCGATCGCGTTGATGAAGTTGCCCGCCACGTACCGGGGTTCGCCGATCCGCAGGTCCGGGAGCTGGCGGTAGATCTCGGTCAGCAGGTGCCTCAGCTCGATCCGCGCGAGGTGCGCGCCGAGGCAGAAGTGCGGCCCGCCGCCGCCGAACGAGATGTGCCGGTTCGGCGTGCGGGTGATGTCGAAGGTCCACGGGTCGGGGAAGACCCGGTCATCGCGGTTGGCCGACGAGAAGAAGAGCACGACGTGCTCCCCTGCCTCGATGGTCTGCCCACCCAGTTCGGTGCGCTCCACGGCGGTGCGGCGGAAGGTCATGATCGGCGTGGACCAGCGCAGGATCTCCTCGATCGCGCCCGGCAGGTGCGCGCCGAAGTCGTCCAGCAGCAGGGCGCGCTGGTCGGGGAAGCGGTCGAGGGCGTGCACGCCGTGGCTGATGGCGTGCCGGGTGGTCTCGTTGCCCGCGATGAACAGCAGGATGAAGAACGCGCGGATCTCGTCGTCGGTGAGCTTCTCGCCGTCGACCTCGGCCTCGATGAGGGCGCTCATCAGGTCGTCGGTGGGGTGCTCGCGCTTCTCGTCGATCAGGTCGAGCGACATGGCCGTGAACGCCACCACGCCGTCGCGGAGGGCCTGTGCGGGGTCGCGGCCGCCGAACTCCGGGTCCTTGCAGCCGATCATGGCGTTGGCGTGCACCAGCGCGCGGTCCCGTTCGTCCTCGGGCAGGCCGAGGATCTCGCAGATGGTCCAGATCGGCAGCCGCTCGGCGATGGCGGACACGAAGTCGACCTCGCCGAGGTGCGCCACGGACGCGACCACGTCGTGGGCGGCCCGTTGGATGGCGGCGTCCATGCGGGCCATCTGGCGCGGGGTGAACGTGGTGACGATCAGCTTGCGCAGGCGCGAGTGCCGGGCGCCGTCCATGGCGATGATCGACTGGGTGGCCTCGGCCAGCGCGGGCGGCAGCATCTCCAGCGTGACACCGCCGAAGTAGGCGGAGGACGAGAAGGTCCGCGGATTGCGGCTCACCTCCGAAACGTCGTCATGGTTCACGATCGCCCAATAACCCTGGGTCTTGACCGAGGGGATAACGGGGTTTTCAATGGCTTCCTGCCACGACACCGGATGATTCCGTCTCAATTCGGCGAATCGCTCATCCCGATTCTTGGGCGACAAGGCCCAGAATGCCTCCGACGAGAGGTCTACCGAAACGCGGTTTTCGACAGTTGTCATGATGTCGCCAGTTCGTCGACGACTTGGCCGCGCAGCACCGACTCCAGCTCGACCAGCGCCCGCGCGACCGTGGACCCGTCGAGCACCCGGTGGTCGTAGGTGAGCCGCACGTCGAGCGTCCCGTCGTCCTCGAACTGGCCGTAGTTCAACGTCGTGGTCAACGGCGAGAGCTGGTGCAGGCTGGCCCCGCCCTGCGACGCCGTGGTGCTCGCGGCGAACGTGCCGAGGAAGTACGCGCGCAGCGGACCGCGGCCCTGCACGGCCAGCCACCACACCAGCCTGCGGATCACGAACGGCTTCGAGCTGAGCTTCAAGATGCGTCGGTAGCTGCGCAAACTCTCCAGCGGAGCCGTCTTGTACCGGTGCACGATGGCGTCGATCTCGCGCAGCGACAGCGTCTCCGGGCGGGGGATGCGGGTGAAGAACACCGCGTCCTCGCCCTCGTAGCCGCGCTCGACGCTGAACGACGCGGCCGTCTCCGGGTGCTCGTAGAGGTGGGCGCGGGGGAACGAGAAGTAGGCCCGCCGCAGCTCCGGGTGCCGGTCGCACACCACGGCGTAGGACTTCATGAAGATCGCGCACCAGCTGATCCGGTGCTCGGCGGCGGCGCGGGCGGCGACCACGTCGCCGAGTCGCATTCGCCGCTGCATCGGCACGCTGGGAACCTTGCGCGAATGGTGCAGGAGATCGCGCATGAACTGTCGGGGCGGAGAAAGCCGCAGCGTTCGTCCGCGTCGAACGGGAACGTCCGGTGTTGTGCTCGGAAGCTCCCCCGATTGCCGGGTTATCGGTGTCCTTGTGAGCATGCGTCCGACGATAGGTACGAAACGGACGCGCTCCGAGAACCCCTGGGCGAATAGGGGTTGATGTAAATCATATTGCGCTCAGTGACAGCCGCAGGACTGTCGGTGCTTGAACGTGGGTGCGAGCCGGATTGTTTCCGGCAGCCGGTCCGGATCGGTGATCCGCGCGAGCAGCAGCCGGACGGCCGTGCGGCCGATCTCCTCGATCGGCTGGGCCATCGTCGTGAGCGGCGGGTCGACCAGTTCGGACCACTCGACCTCGTCGTACGACACGATCGCCAGGTCCTGGCCGATCTTGAGCCCACGGGCCCTGACCTCGTGCAACACGTCCTTCAGGACCATGTGGTCGCCCGCGACGACCGCCGTCGGCGGGGACTCCAGGTCCAGCAGCGGCCCGAGCGTGCCGTCGGACGAGACCAGCTCCTCGTCCCACTGGAGACCCGACCGGCCGAGCCCCAGCCGGTAGCCGAGCACGCGTTCGTCGGTGGTGGCAAGGCCGATCTGCCCGGTGACCATGCCGATCCGCCGGTGCCCCAACTCGGCCAGGTGCCGCGCGAGCTGCGACGTGGACTGGACGTTCTCCGGTCCCACCTGGTCCATGTCCTGGCTCATCGTCAGCCGGTCCACGAGCACGGTCGGGATGCCGAGGCGGCGGAGTTCGGGCAGCACCGCGCCGCCCGCGCCCGCCGACGGCGTCAGCAGCAGGCCGTCCACGCGGCGGCCGCGCAGCATCCGCACGGCGGCCTGCTCGGACTCGGCGGTGTCGCGCGTGTCGATGAGGACGAGCGAGTAGCCCGCGGTCGTGGCCTCGTTCTCGATCGCGGCGATCAGCTCCGCGAAGTACGGGTGGGACACCAGCGACACGGCCAGCCCCAACGACTTCGTGCCGCCGGTCACGAGGGAGCGCGCGATGGCGTCGCCGGTGTAGCCGGTCTCCTCGATCGCCTTGAGTACCCGTTCCCTGGTGTCCGGGGCGACGGATCTGGTCTCGTTGATGACGTGTGAGACCGTGGTGATGGAGACCCCGGCGAGGGTCGCGACCTCCCGCATGGTGATCATGTGAACCGGCCCCGTTCCGCTGGGCGACGAACCTTGTGCGCAATCGCTTGCGACCGCACCCTACCTGCTAGGAGGTGGTCGCACTGGTTGCGGTCTTGTGTGTCGGCCTGACGACGGTGGACGTCATCCAGCAGGTGGCTGAATTCCCCACTCCGGGTGACAAGGTGCAGTCGCTGGGTGTTCATCTGGCCACGGGAGGGCCCGCCGCCAACGCCGCCGCGACCGTGGCCGCGCTCGGCCACCGGGCCGTCCTGCTGACCGCCGTGGGCGGCGACGCGTTCGGCTCGTTCGCCGCCGCGGGCCTCGCCGAGCGCGGCGTCGAGTTCCACGACTTCGCCCCCGACTCCCGGATCTCGCTCAGCATGGTGGCCGTCCGCGAGCGCGACGGCGAGCGCACGGTGATCTCCCGCAACGCCGCCGAAGTCGACCTCCAGGCCACTGTGGACGCCGTAACGCCGTTTGTATTCCAGGCGGACGTGCTTTTGCTCGACGGGCACCTCGGCCAGTTGGCCCTAGCAGCGGCGTTCGTCGCGAAAGATGCCGGTTTGCCGGTGGTGCTCGACGCCGGTAGCTGGAAACCTGTGCTTGAAGACCTGCTGCCGCTGGTGGACGTCGCCGCGTGCTCGTCGGCTTTCGAGCCGACCGAGGACGAGCTGCACGCCCGCGGGGTGCCGCTGGTGATCCGGACGAACGGTGCGAACCCAGTCACGTGGTCGTGTGACGGGGAGTTCCACGAGCGGCCGGTACCGGCGGTCGAGGTGCGCGACACCAACGGCGCGGGGGACGTGTGGCACGGTGCCCTTGCCGTCGCGCTCGCCCGGCACGACCCGATCGCCGACGCGGTCGGGTGGGCGAACGCGGTCGCGGCGGTCAGGGTGCGCAACACCGCGCAGGATTGGCTTGAGGAGTTGGCAAGGTGGCAGGACAGCAGGTGAAGTTCGACGAGCTGCTCGACCGCGCTCGTGGGCTCGTGGACACCGGTGAGCGCAGGCTGCTCGGCATCGGCGGCGCACCTGGCTCGGGCAAGTCCACGCTCGCGCGCAGGCTCGTCGACGCACTGGGCGCCGACGCGGCCCTCGTGGAGATGGACGGCTTCCACCTCGCCCAGCGCGAGCTGCTGCGGCTGCGCATCAGCGAGCGGAAGGGCGCGCCGGACACGTTCGACGTCGCCGGCTACGTGGACCTGCTCGCCCGGTTGAAGGCCGCCGGTCCGGACACGATCTACGCGCCCGAGTTCCGCCGCGAGATCGAGGAGCCCATCGCCTGCGCGGTGCCGATCAGCCCGGACGTGCCGCTCATCGTGACCGAGGGCAACTACCTGCTGCTGAACTACGACAAGTGGAAGCGCGTCCGGATCGTCCTGGACGAGGCGTGGTTCCTGTTCATCGACGACGACCTGAGGGTGCAGCGGTTGATAGACCGCCACCTGAGGTTCGGCCGCACGCTGGCCGAGGCCGAGGAGCGGGTGCTGCACGGCACGGACCACGTCAACGCGCTGATGGTGAACTCGTCCAAGGCCGGGGCCGACCTGCTGATCACCGACGTGACGTGAAGTCCGCCTCGGCTTCCTCGTCGATCGGCTTCTGCATCTCCTGCCGGTAGCGCCACAGGCCGTAGGCGGTGCCGAGCACGAAGAACGCGATGCTGACCACCACGGCCGCCGTCTCCAGCCACGGCAACGACGTCAGCAGCCCCGCGCCGTAGTACCCGGCGAGCACGAGCGTCGGCACCCACGCGAGCGCGCCGATCGTCGTCGCCAGCAGGAACCGCTTGGTGTCCATCCGCGCCGCGCCCGCGACCATCGGCGCGAGCGTCCGCACCCACGGGATCCAGCGGGCCAGCACGATCGCCCAGAACCCACGCCGGTCGAGGAACTCCCGCGCCTTCTCCAGGTTCGCCCGGTTCAGTATCCGGCCGCCCTTGCGGGCCAGCAGGTGCGTACCGGTGGTCCGCCCGATGTAGTAGCCCACCAGGTTGCCGACCAGCGCGACGACCATCGCCGCCCCGGACAGCGCCCACGCGTTCCACGCGCCGCTCTGCTGCGCGATGATGACGCCCGCGGCGAACAGCAGCGAGTCACCGGGCAGGAACAGCCCGAAGATGAACGCGCACTCGGCGAACAGGAAGCCCAGCGTGATCAGCCACACCGCCACCGGACCAGCGGTGTCGAGCGGACCGAACGCGAGCGTGATGGTCGAACCGGACAGAACCACGCCATTCAGCCTACGTCGAGGGGCGGTGTCCGCAGGGCGACCTTGACTCAACCGGTAGCGGAAACCTTTGCGTCGTAACGGATCGCACACACAGGGTCACTGCCTGGTGGCGCACTGGAACGCCGGACCACGACCAGCCACTCACCAGGAGCGGCTCCTTTGCGCTCCAGGAATTCTTGGGCGCACCCGGCCGTGTACAGAATTCGCCAGTCGGGTCCGGAGTTGATGTACCACCCGTGATCGGACACCACTTCCGTGTACTTCACGGGTTCATTCCGCCGGGCGTACTCGATCACGTGCAGGTAGTCGTCCTGGGTCATTAGCCGAAGGATCCGGATGGCGAGGACGAAGTGACGACGTCACATTGTCGGTGTCACCTGGGATGCTGTCGGAGTGGGTGCCGACGACAGTCCGGCTTATCAGCGCCGCAGCCTCGGGCGGAGGCTGCGGGTATTGCGGACGGCTGCTCGCCTGACGTTCGAAGAGGCTTACGAGCGGCTGGAGATGTCGGACACCACGCTGAACCGGATCGAGAGGGGAACAACGGGAGTCGGTGTACACACGGTCAAAAGCATGCTGGACCTTTACGGGGTCGGAGCGCAAGAGTGGGAACCGATCCTGGCGCTGGTGAGGGAGGCCAACCGCAAAGGCTGGTGGGCGGCATACGGCCTGACCAACAAGTCCTACGTGGCGATGGAGACCGCTGCCTCCGAGATCCGCAGCTTCGATCTCGGGTACATCCACGGGCTACTGCAAACCGAGGAGTACATGAAGGCGATCGCGGCGGGCTCCCTGAGAACCGAACAGACTCGGCACACTATGGCCATTCGCCGGATCAGGCAGCAGCGTCTTTTCTCAGGCCACGATCGACTCCGGCTGAGGGTCGTGGTCGATGAAAGTGCGCTGCGGCGATTGGTCGGCGGTCGCGAGGTGATGCGCGGCCAACTCCTGCACCTGCTCGACGCGACCTCACTCGCGGAAATCCAAATCCTGCCCGCTGAGGTCGGTGGCCATGTCGGTCTCCACGGGTCCTTTGCGGTGCTCGACTTTCCCGAGCCCGATGAGCCTTCTGTCGGCTACTTCGAGCATGTCCTGCGAGCGACTTTCATCAACCGAATGGCGGATGTGCAGCGCTGTACTCTTGCCTGGGAGCACTTGAGGTCGCAGGCGCTCAGCGCGCGCGAGTCCCAAGGGCTCCTCAAGCGAATCCTCGGCGAGCTGTGAGGTCTGTCGTGTGGCGTAAGAGTTCCTACAGCGGCACCAACCAGGATGGCGCGTGCGTCGAGATCGCCTTCACCGAGCAGGTGGGGGTTCGGGACTCCAAGAATCCCGAACCGACCCTCACCTTCTCCGCTGAGCGCTTCCGCGAGTTCCTGTCACACGTGCGGGACTGAGTCCACCGGGTCCTTCGTGGTGGTCCTGAGCGGGATCTCCTTGATGAACAGGGTGGTCACGAAGGCCACGATCATCACGAACGCGCCGGTCAGGAACACCGCGTCGATGGAGGACGCGAAGCCCTCCAGGAACGGCCTGGCGAGCCTGGGGTCGACCGTCTGGAGGAACGACGAGTCCTGGAGGACGCCGCCGTTGCCGCCGCCCTTGAGGGCGTCCAGCACCGGCTTGTTGACCGGGTTGTTCAACACCGCCGGGTCCTTCAGGGCCGCCTGGAACTCCGGGGTGGGGACGATCCTGGTGAAGGCGTCCTTGATGTTGTCCGGCACCGTGCTGAACAGCACCGACAGGAACACCGCGACGCCGACCGTGCCGCCCATCTGGCGGAAGAACGTGGCCGACGCGGTCGCCACGCCCAGGTCGCGCATCGGGACGGCGTTCTGGGCGGCGATCGTGAGGGTCTGCATGCAGTTGCCGAGACCGAAGCCGAAGATCGTCATGAAGATCGTCGGCTGCCAGATCGACGAGTCGACGTCGACCATCGTGAACAGGAACATCGCGACCACCATCATCGCGGTGCCGATGATCGGGAAGATCTTGTAGCGGCCCGTCCTCGACGTGATCTGGCCGGACACGATCGAGCCGACCATGATGCCCAGCGTCATCGGGATCATCAGCAGCCCCGCCTCGGTGGGCGTGTGGCCCTTCACGATCTGCAAGTACTGCGGGATCATCGAGATGCCGCCGAACATGCCGATGCCCACGATGAACCCGGCGATGATGATCATCGCGAAGGTCGGGGCGCTGAACAGCTTGAGCGGGATCAGGGCCTCGTCGCCCATCCTCGACTCGATCCAGATGAACAGCACCACGCCGACCACGCCGATCAGGTAGCAGCTCACCGACCCGATCGAGCCCCAGCCCCACTCGCGGCCCTGCTCGGCGACGATCAGCAGCGGCACGATGCCCACGGTCAGGAACACCGCGCCCCAGTAGTCGATCCGGTGGTCGTGCGCCTCGTGCGGGAGCCGCAGCACGCGGAACACCACGGCCAGCGCGATGATGCCGATCGGCACGTTCACCAGGAACACCCAGCGCCAGCCCGTGACCCCGAGGATGGTGTCCTGACCGGCGAGGAAGCCGCCGATGACCGGGCCGAGCACGCTCGACGTGCCGAACACCGCCAGGAAGTAGCCCTGGTACTTGGCCCGCTCGCGCGGCGGCATCATGTCGGCGATGATCGTGAACGCCAGCGACATCAGGCCACCCGCGCCGAGGCCCTGGAGCGCGCGGAACGCCGCCAGCTCGTACATCGAGGTGGAGAACGTGCAGAGCAGCGACCCGACCACGAAGATCGAGATCGCGGCGAGGTAGAACGGCCGCCTGCCGTAGATGTCCGACAGCTTCCCGTAGATCGGCGTCGAGATGGTCGACGTGATCAGGTACGCCGTCGTGGCCCACGCCTGGAGGCTGAGGCCCTGGAGGTCGTCGGCGATCGTCCGGATGGACGTGCCGACGATCGTCTGATCGAGTGCCGCCAGGAACATGCCGATCATCAAGCCGCTCAGCACGGCCAGGATCTGCCGGTGGGTGAGCTGGGCGTTCCCAGCCTCCGCGTTGACCATCCGTCGAGTCTGCGCCAATCCTCCGGCCGCCGCCGCACGGTTTTGCCGCCAACGGGTGACATGTGTGCCCGGATGTCGCAAACGCCCTGGTTCCGGTGTGACGAAGACCCGACTAGCGTGCCAAGCATGGCCCTGGTCGAAGAACTCCGCGCGGCGTTGGGTCCGAACGCCGTCCTGACCGACACCGACGTCACGTCCGCCTACCAGCGCGACATGATGCCGCTGGCCCCGTTCGGCGTCCCGCTCGCCGTGGTCCTGCCGACGAGCACCGAAGAGGTCCAGGCGGTCGTGCGCGCGTGCGCCGCCGCGAAGGTGCCGATCGTGCCGCGCGGCGCGGGCAGCGGGCTGTCGGGCGCGGCCAACGCGGTCGACGGGTGCGTGGTGCTGGTGACCACGAAGATGAACGCGATCCTGGAGATCGACGCGGACAACCGGCTGGCCGTCGTCGAACCGGGCGTGATCAACCTCGACCTGCGCGGGGCCGTGGAGAAGAACGGGCTGTTCTACCCGCCGGACCCGTCCAGCTACGACTGGTGCACGATCGGCGGCAACCTGTCCACGAACGCCGGCGGCCTGTGCTGCGTGAAGTACGGCGTCACGACGGACTCGGTTCTGGGCCTGGAGGTCGTGCTCGCCGACGGCGAGCTGCTGAAGACCGGCCGCCGGACCGTGAAGGGCGTGGCGGGCTACGACCTGACCAAGCTGTTCATCGGCAGCGAGGGCACGCTCGGCGTGATCACCAAGGCCAC
>Ga0247771_1000298_pt1 | contig 16945 bp, 14 predicted proteins | sample UWRJL197509C6_FD_179948 | JGI IMG/M metagenome (GOLD analysis project Ga0247771, IMG submission 179948) | Plant litter microbial communities from Arlington Agricultural Research Station in Wisconsin, United States - UWRJ-L197-509C-6 | ecosystem: Environmental > Terrestrial > Plant litter >...
TCACCGGTCGTGGTGGTCGCGAGCGCCGGGTGGTCCAGGTCGACGCCGGAGTCCAGGATCGCGATCGTCGTGCCGCGGCCGTCCCACTTCGGGTGCGACTGGGTGAACGACGCCGCGCCGGTGTCGGCGATCGGCATGTACGGGTTGTCCCTGGGGGTCTTCGCGCCCGGAGCCTTCTGCGGCAGCGGGGTGGCGGCGCCCTCGGGCCGCGGGTTGTCGACGGCGACGAGGCCGTCCACGTCCACGGCGTCGACCGACTTGAGCTTGGCGGCCTTCTCGGCCTGCTCGCGGGGCAGCGTCACCTTGAGGTAGTCGACCTCGCGGTCGGTCGTCTCGACGGTGGCGCCGAGCGCCTTCAGCTCGCTGGTGGCGGCGTCGACCTTGCCCGCCTCGGCGGCGACGAGGAGCGTGACGTCGGCCTTGCCCGCCTGCTCCGCCTCGACCAGGAGGGCGCGGTCCTGCTTGTCCAGCTGCTTGTCGGCCTGCGCGGGCGGCAGCGGCTGGGCGGTTGCGGGGGTGGCGGCGAAGCCGAACCCAGTCGAACCCAGCACGGCGGCCAGGAGGGCCGCGCTGGTGCGGTGTCTCCACCGAAGTCCTGACTTGATCACGACGCGAAAACCCTTCGTGGGGGAAGAATGGTGGAAGCACACCTCTTCTACGCACGAACGGGCAATAGGACGATCAGCCTATTGAACAGGTCCACATTGGACCGAAAGACCCCTTGTACGAAAGGCTTTTCCAGGCTAGCGACCGTTTTTCCGATAACGGTTGAAGCACCGGAACCCCAGTCAAGGGCTGATGGAATGGAATGTCAACCCCTGTCAACGGTGAATACGACGTCCTTCGGCCCGACCGGTAACGAATTCTTTCGGCGACCGATGCCCGCATTTCAGGGGTTCGCCGGGAGTGACGCCGGGCACCAGGGGAACATCCGGGTGGTACCACCCGTTCTACCAGTGGTCGGCACCAGGGTGCGGCGCACGGCGTCGGTTCGCCCGGACGCACCCCTCGGCCGGAGCGGACCCTCCCCGAGACGCCCGTAGCGCGCCCCTACTCGCCGACCGCCGTCGGCCGGACCGGAAACCCCCCTTCCGCACCCGGCCGACGGTCTCCCACTCCCACCGGTTAACGCGAAGAACTTTCGTGTCCCGTGGCCCGCCTGCTGCGCGGCCGACCCCCGGACTCCTAGACTGCGCCCCATGGCACAGGACGCGGACGTCATCGTGGTCGGCGCGGGTCTGGCGGGGCTGGTAGCCACCGCGGAACTCGTGGACGCAGGTCGCAAGGTCATCCTGCTCGACCAGGAGCCGGAGGCGTCGCTCGGCGGCCAGGCCTTCTGGTCGTTCGGCGGCCTCTTCCTGGTCGACAGCCCCGAGCAGCGCAGGCTGCGCGTGAAGGACTCCGCGGAACTGGCGTTGCAGGACTGGCTGGGCTCGGCCGGGTTCGACCGCGAGAGCGACCACTGGCCGCGCAAGTGGGCGGAGGCGTACGTCGACTTCGCCGCGGGCGAGAAGCGCTCCTGGCTGCACGCGATGGGCGTGCGCTGGTTCCCGTTCGTGCAGTGGGCGGAACGCGGCGGCTACCTGTCCGACGGCCACGGCAACTCCGTGCCGCGCTTCCACGTCACGTGGGGCACCGGCCCCGGCATCGTGGCCCCGTTCGAGCGCCGCGTCCGCGAGGGCGTGGCCAAGGGCCTGGTGACGCTCAAGTTCCGGCACCGCGTGACGGAGCTGACCACCACGGGCGGCAAGGTCGACGGCGTCCGCGGCGAGGTGCTGGAGCCCAGCACGGTCGCCCGCGGCGTGAAGAGCTCCCGCGAGGTGGCGGGCGACTTCGAGCTGCGCGCGCAGGCCGTGGTCGTCACGTCCGGCGGCATCGGCGGCAACCACGACCTCGTGCGCAAGGCCTGGCCCGCGCGCATGGGCACCCCGCCGGAGCACATGCTGTCCGGCGTCCCGGACCACGTCGACGGCAAGATGCTCGACGTCGTCGGCAAGGCGGGCGGCGAGCTCATCAACGGCGACCGCATGTGGCACTACCCCGAGGGCATCGCCAACTACGACCCCATCTGGAGCAGGCACGGCATCCGCATCCTGCCCGGCCCGTCGTCGCTCTGGCTGGACGCGACCGGCAAGCGCCTGCCGATCCCGCTGTTCCCCGGCTTCGACGCGCTCGGCGCGCTCGACCACATCGTGCGGTCCGGCCACCAGCACTCGTGGTTCCTGCTGAACCAGCGGATCATCGGCAAGGAGTTCGCGCTGTCCGGGTCGGAGCAGAACCCCGACCTGACCGGCAAGGACGTGAAGCTCGTCCTCAAGCGCGCGCTGCCCGGCGCGGTCGCGCCCGTGGAGGCGTTCGCCAAGCGGTCGAAGGAGTTCATCTTCGGCCGGACGATCGCCGACCTCGCCAAGGGCATGAACGCCCTGACCGGCAGCGACATGATCGACGCGACGGACCTGGAGCGCATCGTCGTGGAGCGCGACCGGCAGGTCACCTCGGGCCTCGGCAAGGACATGCAGGTCAACGCCATCTCGGCGGCGCGGCACTTCCTCACCGACAAGCTCATCCGGGTCGTGGAGCCGCACCGCATCCTGGACCCGAAGGCCGGTCCGCTGATCGCCGTGCGCCTGTCCGTGCTGACCAGGAAGTCGTTGGGCGGCCTGCACACCGACCTGTCCAGCCGGGTCCTCAAGGACGACGGCCAGCCGTTGGAAGGCGTCTACGCCGCGGGCGAGGCGGCGGGCTTCGGCGGTGGCGGCGTGCACGGCTACCGCGCGCTGGAGGGCACGTTCCTCGGCGGCTGCGTGTTCTCGGGCCGCACAGCGGGCCGGGCGGCCGCCGCCGCGACCGCCTGACCCGAAGTCCCGCCGACTGGACGTCCTTGACGCGGCGGCGCGGTCACCGCAGGCTCGGAGGGGTGAACCGAGCCGAGTTCCTGACCCGCCGCCGCCACGTGGACTTCGCGCGCACGTGTTCGGACCGCTGTCCGTAACCCGGACCACTCGGCCCAGTTCCCGTTGCGCCCCAAGGAGTCATCGATGTCCGCACTGATCGGCACGCTCGTCGGCAACCCCCGCCCGGCGTCCAGGACCCTCAACGCCGCGCTGGCGCTGCGCGAGGCCGTCAAGCGCGTCCTGCCGGGGTCCGAGGACGGTGCCGTCGTCGACGCCGCCGACCTGGCCCAGGACCTCTTCACGCCAGGCTCGACGAAGGTCAAGGACGCGCTGGCGTCGTTGGAGCTGGCGAACGTCCTGGTCATCGCCTCGCCCACCTACAAGGCCACCTACACCGGCCTGCTGAAGTCCGTGCTCGACCAGGCGCCCGGCGGGTGGCTCAAGGGCAAGACCGCCATCCCGTTGCAGGTGGCCGCCTCCGACCGGCACGCGCTGGCCGTGGAACTGCACCTGCGCCCGGTCCTCGTCGAACTGGGCGCGCACATCCCCGGCCCCGGCCTCTTCCTCAACGAAGCGGTGCTCGCCGACCACGACGCGCTGGTCGAGAGCCTCGTGGAGCAGCTCACCGCGAACGGCACGGCATCCGTCCTCACCGCACTGGGGGATCCCGCATGAGCGTCGTACCGCACCAGTCGAAGCGCGACCTGGCCACCGACCTCAAGGGCGCGCTGCGCGACCACCCGCAGGCCGTCACCATCGTCACCGCCCAGGGCCCCGAGGGGCCGGTGGGCGTGACGGTCAGCTCGTTCACCTCGGCGAGCATGAACCCGCCGCTGATCGTCGTGTGGATCGGCGACGGCGCGTCCGCGTGGCCCGTGCTGCGCACCGCGCCGCTGTTCGCCGTGCACCTGCTGCACGCGGGCCAGAGCGACCTGTCGGACCTGTTCGCCAAGACGGGCTCCGACCGCTTCGGCGAGGCCACGAACTGGCAGCCGGACGACGACGGCGTCCCGCACCTCCTCGACGCCCCGCTCCGCCTGCGCTGCCGCACGGCCCGCCGCATCGCCGTGGGCGACCACATCGCGCTGGTGGGCGAACCCTTGGAGATCCAGCACACCTCAGGCACGCCACCCCTGGTCCGCTTCCAGGGGCGCTACACCTCCGTCAAGGCCGCTGCTCCGCAGACGGCGGCTCGGCCGCTCTAAGTCGGCAGTTCGTGCCCCGATTTTTTCGAGCAGGGCAGAGACTCCGTCCCCGCCCTGCTCGAAAAAATGGTGACCCGACCTACCGACGCGGCCTCACGCGGTGCCACCTCGTCAGGCCACGTTTTCCGAGCGCTTCGCGCTTTCGTCGGCGAGCAACTGGAGCAACGACCGCGCCACCCCGTCGTTCTGGCGGAAGCCCGGCGCGTTGGTCCCCGGTCGGGCGAACGCGGCGAACGCGCGGCCCGTGGTGAACGGCCCGAGGGCGAACCGTCGTGGATGGGCCAGGCCGTCCCGTCCGATCAGCCGGTTGTCGGGCGAGACCCGCACCAGCCCCGTGGACCGCCCGTCCGACAGCTTCTCCTCGACCACGTCACCGGCCCCGCGCAACGTCCGCAGCACCGGGTCGGCGGTCAGCGCCAGGCTGTGGCTCGGCAGCCGGGCCTCGACCAGGCCGGTGGCCCGCACGACGTCCGGCGTGCTCGCGCTCCCGGCCAGGAACACGCCGTCCTCGGCCCGGACCCACAGGTCGGCCCCGAGGAAACGGACGATCCCGGCCCGCGAGAGCGCCAGCAGTTCCTCCAGGCGGTCCGGCGGTGGCCCGCTGGCCAGGAAGCTGAAGAACCCGCCCCACCACCCGTCGGCGTGCGCCAGCCGGGACGACGGCGACAGCTTCGGCGCGTTCAGCACCCTCGGCAGCTGCCCGTAGATCGACAGCAGGGCCATGAACGCCCCCAGGTCGGCGCTGAAGGCCGGATCCGCCCGCCGGGCCAGGTCGGCCTCGACGTAGGCCGTCAGGTGCTCCTGGAACTCCTCACCGGACGCGAACGCCTTCCCGGCGAGCGGCCGGTCGATCCGCTCGAAGTCGATCCGGTCCTCCTCGCGCGGCACCGACGACTCGACCAGCGCGGTCATCCCCGCGCTGTACCAGTCCAGGTCGGCGTACGCGGCGGCGAACTCGGCCCACGGCCGCGCCACCCGGTCGGGGTGGCCGGTGAACAGCTCGTGGAAGTAGCCCCAGGCGATCTCCTTGGCCAGCAACGGCCACACGTCGGCCCGGAAGTCGAACTCCTCGGTCGCCGCGAGCAGCCGGTCGACCGCCTCGCCGCCGAAGAATCGGGGCAGCGGCAGCGGATCGCCCTGCAGCCGGTACCCGGTCTTCGAGTGGTACGGCACCCCGCGCCGCGAGCCCACGTGGATCCGCGGCTCGGTGCCCGACGGCGTGTACCGCAGCTCGCCGTCGACCCGCTCGAATCGCCCGCCACGGCCCTGGGTGAGCAGCACCATCAGGTCGATGAACGCCAGCCCGAACCCGCGCAGCACCACGTCCGCGCCCGCCTCCACGGCCGACAGGTCGCTGTCGGCCGAGTAGTCCGGCGGCAGGTAGGTCAACCCGTTCTCGGCCGCGTAGGAGGCCAGATCCCGTTCCGCCGCACCGATCTCCGCGTCCAGGTGGCCCAGCGTCAGCACGACGGCGTCGGCCACCAGCGGCGAGGTCCGGTCGGCGAGCCACACCCGTTGCCGACCGTGCACCGAGCCGGACGTCCGCACGACCGTCGTCCGGTGCTGCCGGACGGTGATCCCCGGCGGCAGCGCGGCCACCGCGTCGCGGAAGAACCAGCCCAGGTACGCGCTCTGCAAGCGCCTGCTGGGAAACGTGGTCGGCTCCAGCCGCAGCACCTCGGCGCGCACGTCGTCCGGGAGGTCCACATCGGACGGTGCGACCTTCTCGGCCCACTCCGCCAGCGACGGACCCGGCCGCACCGGACCGTCGCAGACCACGCTGGCGTCGGTGAACATCGTGACGTCCACGGCCATGGAGTTCATCCGCAGCAGCTCGGACTGCTCGTACCGCCACACCCGCCCCGCGCCGACCGGGTGCGGGTCGACGACGTGGATCTCCAGCGCCGCGCCGGGGAACAGCTCCGGCGCGTTCACCGCGATCCGCTCGATCAGCCCCGCCGCCCTCGGCCCGCCGCCGACCAGCACGAGCACCATCGGCTCGGAGCTCACAGCACCCTCGCCAGGAACTCTCGGGTGCGGGCGTGCCGGGGGTTGACCAGCAGCTCCCCCGGCGGACCCGACTCCACGACCTGGCCCTCGTCCAGGAACACCACGGTGTCGGCGACCTGCCGCGCGAACGCCATCTCGTGCGTGACGACCACCATCGTCATCCCCGCCTCGGCGAGGTCGGCGATCACCGCCAGCACCTCGCCGACCAGTTCGGGGTCGAGCGCGCTGGTCGGCTCGTCGAACAGCATCAGCTTCGGCTCCATCGCCAACGCCCGCGCGATCGCGATCCGCTGCTGCTGCCCACCGGAGAGCTGCCGCGGGTAGGAGTCCTCGCGGCCCGCGAGCCCGACCCGTGCGATCAGCTCCTCGCCCAGCGCCACGGCCGCCGCGCGCCCGAGCCCGCGCACGCCGATCGGCGCCTCCACCACGTTCTCCAGCACGGTCAGGTGCGGGAACAGGTTGAAGTTCTGGAACACCATGCCGATCGTCGCCCGCTGCCGGGTGATCGCCCGGTCCTTCAGCTCGTGCAGCCGACCCTTGTGCCTGCGGTAGCCGATCAGCTCGCCGTCGACCTCGATCTCGCCCGCGTTGATCTTCTCCAGGTGGTTCACGCACCGCAGCAGGGTGCTCTTGCCCGACCCGGACGGCCCGATCACGCAGGTGACCTCGCCCTGCCGCACCTGGAGGTCCACGCCCCGCAGCACCGGTGTCGTGCCGTAGCTCTTGTGCAGGTCGCTGATCCGCACGAGCGTCGCCGCGCTCATCGCAGCCGTCCCTTCAGCCTCTGCCACGGCGTGGGCGGCAGGGCACGCGCCGCACCGCGCGCGTAGTACCGCTCCACGTAGTACTGCCCGACGCTCAGGACGCTCGTCACCACGACGTACCAGATGGTGGCGACCAGCAGCAGCGGGATGATCAGGTAGTTGCGGTTGTAGATGAGCTGCACCGAGAACAGCAGGTCCTGCACGGCCAGCACGCTCACGATCGACGTGCCCTTGAGCGTGCCGATCAGCGAGTTGCCCGCCGCCGGGATGATCGAGCGCATCGCCTGCGGCAGCACGATCCGCCGCAGGATCCGCCCGCGTCCCATGCCCAGTGCCAACGCCGCCTCGACCTGTCCTTGTTCCACGGACAGCACACCGCCGCGGACGATCTCGGCGGCGTAGGCGGCCTCGTGCAGCGTGAGCCCGATGATGACGGCGGCGGTCGGCCCGATGAGGTTGATCGAGCTGAGGCTGACGAAGTCCGGCCCGAACGGGATCCCGAAGGACAGCCTCGGGTACAGCGCGCCGATGTTGAACCAGAACAGCAGCTGCACCAGCAGGGGCACGGACCGGAAGATCCAGACGTAGCCCCAGCTCACGCTGACGAGAACCGGGTTGCCGGACAGCCGCAGCACCGCGAGCAGCGTGCCGAGCGCGAACCCCAGCACGAGCGTCAACGCGGTCAGCCACAGCGTGAGCCCGAGGCCGCGCAGCACGACGTCGGCGGTGAAGTACTCGGCGACGACGCTCCACTGGAACGCCTCGTTCGTGACGACCGACCGCAGGGCGGCGGCGAGCATCACCAGCACCACCACGGCGGAGATCCACCGGCCTGGTCGGCGCAGCGGGACGACCTCGGCGGGCGCGGTGCGGGCGGTGGACGGCGGTTGGAGATCGGTGGAAACGCTCACTGAAGGTCTCCGGAGGGCGAGGGACAGCACGGGGAACGGGTGCCGCGTCCCTCAACGCCGCTCCCCGATGAGAACTCCGCCACCACCGGGAAGTCAAGGGATTCCGAGGGTTGGACGCCCGTCCCACCTCTCGTTGACGAACTCCGGAACCGCTGGTCCACTGGGAACGTGGAAAGCCTGCGACTGGTCACCCGTGACCACATCGACCTCGGTCGGGTGTGGTCCGCCTCCTGTCCGCGCTGAGACCCACCACCGAGCGCGTCTCCCTCAACGCCTGACTCGGCCCCCCTTTCTCCTCCTTGCCCGGCAACGGGTTTCCCGCACGCCCGCGCCGCCGCGGGCGTCTTTCCCGCACCACCACTGGGGAGTACTGACGTGCCTGTTGAATTCCTGGGTATCGGTGGCACCAACGACGGCTCGGAGACGAGCCCGCGCACCGGGGCCTCCTTCGACAAGGACTACACGCTGCGGCTGGCCCGCGCGCACGAGGACAACGGCTGGGACCGCGTGCTGTTCGCGTACGGCTCGGGCTCGCCGGAACCCGCGCAGGTGGCGGCTTTCGTGGCCACGAAGCTCGACAAGCTCCAGATCCTGCTGGCGCACCGGCCCAACGTGTCCTACCCCACGTTCGCCGCGAAGACGTTCGCCACGCTGGACCAGATCAGCGACGGCAGGCTCACCGTCCACTTCATCACCGGTGGCACGGACCACGAGCAGCAGCGCGAAGGCGACTACCTGACCAAGGACGAGCGCTACGACCGCACCCGCGAGTACATCGGCATCGTGAAGAAGGCGTGGACCTCGCGCGAGCCGTTCGACCACGAGGGCGCGCACTACCGGTTCGCCGACTTCGTCAGCGACACCTTCCCCGTGCAGCAGCCTCGGCCCAACGTGTCGTTCGGCGGCTCCTCGCCCGCCGCGTACCGCGCGGGCGGCGCGGAGGCCGACATCTACGCGCTGTGGGGCGAGCCGCTGGCCCAGACGGCGGAGCAGATCGAGTCGGTGAAGCAGGCCGCCCGTGACGCGGGGCGCACGGACGTGCCGCGCATCCAGGTCGCGTTCCGCCCGATCCTCGGCGCGACCGAGGACCTGGCGTGGGAGAAGGCCTACCGCACGGTCGACGCGATCAAGCAGCGCACCAAGGGCGGCACCGCGGCCCTGACCAGGCGGCACTCGTTGACGAACCCGGAGAACACCGGCTCGCAACGCCTGCTGGCCCTCGCTGAGCAGGGCGAGCGCTTCGACCGCGCCCTCTGGACCCCGACCGCGGCGGCGACCGGCGGCGCGGGCAACTCCAACGCCCTGGTCGGCACCCCGGAAACCGTGGCGCAGGCCCTGCTGGACTACTACGACCTCGGCGTGGACATCCTGTCCGCCCGCGGCTACCACATCCTGAACGACGCGATCGACTTCGGCCGCTACGTGATCCCGATCGTCCGCGAGGAGGTCGCCAAGCGCGACCGCGCCCGCGCGGCGGCCGAGGCCAAGGCGCAGGAACCGGTGCGCGAGTCGATCTCGGTCGACGGATGACCGTCGACCAGTTGGAGGTGCGGCGGGTCGATCCCACCGACCCGCTCACCGAACCGATGATGGCCGAGCTGACGCACGAGTACGTGACCCGGTACGGCGAGGGCGCGCACGAGGAGATGTCGCGCTACCCGACGGAGCTGTTCCGGCCGCCGGACGGGACGCTGCTGCTCCTGCTGGAGGACGGCGAGCCCGTGGCGGGTGGGGCGTTCAAGCGGTTCGACGGCGAGACGGCCGAGTTGAAGCGGATCTGGACGAGCGCCGGGCACCGGCGGCGCGGGCTGGGCCGCCGGGTCGTCGCCGAGCTGGAGCGCGAGGCCGTGGACCTCGGGTACCGGCGGCTCTACCTGACCACCGGGCCGCGCCAGCCGGAGGCCAAGAACCTGTACCTGGTGCTGGGCTACACGGCCCTGTTCGACGTGGCCGAGCCACCGACCGCCGGGCCCCTGCCCTTCGAGAAGTTCCTGCCGTCCGAGGAGACGTCGACGTGAAGAGACCCAAGCGCGGCAAGCTGTACTCGCTGCTGATGCTGTCGTTCGCCCTCTCGTTCGCCACGGCCGCCTGCGGCACCGGGTCCGCCGACGCGGGTGGGGCGTCGAAGTCCGCGGCGCCGACCGCGGACGTGCTGTCCGGCGTGGCGAAGGACGACGCCATCGCGGCGCTGCTGCCCGACGCCACCAAGCAGGCGGGCGTGGTCAAGTTCGCGTCGTCGGTCGGCAGCACGCCGCCGTCGGCGTTCTACGCCGAGGACAACAAGACCGTCCAGGGCGTCGACATCGAGATCGCCGACGCCGTCGGGCGGGTGCTCGGGGTGGGGATCGACCGGGAGGTCGCGACCTTCGACGCGATCCTGCCCGCGTTGAGCAGCGGCAAGTACGAGGTCGGCACCGGCAACTTCGGCGTGACGGAGACGCGGAAGAAGACGATCGACTTCGTCACCTACATCAACGACGGCCAGGGCTTCGCCGTCCGCAAGGGCGACGACCGGGTCAAGGAGGTCAAGAAGCTCGACCAGCTGTGCGGGTTGAAGATCGGCACGGGGGCCGGGACCACGTTCGAGGCGACCCTGGAGAAGGAGAAGCACGTGTGCGCGGACGCCGGGAAGCCGGCGTACGAGGTGTCGAGCTTCGGCGACAACGGGGCGATCTACCTCGGCCTCCAGCAGCAGCACATCGACGTGATCATGAGCACCATCAACGGGCTGCGGCACGCCGCCGCCGCACAGCCGAACCTGCAATTCCTGAACGAGTTCAAACGGCTCGACGTCGGATTCGCGCTCAAAAAGGGTTCGCCGCTCGCGCCCGCGTTCCAGGCCGCGGTGAACAAGCTCATCAAGGACGGGACGTACGGGAAGATCCTGGACAAGTGGGGCACGAAGGACTCCGCGATCCCGGAATCGCGGATCAGCCCGCCCGAACTCACCTGAGCACCGCTCGCACCCGAGCCGGGTCTCCCCTCGCGGAGGCCCGGCTCAACGCGTTTAGCAGCCTACCGGCGAGTAGGCACGCACCACTTCCGCGTGACGCGCATCCGGACGAAATCCGGGTGCTCGGGTTGGGGAGGGCGCGCGAGATCAGTAAGCTCACTCGTAGCCAGCGAACTATGACTGAGTGTGCCGCGGTGGAACTGCTCCACCCGTCGACCGCGACCCCCGAACGAGTGACATTGGAGCGTCCGTGCACAGCGCCTGCCGGGGCGGTAGCCACGATGTGCGCTTTCGCCGAACACGGAGAACGACCAGTACCCATTCCGCGAACGGGCCGCGGGTCTGAATGGCGATGGTCGATCAGCACGGGACGACTCCCGAACCTCGAACAACGCTCGACGAGTTCCCCCTCGTCCGGGAGGATTTCGCGCACCGCTGGACCGCGCTGATCAGCAGCACCGTGCTGGCGAACATCACCCGGCCGGAACTCGAACAACTGCTGGCCGTGTTCACGACGCAGGTGCTCCAGGCGGTCTCCGCCGATCCGCACGACCCCGAACTCGGCCGCAGGCTCGGCCGGAGCATGGTCGAGCACGACTTCATCTCCTCCGAGACCCTGGAACGGACGATCGCGTTCCTGGGCGAGTCGCTGATCCCCCACTTCCACCTGCCGCCGACGTGGTCGAGCAGGCTCGTCCGGGTCCTCGGCGGGCTCGCCGCCGGGTACAGCGACGGGCTGCGCGACCGCACCCTCGACGAGCAGGAGCTGAGCAAGACCGCCGCCGTCATCGCCACCCGCCGGGCCGAGGCCGCCCACTACGACAGCGAGACGAAGTTCCGCGCGATCTTCAACTCCTCGGCCATCAGCATGGCCGTGCTCGGCCTCGCCGACGAGATGCTCGACTTCAACGAGGCCCTGCTCGGCCTGCTGCACTACGAGCGGTGCGACCTGCGGGCGGTCAAGGCCCGCGACCTGCTGCACCCAGGCGACCGCGAGTCGATCCAGAACGTGATCGACCAGCTCGCGTCCGGGGCCGTCGAGCACCACCGCAGCGAACGCCGGATGCTGCGCAGCGACGGCGAGGTCGTGGAGACGCTGCTCGCGTTGTCGCTGGTCCGCACGCCGACCGGTGAGCCCGCGTACTACGTGGCGATGATCGAGAACATGAACGAGCTGCGGGCGTTGCAGACGCAGCTCGTGCGGCAGAGCCTGAACGACGTGCAGACCGGCCTGGCCAACCGGCAGCAGTACCTCGGCTGGCTGGAGAACGCGGCGGGCACCCAGGGGCCCGCGAGCCTCGCGCTCGCGCACTTCGACATCGACGGGTTCCGCGTCATCAACGACGCGTTCGGCCACGACGTCGGCAACCGGATCCTGGTGGACGTGGCGAACCACCTGCGCGCGGTGTTCGACGGCGTCGGCCAGATCGCCCGGATCGGGCCGGACGAGTTCGGCGTGCTGGTGAAGGACCCCAAGGACACCCCGGCCGTGATCGCGCTGGTGGACGAGGCCCTGGAGCTGCTGACCGAGCCGGTGTACATCGACGAGCACGGCATCGGCGTCACGGCCAGCGTCGGCGTCGTCGCCCGCCCGTCCAGGGGTGTCGACGCCTCGGAGCTGTTGCGCTGCGCGGAGATCACGGTCGGCTGGGCGAAGGCCGACGGCAAGGCCCAGTGGGCGCTCTACGACCGGGAGCGCGACCTGCGCGACCGCGACCTGTGCGTGCTGGCCGCGTCCATCCCCGGCGGCTTGGAGCTGGGCGAGTTCAGGGTCGACTACGAGCCCGTGGTGTCACTGGCGGATGGCGGTCTGGTCGCCGTCGAGGCCAAGCTCCGCTGGGACCACCCCGAACGCGGCCTGCTCGACCCCGAGCAGTTCCTGCCGCTGACCAGCAGCACCGGCATGGTGCTGCGGCTGAGCCGCTGGGCCCTCGAACGCGCCTGCGAGGACGCCGGCCGCTGGTTCACCGCGTTCGGCGACCGCGCCCCGGTGCTGAGCATGGACCTGACGGCCAGGCACTGCCAGGAGCCCGAGTTGGTGAGCGAGATCGGCCACCTCCTCCAGCGCACCGGCCTGCCCGCGAAACTGCTCCAGTTCGAGCTGCACGAGGCCCTGCCCGCGATCATCACCGACGACCAGGCCGACGAGTTGGACATCCTCGCGGGCCGGGGCGTGCGGCTGATCCTGGACCGGTTGGCGGGCGGCAACATCTCCAGCGAACGCATCCGCCAGATCCCGTTGGGCGGCCTGAAGTTCGCGGGCTGCCTGGTCCACGGCCTAGACGACGGCGCGAACCTCATCGACGAGAGCGCGGCGACCGCGCTGATGAAGTGGTCGGGCATCCTGCGCATGCCGCTGATGGCCGAAGGCGTCAGGTCCGAAACCGAGGCCAAGCGCCTCGGGGAGCTGGGCATCCGCTGGGCCCAGGGCCCCCACTTCGGCCCGGCCGTGTCAGCGGACGAGATCCACGCCAGGCTCGAGGCGACCGGCGGCTGATTCTCTTGGGAAGTCCTGGGTGTTCGCTCAGGTTCCTCACAACCTCGGGGGCGACAGTGGAGCCATGACCGAGACGCGACAGGATTTCCCCGCGATGAGCGGGTCGTTGAACGACGAGGCCAAGGCGCCGGGGTTCTGGCGCCGCACCTCCACCAAGCTGACCGCGGCGGCGTTCGCGGCGGCAGTGGTCGCCGGGACCGCGGGCGGGCTCATCGGAGCCGCGAGCGTTCCCTCCGCCGTGAGCGCGTCGGTGACCAGTTCCCCCGTCGTGAAGACCTCGACAGGATCGTCCACAGAGGACGTGAGCGCCATCGCGTCCTCCGTGCTCCCCAGCGTGGTGCAGGTGAACACGACCGTGGCGCAGGGCAGCGGGATCGGTTCCGGCGTCGTGCTGAGCGCGGACGGCAAGATCCTGACCAACAACCACGTGATCTCCGGGGCGCAGCAGATCTCCGTGACCACCAACGACGGCAAGGAGTACGCCGCCACGGTCGTCAACGCCGACCCGACGAGCGACCTCGCCGTCCTCAAGCTGACCGGCGCGAGCGGCCTCACCCCCGCCACGTTCGGCGACTCGTCCACGGTCGCCGTCGGCGACCAGGTCGTGGCGATCGGCTCGCCGGAAGGCCTGCAGGGCACCGTGACGTCCGGCATCGTCAGCGCGCTCGACCGCACGGTGAACGTCCCCGGCGAGACCCGCCGCTCCGCGGGCACGAGCTACCAGGCGATCCAGACCGACGCGTCGATCAACCCCGGCAACTCCGGCGGCCCGCTGCTCAACTCGTCGGGCCAGGTGATCGGCATCAACTCGGCGATCTACTCCCCCGCCAGCGGCGCGGAGCAGGCGGGCAGCGTGGGGATCGGCTTCTCCATCCCGTCGAACCAGGCGATGCAGATCGCGAACCAGCTGATGGCGTCGACTAACTGAGTCCTTTGAGGACGGACACCCGCACGTGTTCGGTGAAGGGCCCGAGGTGTTCCAGGGACCGGCGGATCCGCTCTTCGAAGAGCGGCCGCCGGTCCTTCGTCGGCAGCTCGGTCACCGGCAGCGCCGAGTAGACGCCGCCGATCACGTGCTCCAGGTCCAGCTCGTCGGTGTACTCGACGGTGGTGTGCGAGAACTCGTACCCCGCCGCGCGCAACGCCTCGGCGTACCGGTCCCGATCGGCCTCCGCCGTCCCGCAGGTGTTCTTGACCTCCGTGCCCAGCCAGTCCTCCAGCACCTTGCGGAGGGCCCGTGACCACGGGATCTCCTGGAGCCACAACGGAGTCCCGTTGGCCACCACGGCGATCCCGCCGCCCGGCCGGAACCTCGGCCCCAGCTCGCGGAACAGGCGCACGTGGTCCATCCAGTGCAGGGCCTGCCCGATCGTCACGGCCCCGAGCCCGTCCACCTCGGGCAACTCGGTGTCAGACCCATGGTGCCAGGTGATGTTCGCTTTCCGCTCCCCTTTGGCCAGCATGTCCGCCGACGGGTCCACGCCGATGACGTGCCCCACCGGTCCCGACAGCCTTTCCGCTCTCAGCGCACGACCCGGTACCGCAGGTGCGTGACCCCGTCCGACGCCACGACCCTGGTCTGCTCCAACACGACCGGCCCGTCCCCGAAGTGCTCCCACAACCGCACCCCACCACCGAGCAGCAACGGCGTGACGCTCACCTGGATCTCGTCCAGCTTCCCCAGCCGCAACAACTGCTGAGCGGGCGAAGCACCGCACACGGACACGACCTTGTCCCCGGCCGCCTCCTGCGCCAACTCCAACGCCCGCTCGATCCCCTCCGTCACGAACGACACGCGGGGACTCCACCGCCCCTCGGTCGGCGGCTCGTGCGTCAGCACGAAGATCGGCACGTCGATCGGATGCCCGTCAGCCCACCCACCGGCGATGTCGAACGTCCGCCGCCCGCTGATGATCGCCCCGCCCTCGCTCATCCACTCGTCCACCACGGGCTTGCTGGCGTCGGGCGGCCGCAACCGCCGCTCGACCTCGTTCCCCTCGGGCCCGGCGCTCATCCACGCGAACAGCCCTTCCCCACCCCGCCCCAGCGGCAACTCCAGCCCATCACCAGGCCCGGCGATGAACCCGTCGAGCGAGATGCTGAGGTCGACGACGACACTGCCCATGACTCCTCCAAGCGCCGGCAACAGAGGTGGGACCGCCCTGGGCCACCGAAGTCACCGCGGCGGGCCGCACGCAAACACGCGGACCACCCCCGAAAGGGTGATCCGCGTGCGGGTGGAGCGAGTCAGGCCCAGTCCGGCCTGAGGGGCATCTTGGAGTTGCCCCGGTCCAGTTTCACGCCCAGGACCTGGTGGAGCTGGATGTTGTTGCGGTCGAAGCCGAGCCTGCTCGCGGCGAGGTACAGGCGCCACACGCGGGCCCTTGCCTCGCCAACCTCCTGGACCGCCTCGTCCCAGTGGTCGTCGAGGTTGCGGCCCCACGCTTCCAGCGTGAGGGCGTAGTGCTCGCGGATGTTCTCCTCGTGCCTGACCTCGAAGCCGGTGTCGGTCATGAGCGACACGATGTGGCCGGGGCCGACCAACTCGCCGTCCGGGAACACGTAGCGGTCGATGAAGCCGCCCGTCCGCGCCCTCTGGAGGTTGTTCGGCCTGGTGATGCAGTGGTTCAGCATCCTGCCGCCCGGCTTCAGCTTCCCGTACAGGGACTTGAAGTACGACGGCAGTTTGGCCTTGCCGATGTGCTCGGTGAGGCCGATCGAGCTGATCGCGTCGAAGCCCTCCTCGCGGACGTCGCGGTAGTCCAGGAAGCGGACCTCGGCCAGCTCCGACAGACCCGCCTCGACGATGGCCTTCTGCGCCCACTCGGCCTGGTTGCGGGACAGCGTCACGCCGACCGCGCGCACGCCGTAGTGCTTGGCGGCGTGCATGACCATGCCGCCCCAGCCGCAGCCGACGTCCAGCAGCCGCATGCCCTCCTTGAGCCCGAGCTTCTTCGCCACCAGGTCGTGCTTGGCGAACTGGGCGTCCTCCAGCGTGGCGTCGGCCTCCGGGTAGACCGCGCAGGTGTAGGCCATGGACGGGCCGAGCACCCACTCGTAGAACTTGTTGCCGACGTCGTAGTGGTGTGCGATGGCCTCGCGGTCGCGGGCCTTCGAGTGGCGCATCCCGTGCAGCCGCCGCTCCTGGGCGGGCACCTCGATCTTGTTCTTGACCCGGACCTTGCCGAGCAGCGCCAGGAGGTTGACCCGCTGCGACCACGGCACCTCGCGCAGGCTCAGTTCCGACAGGTGCGCCAGCGCACCGTGGACGTCGCCGATGATCTCCAGGTTTCCCGTCACGTACGCGCGGGCCAACCCCAGTTCCCCTGGCGCCGAAGCCAGGTAGGACAAAGCCATGGGCGTGCGCACCTCGATGCGCATGCCCGCCCCCTCCGGACCGGCGTGACTGCCGTCGTAAGCGCTGAACTCGACGGCCTGGTCGCTGCCGACCACTTGCTGGAACACCTCCGCCAACCGCATGGGCCCCGGCTCCTTTCTACCTTCGGAGAACACACTTGGCGTACAGGCCGGGGAGTCGACTCCCCTTGTCGTACCGCCCCTTCAAGGCCAGGTAGGCCTCGCCGTTGTAGTGCCGCCAGAAGTCCGCTTCCTCGTAGTAGGAGTCGGAGTACAGCGACTTGTGCCCACCGAGCTCGGACACCTTCTCCTCGATCAACCGGTTGCGGCTGCCCTTTTCTTCCCCCGGGCGCA